>JACKQG010004942.1_pt1 | contig 15074 bp, 13 predicted proteins | sample 8237621 | NCBI WGS metagenome assembly JACKQG01 (sample SAMN15677084, study PRJNA649215) | marine metagenome | biome: marine; feature: Black Sea; material: saline water; isolation source: suspended particulate matter (SPM) from the Black Sea western gyre | collected 2013-06-09/2013-06-10 | depth... | reverse complement strand
ACAGCCTCGACCATCGCAAATTGTGGACGCTCTTCCAGGACCTGATTGCCCTCGCAGCGTGATCCCTAAAGTGCAGTTTTCTCACTCGATTCACACCGAGATCGCCAGTTTGCGGGACACTACACAGGCAGACAAGCTGCCAGCGTTCCCTTCGGGTTTCTTCTTGCTTTCCCAACATTCGTGTCCGCAACGACGAAGGAAAGGTAATTCTAGTATTAGTACCACATCGCACGCCGATGTGCATCGCAGGATCCGACGCGGGCACCTGTTGCCACTCTACTCACTCAAAGGAGACGATGAAATGATGAAAAACCTGAAACCGCTGACGGTGGCTGTGTTGGTCGCGGCCGCGCTGACCGCGACTACTACTACTTCGTCGGCAGCGCCTAGAGGCGACGAATCGCCGGCCCAACTGCGATTCGGCCACGAGGATATCTACTACGACTTCCAAATACTCATGTGGATCGACGGTGCCGGTTGGGTCGTGTTAAAACAGGTTGACACGCGAGCTCACGCCCAGTTTGAGGCGATGGTCCTTGAGTACGTGGGATACGAGGCGAAGATCATTCGTGTGCGCGAGTCGTGGTGGCTTCGTTCGATTTCAAGCAACTAAGCGGCGTTCGATGCGCCGCCGTACTACCGTCACTTTACACCCTTTTTCACACTCAGTCAGGAGAGAATCCCATGACTCACTGGATCCAACGCATCGTTGCGGCAGCCGTTGTTGTCGCCATCCTCTCGGGCGCCGTGGCCACCCAGGCCGCGCCTCCGAGACCCGGCACAGACTTGATGGATTACTACGACTACGAATTGTGGGTGCGGGACACGACAGGCCAGGAGATGAACGGCCAGTGGTTCCTCTGGAACACCTACGATGATCGCGCCGACGCTGAGTTTATCGCGTATTGGTTTGAGAAATACGGACATGAAACCAAGATCGTTCGCGTCTACATATTCGGCTTCCGAGGGCCGTATTACGGCTTTCCCTAGTTCGCGGGTCAACAAGTCCGTCTCCCACGGCGCGCAGTGCGTGTGTAGCCCCAAAACGCTTGGATGGGCGACCGCTGCGCGCTCGGGAGGCGCGTTTGGGGTAGGCTCCTTGCTGCCTTTGAATCGCCAGTTCCTTCTCGTAGAATCGGTTTCTGTGGATGAAGAATCACGTTTCCTATCCTCTTCCCTTGAAGCCATCACCGCAGGATGTCGTGAAGCAACGAAAACGGTGCCGTGTGCTTGCAAGACGGGAGGAGCATGGAATGACTGCGGCTTCGACATCTTCGAGAGAGCCGTTACCGCCGGGAACGCGGTTCATATTCGGCAGGATTCTCCCGTTGCCCTCGACGTACGGTCTCCATCGCTACGGCGAGTGCATCCTCCCACTGCGAAGAGTTTTCGATGCCAATGTCCGCCTGGACCAGTTCCCGCCACACATCTTCGTATTCGCCCCCTAGGTATCGTCTGAGTCGCGACATCGGTTTGGGTCTGCTCCCGCCAAATACCTTCCAATTCTACGGCCGGATTTGCAGGGCCGCTCGACGCATTGTACCAACTCGCTTGTGGTCACAACATTTCAGGGATCAGATTCCGACTCGGCAACGAGGTGCCCGGGGCGAATCTGGATTTCGGCGGGTGCCACGCTGCGAGAGTACCGCGCCGACCAGAGAATACTAGCAGGGGCGAGCCGACCGCCGACGTGGAGGGCCGGGTGTGGCTGGATCTCAGTCGTAAATAGGTTTGGCAAGGTGAACTTGAATTTCGTGGATATCTGCGATTTCCCTGGAAGGGACTGTCGGTACCACATCCGATTTCTTGATTCATTTGGTGGAACGGGGAGGGCATTGCCCGGAGACCTATCACCCCTGCCCTGGCCCAGCCAGTTATCCCGCCTGGCGAGCCAACAACAATACAACTAGCGGGATACGAGAGGACATTTTCCATGACTACCCACAATCTTCTTGCAAGCTTGCTGTTGGCTGCCGGTGTGAGTGTCGGTGCCGGAATCCAGACCGCCCAAGCGGGCGTGAACACGCCTGACCGGGAAACGGTGGCAGCGCAGGGCCAAGTCGTCCCCGCGTTCTCGATCGACGAGCACGGCATGCTCCACGGCCGGGACGTCGCGGACCAGTCGCAGGAGCCCTTTAATTGGAACTGCATCTGTTGACTAGCCGCCGAGGGATTTGTTGCGGGTGCGAGACTTACTGAGGGGCCCAGCCATGAAGTTCCATTACGTGTTCATCCCGACGCTGAAGTGCAACCTGGCCTGCCCGTACTGCTATCAGGACCACGCGGGTGCGGACATGTCGCCGGAAGTCCTCGCCGCCTTGAAACTGCACCTGCAATCGCGGCTGCAAAACGGCATGGACGCCATGCACGCAGGATTTTTCGGCGGGGAGCCCCTGTTGCGGAAGGCCACGGTCCTCGAGCTTGCCGGATTCGCCAAATCCCGCCTCGAAGCGGCAGGCGGCCAGTTCGAAGGCAGCATGAGCACCAACGGCACTTTGTTGAACGAGGAGACGTTTCACCAGCTTGTCGAGCGAAACATCAGGCGACTCCAAATCACCTTGGAAGGACCCCAAGATTTCCACGACGGTCCGCTGGGACGTGTGTACCCGTCGGGCCGGGGCTCGTTCCAAGTGATCTGGAAACACTTGGAGATGATCCGTGCTACAGATTTCGATGACGTCAAGCTGGTGCTCCGCGTCCATTTCCGCCCATCAACGCTCGATTTGGCGCGGCGGCTGATCGAGGAAGTCAACCAGGCCTTTGGGCAAGACCGCCGCTTCTGCGTACACTTTCACCCCGTCGAACGCTGGGGCGGTCCAAACGACCGGCACACCGAGGTGTTTGCGAGCCAGGAGGAGAAGGAGTCGATCCGACGGCAATTGGAGTCGCTGCTGGCCGACCCGCGGATGGTCTCCCCCTTCGACGCTGAGAAGCGTGAGTGTTTCGCATCGAACCCGAAGAGCCTGGTGGTCATGCCCGACGGAAGGCTCTGCAAGTGTACGCTGAGGTTCAAGGAGTCGGAAGTTGGCCGACTCCTCCCCGACGGAAAGGTGAACATCAACGACCACCTGCTGTCGGCCTGGAGCATCGGGCACCTGGTGGATTTGCCGGAGGCGAAGCGCTGTCCATACAAGGTGCTGACCCAGGCCGGGCGGCAACTCGGGCTGAGTCAGTTGGAGCCCGCATGCGCCTGAGCCCAAAACCTCGCTAATAGCTCCTATCCTGGTTGCCACTCTCTACAGGCATCCTCCCTTCGTCGGGTCAGAGGTTCTTCAGTTTTTCTGCGGCTGCATCGACCGCGGCTGCGACTCCGCAATCGTCCTCCCACTTGGTAAACATCTCGGGTGTGACCTTCACTTGCTTTGCCGCTTTGCCGAGCATCTTGTACATCCCGCCAATCTCGCACTCCTGGTGACGACCGCACTTGAAACAGGGCGTAACCTTTGACAGGTATCTGACCGTGTCCAGCACGTTGACATCGAACTTGCCCAACACCCGGTGGAGTTCCTCGACTGCAAAGTCGAGCTTCATCGCACCGCCGACCATCAATACAAAGGGTTTGCCCGCGATCGGTATGTCCACATGACGATAGCCGAAAAACCGCTCGATGAAGGCCCATACCGTGGCGGTTATCGTGTTGAAGTAGACGGGCGTGCCGATAACCACGGCATCGGCCTCCTTGACCTTCTGATAGTACGGCTGCGCATCATCCTCCAGCCTGCAGACCTGCGGCCTGGCGCACAATTCAACGCACCCTTTGCACCCGGAGTAGTTCATATCCGTGAGCTTGACGAACTCGACCTCGTGACCGCTCTTGTCCAGAATGGCCTTGACCATACGGTCGACGTTCCCCTCCCGCCCCACGCTGCCAGCACTGAATCCGATAACCTTCACCAAGAAGTCCTCCCCCCGCGTCTGAACTTGATCATCTTCGTCGAATGGAATCTGTACACCGCACACCGACGCCTACGCGGACAGAAACCGTCGCTCCAGATTGTATACGATCCCGGCAACCTTGTGAGGTTGATAGAAAATGAGCCACCGTCTGTGCCTCAAATAGAGCCAGCCCTCGGGCGCGTGCGGATGTCGCTGACCTGGGAGTTCTTTGCCTGCATTCTCTTCGGCAGTGGAATCAGCGGTGTCCGGGACGAGGCATGGTCCGATGGAACTACGGAGCCGGCAACCATCGGCGATTCTTCTTGCGGTACCTGGGCGACCGCCGCTGATCGACTATTTCTTCGGACTGGATGGGGCTGGCACCGGCTGCGCGTTGGGCACGCTGGGCGGCGTGTCGGCTTCACGGACTGAGAGATCGGCGTAGATGACCCGATACTTCTTGGCATCCTTTGGGCGGTACCAGAAGATAGGCGTGTCGGCCGCGCCTAGCGAGACGCCTTTGCCCGCATAGTGCGCGTCGGCTTCCGGCGGCAGCAGCACCGCGAACATCAAACCTCGCTGAAGCTCATTCTGGGCTTCCGTCATCTTCTGCATCTGCTCCTCATTCGGCATCCCCCCCATCCCTGGCACGAACTCCTCCGCAACGATCTGCATAATCGGCCGCATGTCGAGCGAGTCCGGGAAAGCACCGTCGTTCAACTCCGTCAGATCCTCGGGATAGTCGCCCGTTCTCAGTTTATATTGCATGAGCGAAAGGCCGATCGCCCTGAAATCCATCTGCAACCGCCCACTCTTGCCCTTGGTCAGGAGCATGGCTTCGACCTCCTTGGGGGTGGGCGCGCCAGTGAAAAGCACCTTCACTTCGACGGCAACACTGTTGCCTTCCACACGCGTGGGATGGAGTTGGATTTTGGATAGAATCGGCTCGCCGTTCACGAAGAACGGCTTGCCCAGGCCACCCCTTTCGGTCTGGGCATTATGAATTGTCCCCGAGGTCCTTTTTGCTCCTTCGATTGTCTTGCCTGTTGCGTCGACGCCCTCCAGGTCAAACGTCGTTCCGTGCACCACGAAGTGAGCCGTAATCAGTATCTCCGCCACGGGCGTGACGTTCTTCTTGATCTTCATCCGGCCCGTCTCGCCATCCTTGAGCATCAGAGTTTCCTCGTCGGAATAGGTGCTCAGTCTCTTACCGGCAGCTTCGCCAAGTTCCCTAATCTCAGGATCAATCGGCGGTGTATCGTCAACATCACCGGTCTTCGCCGGCTGGGCCTTGATCGAACCCGTATCCCGGGGATGTCCCCCCGGTACCGTTTCAGTTTGTGCCTCACCTTCTTTCTCTCCCGGGAGAGGATACAACTCGTGTCGCTGGCCTAACCTCACTCCATCGATCATCATCTCATCATCATCATTGCCGTAGATTCCGTCTTCGCCGCAACTGCTGAGAATGAATCCACTCGGCTGTGCTTCGTAGTGATAATCCTCACCGCTCGGACTGTAGACGTCCTTCTTCGGCAATGGTTGTCTCCGTTGTTTCAGCTTGCTGTATTCGCGGAACGTTTCGATCAGATCCTCCTCCGCCGCCGGGGAAACGTCGATCGTCCCCATGTTCTGTACCGTGTAGCCAGCCGGCGGCTCGGTGCTGAACAGCGACTCGTCCATCTCCAGGTTGAACACGAAGTCGCTCAGCGTCATCTTCGCATTGGCGAACGCCGCGACGGTCATTTCGGCGCGGACCGGCAGGCCGGTTTCTGGATCGCCCCACAAACTCACCACCGCGCCACTGGTGTTAACGCGGAATCCCACGACTCGGCGTCCGTCGATGTCCTTCTCGCCGAGCGGTTCCCGTTTGATGTCCGGTTTATCCTTGACATCGAGCAGCAGCAAACGCAACCAGCCTAAGGGATCCTTGTCCATGGGAATCTCGCCTTTCGGCATGTTCGTCGTCGTTAGGACCATGGCCTGTTTTGACGCGGGTAGCAGGGTGAGGCTCTTTCCTCGGCCATAATCAAAGATCATCACCATCTTGGACTTGTCCGGCATCTGGATCTCCTGACGCGACCGAGTGACATCCAATACCATGACCTCGGCCGTTGTCGTTATCGCTTGGCCGTTCATTTCCATTTCGCTGGTTATCTTGAACTTGGCAGTCTTCGCTTCGAGAATTGGCTTGGCGAAGTCGGCGAAGACGAACGTCACACCGCCTCCATGGAACCATAAGGCGACTCCTGTGATGGCGAGAGCGAAAACGGCGGCAGCAGAAACACGGGAAACTGGGGAACGCATGATCCACCTCCAAGTGTCTAGGGACCGGGTAAGCAGCGCGAGCCGAGTTGTCTCTGGTTTCGCGTGATCGAAAACCTCCGACATCCGCTGCCGCAGCCGGTCATTGAAATCGTCGCTGACTTGGCTGACGCATTCGGTACGCACCGCCGCCACGGCTGCTGTGAGCGTGCGAACCGTGGCGGCTAAATCCGCATCCTCTGCGACGTTTCTGCGTACGGCAACCTGGCGCGAGTCGTCCAACTCGCCGAAGACTAGTTCCAGCACATCGTCATCGGGCAAATGGTTATCGTTCATGGTCATGCCTCCCCATGCAGGCAAGCGATGCTTCGATCTTGCGCAGGCCGTAGAGCAGTCGTGATTTGGCAGTGCCAAGCGGGCACCCAACCACCGCGGCGACCTCGGCCAGCGTCAGGCCGCCTAGCACCTTCAGAGCCACCACGCGACGTTGCGCGTCAGGTAGACAGTCGAGCAATGCCTCCGCGCGGCTTTGGCTCTCGCGACGCGCAGCCGCTTCGGCCGGATCGAGGACCGCCGAGGGGCGGCAGTCGAGCCTCCTCGGCGAGGCGTCGGTGTTTCCTCCCGCCGTGTCGGTTTCCAACGTCAGGGGGCGCCGGCCCGAAGCCCGCAGATAGTCCGTGGCACAGTTGTCGGCGATGGTGAACAGCCAGGTGGAAACGCTTGCCTGGCCCGAGTAACCGCCGCTCCGGGCAGCCCGGAATAGACGGAGGAACGACGCCTGAGTGAGGTCCTCAGCGTGGTGTCGGTCTGGCACGCGATGGCCGATGTAGCTCATCAGCCGACACTTGTACCGGTCCACGAGGGTATCGAAGCGACGCAGGTCGCCCCGAGCGATCTCGGCCAGAATCTCAGCGTCCTCGACGGCTGTGGGCGGCTGGTCAGGCGGATGCTTCGTTTCCGGTAAGTCCATCGTGTCCCCAATCATACCTCTTCCCGAGCGAGTCGCACCTTTATACGACAACCGGGCGAAAAAGGATTCATTCATCCGCAAATAGCCGCAGAAGGGGGGCAGCGGGAGTCGCCGACTCGTTCTGTGGCGCTCACTGTACGTTTGTTTTCCGCGATGGAGCGACTCGGCCTCTGCCGCTGGAAGTGAATCGGCTGCGTTGCGGCGGCAGGAAGGGCCTGGTCAGCTCGACCGTGACCAATTACACAACAGCCAGGTTGATCCTGGACGAGCGCGTCCGGAATTGCGTGATCAAATCCGTCGGGCCAGTGGAGGATCATGGACGAAAGAACACCATCATCAGAATCGAGTCGGATACAGACGCAGGCAGGTAGCTGAATTCGCAAGAATTCAGGATCTTTCGCCACCCTGAATTGTTGCCAATTCAGCTACCTCCGACTCCTGACATGCAATCTGGCCTCAACGCCGATCCCGTTTTGACAAGAGAAAGCCAATCGCGTACGTTCAGTGGCTGGATGGGATTGGGTTTCGCCATCGTTTCTTTATGCGGGTGGCAAACGCGAACAACTAGGAGTGAATCAATGATGGTGCGAAGACCTGTCTGGTTTTGGGTGATGACGCTATGCTCGGCGTTTGGCGTGGCGAGCCCTGCGTTGAACGCCGGTGAGGATGCGTCTGCTTCGACCGATATGCGAGACATTCGAACGGGCCACGTGATTCCTGACGAAGGATACTGCGATCAGCCTTATGTGGTGATCACCAAGGACGGTAACTGGCTTTGCCTATTAACCACAGCAGGCGGTCACGAGGGAGCTGCGAATTCGCATGTGGTCTCGACGATCAGCGCCGATCAGGGCCGCACGTGGTCGAAGCTGGTGGAACTGGAGCCAGTGGATGGTCCGCCGTCTGTATATTCCCTGCCGGTCGTTGCCAATAGCGGGCGCGTGTATGCGTTCTATGACTACAACGGCGACAGTTTCAAGTGCCCGGCACGCAGCGATTGCGTCGGCTGGTTCGTCTACAAGTATTCGGACGACAACGGTCGAACGTGGTCCAAGGAACGTCACCGGCTGCCCATGCGGATGACGGCCGTCGACCGGACCAATACGTTCAATGGCCAAGTGCAGATCTTCTGGGGAATCGGCAAGCCGATCACCTTCGGCGACACGATGATGTTCGCCTTCAGCAAGTGTGGCAAGTACGTGATCGACCGCTCGGAGGGCTGGTTCTATCGCTCGGACAACATCCTTACCGAGCCCGACATCAGCAAGATCCAGTGGCAGCTTTTGCCCGATGGAGACGTCGGGCTGAAGAACCCGGACTTCGGCGACGTGCAGGCGGAGCAAAACATCGTGCCGCTGAACGACGGTTCGGTCTATTGCATGTACCGCACGGCGGACGATCACCCTTGTCACGCGTACAGCCGCGACGGCGGCCACACCTGGACGATGCCGGAATACGCCACCTATACGCCCGGTGGCCGGCGATTCAAGAACTCCCGGGCCTGCCCCAAAGTCTGGAAGACCAGCAACGGACGGTATCTGTTCTGGTTTCACCACCACGGCGCTCACAAGAATCCTTATCGCGGACGGAATCCCGCTTGGTTGAGCGGCGGCATTGAAAAGGACGGCTTCATTCATTGGTCCCAGCCGGAAATCGTGCTGTACGACACGGCTCCGGAGAACTGCCTATTCGATCCGGAAACAGGGCTCCCCGGACCGGGCGGCGGAATGAGTTATCCCGATCTGATCGAGCAGCACGGGCGCTCCTGGATTACCGAAACACAAAAGACGCTGGCCCGTGTTCATCCGATCGACCCCACGTTGCTGGACGACCTGTGGAATCAGGGCAAGGTGAAGACCGTGGCCGAGCGAGGGCTCGTGTTAGATCTCGACGCTGAAGCCATCCGCAAAGGCGATGCCGCGATGCCCCAAGTGCCGAGTCTTCGGGAGGGCGGTGGCTTTTCGATCGATTTCTGGATTCGCCGTGACGATACGGCCGTCGGTCAGATCATTCTCGACAGCCGTGACGATCAGGGCCGGGGAATCGTGGTCACGACGGCCGAGCACAACTGCCTGCGCATCGAAGTGAACGACGGCAAGCACTCCGGCTTCTGGTCGTGCGACCGCGATCTGGTGCCGCCGGGAGATTGGCACTACGTGGCCATGATTGTAGACGGAGGCCCGAACGTCATCAGCATGGTGGTGGATGGCGTGTTATGTGACGGCGGACAGGCCAGCGTTTACGGTTGGGGGCGTTTTACTCCAGAGTTAGGGGACGTCCGCGGATCGGATCGGCTGCGCATCGGCACGTCGTTCACGGGAGACTTGAAACGGCTGCGCGTCTACAATCGCTATTTACGTACATCGGAAGCAATCGCCAATTTCTATGCTGGGACGTGAAGCGAACCGGCCGCAACACGGCCAGCTTTCGTTTAACCCCCGAGCCGAAGGCGACGGTAGTTGTGGGCGGCTGGATGCGATACAACCGTCGCCTTCGGCTCGGGGTTAAACGAAGGCACAAACCACAAGAGGAACCAAACCATGACTAAACCGTCTGCCAACTTGTTCTCCATTCTCTTTGCCTTCACGGCACTAATCGCTGCCGATCGCTGCGCCGCTCAGAATGTGACCACGGTCCGCATCACCGACGAAGTTCTCGTTCCAGACTGCGATCGTCTGGGAATCAACTTGGGAGGGGACGCCTATTACTCGGGAGCCGCACTGGTCAAGAATCGCGTGCGTGCCAACTTCGAGGGCACGAGCTATCGCCAATGTCACTTCGGCCCGGTGTGGACAGAGAATGGCTGCAGCACCTGGTTCGGCGTGCCCGATGCCTGGCGCGAACTTCTCTTGGACGGCAACGGGCGCTATACGATTCTCTCCGGACCAAGCAAAGGCACCACAGGCGTCATCCGGGATATCAAGAAGATTGATTACCAGCACCAGGGCAAGACGGTCCAACAGGATTTCTTCGTCCTGGACAAGGTGATCGAACCCACTGACGCCAATGGAGGGATTCTGGTTGAAAACCTCAGTCGAATAAACGAGGGCAAACTGAAGAAACCCCACGATTATTGGATGTCGGATGGTGTGGCGATTCGCAACGGTGACGTGCCAAGCGGTTCTTTTGGAGTCTCGGCGATGCACATGGACGCTGCGAACAAACGCCAATTCATCCGCTTTGCCACGCATTATCGGCGCTACGGTGAACTCAACGGACTTTGGCGAGTCCGTTTCTGGGCGAAACGTCTTGCCGGCAATCCGGTCGTCGCGTTTATTCCCAGCCGAGACGAATGGGGCGAATCCGGGCAGGTAACGCCCGAGGACAAGTGGCAGCAACACGAACTGACGCTGCGAGTCGACAAGGTACCCGAGCCCGACTTCTCCGGCTCCACACAGCATCTGACGTTTGTGCTTGCTGCCGACGGCGGCTCTGTGTTGATCGATGATGTCGAGGCGTGGTTGGAAGGCGATACCAACCCGACCGCTTTTCGCGACGACTGCGTGAACATGTTGCGCGAGTTTGAGCCGGGCGTGATCCGTCAACTACAAATGGGCGGAAACACCTTGCGCAACTCGCTGATGCCGCCCATCAAGGCCCACGCCTTTGCCAGTCAGAAGTCAACGAAGCCCGGCCCTTACGACGGCGGGCGGCACGCCGCCTATGGACTTCACCAACTGTACGAGTTGTGTGAGCACCTTGGTTGCGACCCGTGGTACTGCCTGCCAGGCACACTGCATATCCAGGAGATCAAAGACTTCATGGAATACCTGGCGGGCCCTGCGGACACGCCCTACGGTCGCTTGCGAGCGGAACTGGGACACCCGCAGCCCTGGACGAAAACGTTGGGGGCAATTCACGTCGAATTTGGCAACGAGGCCTGGAACAATGCCGGTCCGTATCAGTTGGGAGGCTTCAACGGCGAGGACTACTGGAAAGACCTGATCGCAGCGGCCAAGGCCAGCCCGTACTACACGCCCAAGATCATTTTTCACGCCGGCGGGCAAGCCGCCAACAGTTGGCTCAACGGTGGCCTCATGCCCAAGGTTCCCAACGCGGACCGGTTTGGGCTTGCGCCCTACATCATCCAATCGCTGTCGAAGGAAGACATGGGGCGGATGAAGACCGACGACGATTTCTTCCGCTGGGCATTCGCCTGGCCGATTTGGCGGTCCAACGACCCGGACGGAGCCATGCACCAGAACGAGCAGCTTGCTCGGGAAAACAACATGGAACTGTCCATCTATGAAGTGAACCACCATATCACTCATGGCGACGGTCCGCTGGAGCCGCGAAACCGGCTGACGACAAGCATCGGCGGCGGCCTGAATGTGTGCAACGGTATGCTCTTGATGCTCAAGGAGCACCACATTCGCGCGCAATGCCTGTTCTCCTTGGTGCAGCACAGCTACAACGCGCATGGAATCGGCGCTGTTCGACTTTGGGGTACGGCACTGACGATGCGTAAGGACCACGAGCGTTACCGTCCGACCTTCCTGGCTTGCGCGACGGCAAACCGAGTGATCGGAGGCAGCCTGGTTCAGACCGTTCACGAAGGCGCGAATCCAACGTTTGTTGGAGAGGGCGTCTTTAGTCGGCGGCGCGGAGTCGAGAAGTATGAAGCACCCGCGCTCTGGAGCTACGCCTTCGACGACGGCAACAGCCGGGGCCTGATCCTGATCAACCTGGATACGCAACAGCCGCGTCCTGTGGACGTCAGTTTCGAAGGCGAGGCAGCCGCTCCGGCGCAGTGTTGGACACTGACAGCGGACCAAATCACGGCCAACAACGAATTCGAGCAGCCCGAGCCGCAGGTGCAGGTCCGCGAATCACAATTAGCCGGCTTCCAGTCCGGGTCGCGAGTAACGGTTCCACCATTCTCGATGATGGCGCTCCGATGGCAACTGAAGTAGCCGGTACCCGGCTCGCGTGATTGTCGCCGTCCTCTCCGAGGTCGGTGAAGAAAGACGCCGAGTTCGGAGAACACGGCGACTATTGAAAGGACCTGATACATGAGCAAATATCAAGCCTGCAGTCGTCGTCGATTCCTTGCCACGTCCTCGGCGCTTGCCGCGGCGAGTGTTGTCCCGCGACACGTCTTGGGCGGCCCCGGACACACACCGCCGAGTGACCAGTTGAATGTGGCCATCATCGGCACGGGCGGGCAGGGGATCACCAACATCAAGAATCTGCTGAAGCACGCGGACGTGAAGATTCCCGCGATCTGTGATGTGGCGGAATTTTGGGACAACAGTAACGTGTATCACCGCCACAACGGCGGCCGTGGACCGGCGATGGAGGCCATCAACGACCACTTTCGTAAGGCTGGCTCTGAAGGGACCCAGGACTGTGCCGTGTACGTCGACTATCGAGTGATGCTCGATAAGGCGGACAAAGACATCGACGCCGTCCTGGTGGCCACACCCAACCACGTGCATGCTGTCGCATGCATGGCGGCGATCCGGGCGGGCAAGGGCGTGTACTGCGAGAAACCATTGACACACTCGGTGTATGAAGCACGCCGGGTGGCGCAGGCAGCGCGCGAGGCCAACGTGGCCACGCAATTGGGTAACCAGGGCCATTCTTCGAACGACATCCGCCGCGCCGTGGAATGGGTTCGCGACGGTGCGATCGGCCCTGTGCGCCAGGTACATGCTTGGCGCGGCGGGGCCAGCCGCATGACGTTGACGGAACGTCCGACGGAAACGCCGCCTCTGCCGGACGGGTTGAATTGGGATCTCTGGCTGGGACCGGCCAAAGAGCGGCCCTACCATCCCGCCTATACGCCACTGCTGTTTCATTACTGGTGGGATTTCGGGAGTGGGTCGCTTGGCAATTTCGGCTGTCATACGCTGGATACGGCCGTCTGGGCACTCGACTTGGAACACCCCATGTATGTCGAGGCCAGCTCGACGGAGCTGAACGACGAGACCGCACCGGCGGCGCTGATGGTTCACTACAAGTTCCCCGCGCGTGGCGAACGGCCGCCAGTTGACCTTTTTTGGTACGACGGCGGCTTGATGCCGTCACGGCCCGATTGCCTGGAACCTGAACGAGACCTGCCGCGCGGTGGCGGATCGCTGATGGTTGGCGATGAAGGGGCGATCCTGTCGGGTGTGTGGAGCGCGTCGCCACGCATCATTCCCGAGAAGAAGATGCGGCAATACGAACAGCCGGCCGCGACGATTCCTCGCTCGCAGGGCCATCATCGTGATTGGATCAACGCCTGCAAAGGTGGTCCGCCTGCCAGCTCCAATTTCGACTACGGCGCACGCCTGACCGAGATAGCCCTGCTGGGGATCGTTGCGCTCCGAACCGGCACGACCCTTCATTGGGACGGACCCAACATGACGGCGACCAACTCGCCTCAGGCCGAGCCATTCATTCACGGGCACTTTCGTAAAGGTTGGGAGATCTGACGTCGTTTCTTGGAGGATACTCTTAAGCCGCTTTGGCAGTCCGCTGGCCGCGCTGATGGGCGGGCGCGTTCCAGCCCTTCTTTGCCGGCGCCGCAACGTCCGGTGGGAACCATGCGTTTGGAGATGCATCCCTGAGAGAATTCCGCGGACGCCCTATGCGCTACGGATGTCATTTCACATCGCTCGCCGATTCCTCGGCCGTCAGACCTGAGCGGTGGTCAGGAGCTTTGCGATCTGAGATTCACCATTTCCACTTTGCCAATCACATTGCCAGCCCCGATGGCGAGCAGTACGATGACAGGTATAGAGGGCGGAGCATCCCGTCTTTGCGACAGTGTGTCAGTCAGAATTTCCGTTGGTGGACAGAAGCCGGTGTGGGCAAGTACCGATTCCAATGTGATTTGTGCACCGGGCCGGATTGGTACGGCCATGATCTCGACATCACTCCCAACTGCCCCAAGTGCGGACGTGTAGCCGTTCGCTATTTCACTGGGGACTCGGCGCATTGCTACGCTCACCGGCTTCTAATGTCCGACACATACGATACGTCCTCGGCGTTTCTGTTGATCACGTATTCTTGGATCGGGCATCAGGATACGTTCCCAAATGCCAAGCTCTACGCGGTCGCTGAACGCGATGTTGATGCATCGGACCGGATCACGTTTGCGTACTGCGCGGAATGCGAATCAGCGCTTAGGCAATGGCGTAAACAAGATCCAATCGAACCCTGATTGCCCACCAACAATGTGTGGCCGCTGGGCCCGGCTTCGCCGGGACGCTCCAAGCTTGTTCAGGCTCAACTCACTCTGATACAGTGGCTCTTATTCCGGCTGGCGTTAGTGGACTCAACGTCCGCGTCGGCCACACGGCCCATTGGGTGCTGGAAGCTATGCGTTTCCGTCCTCGTGCTGAGATGCATGGAAACCGATCTTGCGTTTTGGCGGCTCCGGCTTCTCAGCCATCTGCTGCAACACCTGACTGATCACCTTGATCTGGTCGTCGTGCAACTGGACGGTTTCGGCGAGCTTCATCAGTTGTTCAGCCAATTCGCCAGGCGTTGCCATCAACCGGCGAAGACGGACGAACGTTCGCATGATTTCAATGTTGACGCGCACTGCAGTTGGAGACCGCAAAACGCTGGACAGCATGGCAACGCCCTGCTCCGCGAAGACCCACGGCCGTTTCCGGCGTCCGCCACGGCCGCCTTTTGATATCGCAATTTGCGACATCAAAGACGTAAACTCTTGCTGTGTAAGCTGAAACGCGAAATCCTCCGGGAATCGATCCCGATTGCGAGACACCTGTTCATTCAGCCGACTCGTCGTCACACCATACAACTCGGCCAAATTCGAATCCAGCATGACGCGCATTCCGCGAACCACGTGGATTGCCTTCTCGATGCGCTCGGCCGATACGATTTCGTTGGTTGATTTCTTCTTTGCCATGACAAGAGAATACGTGATTGGAACGCGAACGGAAAGATCCCGTCACCCAACACCTATTAAGGTCTCCGAGTCAAGGATTATAGACCGTCTCCGGTCGAAGTT
>JACKQG010004560.1_pt1 | contig 15079 bp, 12 predicted proteins | sample 8237621 | NCBI WGS metagenome assembly JACKQG01 (sample SAMN15677084, study PRJNA649215) | marine metagenome | biome: marine; feature: Black Sea; material: saline water; isolation source: suspended particulate matter (SPM) from the Black Sea western gyre | collected 2013-06-09/2013-06-10 | depth... | reverse complement strand
GCCTGCCGCCCACGGCCGAGAACGAGGGTTCTGCGGTATGGGCCGACCGAGCGGCGGGCCGCCGCTTCCTGGGCCTGCCCACCAAGGCGGAGGAAGAGGCCGCAGCCACCGCATGGCTGGCCTCGACCGAGGCAGCCAACTACCTCGGTGAGGGTCCCTCCACCACCACGGACTGGCTCGCCACCGACAACGCCACCGCCTTCCTGGGCGCCATCGCGGCGGCAGAGACGGCAACGGCTGCGGCGGCGACCAACACGTGGCTGGCGACCGACGCAGCCGCAGCGTTCCTGGCCTCGCTGGGCTGAGAACCGCATACCTGAACAGAACAGCAACGTTCCAAGCAGAGAGTTGGGCGCTGTCGATCCGGCGCCTGCCGTATAGGTGTGGTTACAGCCCCATAACGCTTCCTGATCGGCATCGCCGCCGACGATGGGGCATGATCGTGTCATGCGACGTCGACCTGACCGGCACGGTGGGCTGCCCATCAGGTTGGGTCCCGCATCGAACGGCGAGTTCATACCGCCGCCGGTGTCTCCCGTGGTACGTGAGGCCATTCGTCGCACGAACGACGAGGCCGACGTGCTCGCCCGACGCCTGGGGATGTCGAGGCGACGGTTCCTGGCGTCACTCGGAGGATCCGCCCTGACGCTGATGGTGCTCGACGCCTGTGCATCGGCAGAGCGGGCGACCCGAACGGCCTCCACTACTTCCCTCTCCACTTCTACTTCCACCTCCACTACTTCCACCTCCACTTCCACTTCCACCTCAACTACTTCCACTTCCACCTCCACGACCACGCTGCCGCCCACCACGACCGGCGGCACATACGAGGTTCCGCCAGCGGCCACGACCGAGCCTGAGGTCGCCGAACAGATACTGGCCGGCGACGAGTTCGTCATGGACCTGCAGGCCCACCTGCTGGACTACGAGATCACACCCGACGTTCCCTGGGACGGAACACCGTTCCTGGGACAGTTGTTTCCCCAGATCGCCTGCGGTGAGACGGACCCACGGGCGTGTTTTTCGATCGAGGCCTTTCTGGACCTGTTCTTCCTTCAGAGTGACACCTCGCTGGCGGTGCTCTCGGCGATCCCGGTTCCCGGTCCCGACAACCCGCTTTCCGCTGACGTCATGGCCGCCACCCAACGTATGGCCGACGCCCTGTGCACCGAGGGTCGGGTTCTGGCCCACGGGCAGGCGATGCCGAACCTCGGCGACCCGGCTGCGATGCTCGGATCGATGGCGGAACTGCGGGACCGGTACCCGATCGTCGCATGGAAGGCCTACACGCACCTGCCGGCGACGGTGCCATTCTTCCTCGACGACCACGACCCCGACGGCGTTCCCGTCGGCCGCCCCTTCCTGGAGGCGGTCCGTCAGGTCGGCCCCCCTGTTGTGTGCGTCCACAAGGGATTCCGGGGCGTGGGTGGAGGCTCGGCACGGTTCGCCGACCCGGTGGATATCGGGCCCGCCGCCGCAGCCAACCCCGACATCTCGTTCGTGGTCTACCACTCTGGTTTCGAGGCCGACGTGGCCGAGGGCCCCTACGATTCTTCGTCGCCGAACGGCGGGGTCGACCGGCTGGTTGCCTCGCTCGAGCGGTCGGGGGTCGGGCCCGGCCGAAACGTCTATGCCGAACTCGGGTCCACGTGGCGGTTCCTCATGTCACGCCCCGACCAGGCAGCCCATGTGCTGGGCAAGCTGCTGTCCGCCGTAGGGACGGGCAACGTGGTGTGGGGCACAGACTGCCTCTGGTACGGCTCCCCCCAGGACCAGATCGAGGCGTTCCGGGCGTTCGCCATCACCGAGGCCTACCAGGAGGCCTACGGCTACCCGGCGCTCACGCCGGAGGTGAAGGCCGGCATCCTGGGCCTCAACGCCGCCCGCCTCCACGGAATCGAACCGGTGCACCGGGACTGCACCTTCTCCCGTTCGGAGCTTCGCCAGGTGCGCTCCGAGTTGGCGCTCCCGACAACGACGCTCGGACCGGCCACGGCCGACGAGGCATTCCGGGCGATCGCCGCCCACATGGTCTGAAGGACCGGCAGTGAATCAGCGGCGGTCGAGTGCCTCGAGGGGGTCGACGTAGTCGAGGTCGAAGGTCTCGGCCACGGCGCGGTCGGTGACCATGCCGGCACAGACGTTGAGGCCGTTGCGCAGGTTGGCGTCGGCACGTAGTGCAGCGTCGGTGCCAGTCCCTGCCAGTGCGAGGGTGAAGGGGAGCGTGGCGTTGGAGAGCGCCTGCGTGGAGGTTCGGGGCACGCCACCGGGCATGTTGGCGACGCAGTAGTGGACGATGTCGTCGACGACATAGGTGGGCTCGAGGTGCGTGGTGGCCCGGGTGGTCTCTACACAGCCACCCTGGTCGACGGCGACGTCGACGATCACGGAGCCGGACCGCATGGTGGACAGCATCTGGCGTGTGACCAGGTGGGGGGCACGTGCGCCCTTGACAAGCACGGCGCCGATGACGAGGTCGGCGTCTGCGACCGATGACTCGAGTTCGGACCGGGTGGAGAAGACCGTGCGGAGCGTGGCGCCGAAGCGCTTGTCGAGCCGGTCGAGTGCCGCCGGGCTGCGGTCGAGGACCGTGACGTCTGCGCCCAGGCCGATGGCCATCTCGATCGAGTTCTCGCCGACAACGCCGCCGCCGAGCACGACGACCTTGGCGGGACGCACTCCGGGAACGCCGCCCATGAGCAGGCCTGCGCCACCCTGGGTGGCCTCGAGTGCGTGGGCGCCGGCCTGGATCGACATGCGGCCGGCGATTGCCGACATCGGCGCCAACAGGGGCAGGCGGCCGGCATCGTCTGTGACGGTCTCGAAGGCGATGCAGGTGGCGCCGCTGGCCAGCAACTCGTCGGTCTGGGGCCGGTCGGCGGCCAGGTGCAGGTAGGTGAACAGGGTGTGGTGTGGGCGCAACATGGCCCGCTCGACCGCCTGCGGCTCCTTGACCTTGACGATCATCTCCGCAGCGTCGAAGACCTCGGCGGCGGTGTCGACGATGGAGGCGCCGGCTGCTTTGTAGGTGGCGTCGTCGAATCCGGCTCCGGTACCGGCTCCGGCCTGAACGATGACCTCGTGGCCGTTGGCGGTGAGATCTCCGACGACGGCGGGTGTGGCGCCGATGCGTCGTTCTGCGGTCTTGATCTCGGTGGGCACGCCGATGTGCATGGGGGTGGCTCCTGCGGGGCTCACGGCCCGTCCGATCCGGCGGGTCCTGTGGGGAGAATCGTACGCAAACGGTGCCGCCGGGCGATTGTGTAGATGACTCCATGAGGACCATTTGACACAACATGATTGTGTAGATATAGGGTTGTACGCATGACACAAGCGTCACCTGATCTTGACCATGTCGATCGTGCGATCCTGGCGATGCTCCAGCAGGACGGCCGGATGGCCAACGTCGACCTTGCCGAGGCGGTCAACCTGTCGCCGTCTGCCTGCCTGCGGCGGGTCCGACGACTCGAGGAGGCGGGGGTGATCGACCGCTATGCGGCGCTCCTCGACCCGGCCCGGGTCGGGCTCGGTACCGATGTCTTCGTTGAGATCACCCTTGCCGGCCAGGACGAGGCCACGCTAGATGCGTTCGAGTTGGCGGTCGCCGGGCGGCCTGAGATCATGAGCTGCCACCTGATGGCGGGCGACTTCGACTATCTGGTGCACGTGGTGGTGAGCGATGTAGCCGACTACGAGGTCCTCCACCGCACGCACCTTGCGCAGTTGCCGGGGGTGGCGCGGATGGTGTCGAGCTTTGCCCTGCGGCCCATCTGCGACCGCACGGCTGTTCCGCTGGGAAGGTCGGGGGGCTGAACAGGCCTCACGCCAGCCCGCCGTCCACCTTGATCACGCTGCCGGTTGTGAAGCTCGAGGCGTCCGAGGCCAGATAGAGGGCGGCACCGACGATCTCGGCCGGCTCCCCGCCCCGGCCGAGCGGGATGTTCTTCCGGGCCGCCATGGCGAACGCCTCGAGGTCCCATGCCTCGGCGATCTCGGTCAGGAACGGGCCGGGCATGAGGCAGTTGACCCGCACCTCCGGTCCGAGCGCACGAGCCAGCGAGGACGTGAGGTTGTTCATACCGGCCTTGGCCATGGCGTAGACGACCTCGCCCGGGGTTGGTCGCACGGCGGCCACCGAGCTCACGTTGACGATCGAGCCGCGACCGTCGGCCTTCATGCGCTCTCCGACGACCGCCGACAGCCGGAACACGCCCTTGAGGTTCACGTCCATGACCTTGTCGTAGAGGTCCTCGGTGATCGAGGTGATGGAGTCGTAGAGCGGGGACATGCCGGCGTTGTTGACCAGGATGTCGACCCGGCCGAACTCGTCGTAGGCGGTGTCGGCGAGGCGGTCGACCTGTTCCCAGTGGCCCACGTGGCACCCGACGGGGAGCGCCCGGCGGCCGAAGCGTTCATTGACTTCGACGGCCAGGGCCTCGCAGTTTCCGAGTTTGCGGCTGGCGATGACGACGTCTGCACCGTGTTCTGCGAAGGCCAGGACCATCTCGCGTCCGAGGCCCCGGCTGCCGCCGGTCACGATCGCCACGCGGCCTGTCAGGTCGAAGAGGTCGGAGGCCATGGGCCAGTATCCCCCGTGGTCGTGGGCGAGGCGAATCCCGACGGTCAGGGGACGGCCGGTACCCCGGCTGCCGAACGGATGCCGTCCACAAGCAGGTCCACGAGGAACTCGAACTCGGCGTCGTGGTCGCCGCGGCCCATGACGTCGAGGTTCTCCAGACGGGTGAAGCCGTCCATGGCGGCCCGCAACGATCGTCCGGCCTTGACCGCCTCGGAGTCATCGAGCCCGAAGCCGCGGATCACCGCCTGGATGGCGCCCAGGGCGAGGCGGGCTCCGGTCCGACGCTCGGCGTCGTCCGGGTCGATGGGTATGAGCGTCAGGTCGTAGCGACCGGGGAAGGTCGTGGCCCACGTTCGATACGCGTGGGCGAACGAGCGGACTGCCTCCTCGTCGCTGCGACCCAGCACGGAATCGCGCAGAATCTCACCGAACTCGACTGTGGCGGCATGTGCGAGTTCGCGGCGCAGGCCGGACAGGCCGTCGACATGGGAGTAGAGGGAGGGGGAGCGGACCCCGAGGAGCCCGGCCACCATGGCCATGCTGACGGCCCCTGCGCCGTTAGCGTCCACGACCGCCAGCCCGGCGGCGACGACGTCGCTTCGGGTGACCCCACGCTTCCTCGCCATGTTGCAAGCATAGTAGGGATATGTCTAAGATACGTAGACATGAGCGACACCGACACCATGACACCCTCCATCCCGTACACGATCATCTCGTCGGACTGCCACGCCGGCGGCAACATGGCCATGTACGAGGAGTACCTCGAGGACAGGTGGAAGGACGCCTTCGCCGAATGGCGGGGCGCCTACTCCAATCCGTTCCGCGACCTCCAGGACGACGGCCGCTCACGGAACTGGGACGACGAGCGACGCATCGCCGACATGGACGCCGACGGGGTCGTCGCCGAGGTCACCTTCCCGAACACGGTTCCGCCGTTTTTTCCCACGGGAACCCTCATCACCTACCCGGCCACCGATCGCACCGAATACGAACGCCGACGTGCCGGCATCCACACCCACAATCGTTGGCTGCTCGACTGGTGCAACGAGCACCCCGAGCGCCGTTGCGGCCTGCCCCAGGTGTTCCTCAACGACCTCGACGACACCATCACCGACCTCGAGTGGGCCGCCGAGAACGGCTTTCGCAGCTTCATGCTTCCGGCCATCCCGCCCGACATGGGCATCCCCGGGCTCTGGGACCCCCACTACGATCGGCTCTGGGCGACGGTGCGCGACCTCGACCTGACCATCACCCAGCACGGAGGATCGGGCGGCCCCAACTACGGGAAGGCCCCGGCCGCCACCCTCATGTTCCTAATGGAGGTGCCGTTCTTCGCCCACCGCAACCTGGGCCACCTGATCATGTCCGGCGTGTTCGAGCGGTTCCCGGAGTTGCGATTCGTGATGACGGAGCAGGGAGTGTCGTGGGTGCTTCAGGACCTGCGGCGCATGGACGGCTACCACGCCCAGATGTCGACAGGACGGGTCGGCGAGCTCGGCTTCGCTGCCGAGTTGGTGCTCCCCAACAGGCCGAGCGAGTACTTCGACCGCAACGTCTGGATCGGCGCCAGCTTCCCGAGTCCGTCCGAGGCCGCAGCCATCCTGAAGGTCGGCGTGCACAAGGTCATGTGGGGCAGCGACTACCCGCACCACGAGGGCACGTTCCCGCATTCGCGCGAATCGCTGCGCCGCTCGTTCTCCGACTGGGACGAGGCCGACCTGCGCACCATCTTCTGCGACAACGCCGTCGAGGTCTACGGTTTCGACGCCGAGGCGTTGGCCACCTATGCAGCCGAGCACGGCCCCACTGTCGACGAGGTGGCCACACCGTTGGAGGGGCTTCCGAAGGACAACTGGAGTCCGGCCTTCACCCGGCCCTAGTCCCTGATGTCCAGAAGGATCCGGGTGGCGCCGGCCTGCCCGCTCACCTGCCTCAGCGCAGGCCCGCCACGCTGATCGGATCGCCGATCGCCACCAGGCTGCCCAGATCGGGGTCGTAGGCGAACCGCCGCAACAGGTCGCCGGCACCATGCTTGCCCGGCCCCAGCGACGCCTCGGCCAGCCCGGGCAGCCTGAACGACCCGATCGATTCGACGGCACCGATGAAACCATCAGGGGTCGGAGCCTCCCCGGCCTCCCAGAGCAGCTTCATCGCCAGCCGGAACACCTGGCAGGCGCGCATGACATCCGGGTAGATGGCGGCGGAGGTCGATGCCGTGTCGTCGAGCGCCGCTACCTCGTAGAAGCACTCCTGGACCGATGGGTCGGCCTGTGTCTCCTCGAGGCGGGGAACGTCGATCGTGAGCGCCGAGACCTGACCACCGACGAACGTGGAGAGGCTGACATCGCCGGGAAACCCGGGTGCCACCGCCTCGGGGTCGGTGACGATGAGCTCGACGACCGACCCCACCAGTTCGAGGGCTGCGGCATGGTTGGCAGCGTCGTCCAATACCAGCACGACATCGACGCCCTCGACAGCGAAGTGGTCCCGCAGGGCCGTGACGAACTGGTCGACGTCGGCGTGTGTCGTCTCGAGGTTCGTCTCCGAGACGAGATCTAGCGTGAACTCCTCGACAAGCTCCTCGACTCGGTCACGGAACCTGGACGTGGCCTCCGTCCAGACCATTCCGAGCCGGAGGTCGTCCAGGTCGCCGCGTCGCACAAGGGCGGTGAGCCCGAGGAGGCGGGCGTCGTCCGGATCCATCTCGGCGGTGACCAGGAGGCCGCCGAGCTCGGCACCGAGGCTGGAGCCGAGGCCGGAACGGGCGACGACGGGGGCTCCGTAGCGTTGGCCCACGCACCGGGCCGCATCCTCGTCGACCGTGTCCATGAGGACCATGAACACGGCTCCCACCTCGAGCAGCGTGGTGCAGGTCGACTCGGCGGAACCGGCGCTCTCCGGCCTGAAGCGCAGGGTGTGCAGGACGATCTGGCGACCGAGGATGCCCCCCCGGTTGTTCTGTGCCATGGCAAAGGCTGCGTAGAAGTCCTCGTTGAGGCTGTCGTCGTCCTCGAGGAGCAGGCCGATGTGGAGTTCAGTTGCCGTGACGCCCTGCCAGGAGGCGGGGAGAGGGGGCTCGCTCGTGGTCGGAGGCTCCGTGGTCGAGGTGGTGGTCGAAGTGGTAGTCGAGGTCGAGGTGGTTGAAGTGGTGGCCGGAGGCTCCGTGGTCGGAGGCTCCGTGGTCGGAGGCTCCGTGGTCGAGGTGGTCGTCAGGGTCGAAGCCGTCGAGGAGGGCGGGTTGGAGCCTCCGCCACAGGCGGCGGCCACGAGTGCGACGGCGAACAGCGCCGGGAGCCACGTCCTCACGGACACGACGTTACGGCAACGCGCCCGCCCTCTGCGGGCAGCAGCCCTGATTCAGGCAGTTATGCCGAAGCGTTCGAGGCCGAAGCAGTCGATGGCGTTGCCACGCATGAGCTTGTAGGCCTCCTCGTCGGAGAGGCCTGCCGCCGTGCAGATTCCCGTTGCCACCTCGAGGGTATGGGGATAGGTCGAGTCGGCATGGGGGAAGTCGACCTCGAAGCAGATCTGGTCCATGCCGATGATGTCCCGGTTCCGCAGGCCGATCTCGTCGTCGAATATGCAGCCCCAGATGTGGCCCGGGATGTACGAGCTGGGCGGTTCGGGAAGGTCGATGCCGAAGGAGGCGTCGCCCCGCTCGGCCCAGATCTTGTCCATGCGCTCGATCACGTACGGCATCCAGCCGACCTGGCCCTCGGAGTAGGCGATGCGGAGCCTCGGAAAGCGGACGAACACGCCGGAGAGGATGTAGTCGCACATCGAACCCATGGCGTTCGAGAAGGTGAGCGTGGACGAGACGGCGAACGGGGCATCGGGAGATGTGCTGGGCATCTTGGAAGAGGACCCGATGTGCATGCAGACGACCGTGTCGGTCTCTTCGCAGGCCCGGAGGAACGGATCCCAGAAGCGGTCCTTGTCGTGGATCGAGGGCAGCCCCAGCGGGTACGGGTTCTCCGAGAACGCCACGGCGAACGAGCCCTTTTCGGCGCAACGGTGCACCTCGGCGGCCGCTGCGACCGGATCCCAGAGGGGGATGAGCGTGAGCGGGACGAGGCGCCCGCTGCCTTCGCCGGCGCACCACTCGTCGATCATCCAGTCGTTGTAGGCCTGGACGCAGAGCAGGGCGAGTTCCTTGTCCTCGCGTTCGAGGAAGGTCTGGCCGCAGAAGCGGGGCAGCACGTTCGGGAAGCAGATCGAGACGTCGACGTGGTTTTCGTCCATGGACGCCAGGCGGTCCTTCTGGATCCAGCCGGCGGGATGGATCTCGTCGAACGTGACCGGGGTGATGTCGAGGTCGTCGAAGCCGGCGGCCGCCGAGACCTTGGGGAACGGGTAGACGAGGTCGTCGTAGAGCCACCAGTCACAGGGTTTTCCGCCCTCGACACCCTTTTCGTACGAAAAGACACCTCCCTCGAAGTCGAACACGGCGGTGTCGCGCTCGACGCGTGGGCACCGATCCTGGTACTTCGCCGGGAGGCGGGAGGTCCACAGGTCGGGGGGCTCGACGACGTGGTCGTCGACGGAGATGATCCGGGGGATATCGGGCATGTGGGCTCCCGGTTGTCGAAAGTTTCTGACGGTGCGTCAGATGTGTGCACGGTAGCGCGCTGACGGCAGGGTCGCCCAGCGCGGCACCGACCGAGACCGTACCTTTTCGACGTGCTTGACGCCGCAGGAGCGGCGTACCGTCAGGGCGTGACGGAGAACGCGAACCCCGGGACCCGCACCGTCCTCGTGCGCGTCACCGGCCGGGACCGTCCGGGTATCACGGCCGGCCTGATGCACATCCTCGACGAGGCGGGCGCTGATGTCGAGGACATGGAACAGGTGGTCCTCCATGGCCGGCTCAGCCTGGGGCTGGAGGTCACCGTGCCCGGCGGACGCGACCTGCTCAAGGAACTGCTGCTCTTCGGATGGGAACGAGAGGTCGAGATCGACTTCGAGGTCGCCGAGGAACCCGTCGAGCCGCGGCCGCCCGGCCACGTTGTCACGATCGTCGGCGAGCGGCTCGGCCCCGACGCCCTCGGCATGGTGGCAGACGCCGTCGCAGCCAGCGGCGGGAACATCGAACGCATCGCCCGACTGGCCCGGTATCCGGTCTGGAGCTATGAGTTGCTGGTCGCCGGGGGAGATCCAGTAGCGATCCGCACATCGTTGCTCACCGCCTGCGCCACACACCCGGGAGTCGAGGTGGCTGTCCAGGCAGAGGGCCTGGCCCGTCGGGCACAGCGGCTGGTCGTGATGGACGTCGACTCCACGCTCATACAGGACGAGGTGATCGACCTGGTAGCCGAGGCCGCCGGGGTGGGCACAGCGGTCGCTGAGATAACCAGACGGGCGATGGTCGGCGACCTCGACTACGAGACCTCGCTGCGGGACCGGGCACGCCTCCTGGCCGGGACCGACGCCGCTGTCCTCGGGCAGGTGGCCGACCGGGTGCGGCTCACCCCGGGTGCCGCCACGTTCGTCCGTACCCTGCGGCGCCTGGGGTTCGTGACTGCAGTGGTCAGCGGAGGCTTCATCGAGGTGGTCGAATCGCTCCGACGTCGGCTCGGCATCGACCATGCCCATGCCAACTCCCTCGAGGTCGTCGACGGACGGATCACCGGCGAACTGGTCGGGGAGGTCGTCGACCGCGAGGGCAAGGCACAGTTGCTGGAGCACATCGCCGCCGCCGAGGGCGTCCCGTTGGAGCAGGTCGTGGCGATCGGCGACGGCGCCAACGACGTCGACATGCTGGCGGTGGCCGGACTCGGCATCGCCTTCAACGCACGGCCGGTCGTCCGCCAGGCGGCAGACGCCACGCTGAGCGTGCCCTACCTGGATGCCGTGCTGTTCCTGCTCGGCGTGAGCCGCGAGGAGATCGAGGCGGCCGACGCCGCCACAGGGAATTAGCCGGTCAGACCAGGCTTGCCAGGAGCCTGCGGGTCTGGGCGAACTCATCGGAGGTCGTGCCGAACTCGGCTGCCACGAAGTCGGTGGCCCCGGCCTGCGCCAGGTCCTCGAGGCCGGCGGCGACCTCCTCCTCGGTGCCGATGATGGCCACGTCGCCCGGGCCGGCCGCACCCTCGCGGTCGAGCATCGCCCGGTACGAGGGCAACTCGCCGTAGATGGCGAAGATCTGCGCCGCAGCCTCCCGCACCGAAGCGGTGTTGCTCGTGACGCAGACGGGGAGGCCGGCCACGATTCGAGGGTCGGGTCGGCCCACCTCGGCTGCAGCGGCGGTGATCCGCGGCCGGATGTGGTCGGCGATCGTGCGGGCACCGACCATCCAGAGGATGGTGCCGTCGGTACGCCGCCCGGTGACCCGCAGTGCCTGCTCACCGAGTGCAGCGACCATCACCGACGGGGAACGGTCACCGGGGCGTGCCGACTCCATGTGGGTCGAGAACGCCTCGCCGTCGTAGTCGACGCGACCGGATTCGAGGAGCGGCATGAGCACCTCCAGGTAGTCGATGAGGTGGCGGATCGGCCGGTCGAATGACAGGCCGAGGTAGCCCTCGATCACCGGCTTGTGCGAGAGGCCGATGCCGAGCACCAGGTCCCGGTCTCCGAGCACCGCCTGGGTGGTGAGCGCCTGTCCGGCCAGCATCGTCGGATGGCGGGGAAACGTCGGGATCACCGCCGAACCCAACTCGAGGCCCGGTGCGGCGTCGGCCACCGCCGGGAACACGGTCAGGGCGTCGACGAGTCCGGTCTGGGCGAGCCACCAGCCGTGGAATCCGTCCTCGGCGGCGCGGGCGGCATGCTCGCGCATTCGGCCGATGTCGGCGTGGAGCAGTTCGCCCGAGGCGTTGACGGCGATGCGCATGGAGGTCCTCCGATGGGAGTCGAGAAACAAGGGTCGGTCAGTCCCCGGATTCGACCATGGCCTGGAGGCGGTCGACGAATCCGGTGAGGAATGCCTCGGCTACCTCGAGAAACGAGTCGCTGGCGCCATCGGGCAGTGGGTCGACCACCAGCGACCAGGCAAGGAGGCAGGAGTCACCCCGATCCGTTATTGCAGTCGTGCCCTGGTACATCCCCACGGGGGCACCGGTGAGTTCGTAGACACGTCGCCACGGGGGTTCGAACGAGATGACCTCCTCGCACAGGGTCTCGCCGCCAAGGGTGAGACCCAGAGTCGCTCCCAGACCGTGGGGCGGCGGATCGCCCTCGATGTCGTATCCGCCGGTCGCCTCCTCGATGAATGCCAGGAAGGCGTCCCAAACCACCTGTCGGGGTGCTGCGATCTCCCGCTCGATGACGATCGACGTGTACGACCTGCGTTGCTGTGTCACGGACAGATCATGCCCCGGTCGCCTCGCCGATGAGCGCACGGGGGTCGGCGGCGCCGGCCAGGCCGCCTTCGACGACCTCGATGCAGTGGGCGTGGCCGTAGTTGGCAGGTGCGACCCGGGCCCGGTGGTCGCGGGCGGTCAACCCTTGGACCCAGGCTTCCGGGGCATGGGCCTCGAGCAGAACCTCGACGTCGCCCGGATCCGTCCAGGTGTCGAAGCCGCTGCCCCCACCGATCAGCACCCAGCGTCCACCCCCGACCACGTGGCCCGGCGAGGCGCCGTCGTGCAGCAGTCGGACCAGCATCTGCAGCACCACCTGGGGCTGGGCGTCGGCACCCATGGTTCCCAGGACCGAACGCAGCGAACCGTCCGGTCGGCTGACCAGCGCCGGTGCCAAGGTGTGCGGCGGACGACGGCCCGGCCCGTACCGGGCAGGGTGGTCCGGTTCGAGGCTGAAACCGAGGCCCCGGTTGTGGAGGAAGATGCCGAGGCCCGGCAGGGTCACGTGGCTTCCGAAGCCGTCGGCGTTCGACTGGATCAGCGACACCGACATGCCGTCGCCGTCGACCACGCACTCGTACATGGTGTCGCCGTCGTGCCAGGCGTCCCCGAGCACCGACCGTCGATCCGGACGGATGGCGCTGCGGCGCGGGTCGAGCCTCTCCGGAGCGATCAGGGCCGCACCGTCGGCAAGTTCGTGGAGCGCCCCGGGCCGGTCGTGGCCCGCCTGGCGCAGCGCCTCGACCAGCAGGTGGGCCCGCAGCGGATCCTCCTCGCCGGGCAGGTCGAGGCCGTCGGCGATCACCGCTGCCGCCAGGGTCAGGTAGCCCTGCGAGTTTGGCGGCACGGTCCAGACATCGTGGCCCCACACCCGCGCACCGAGCGGATCGACCCAGTCGGCCTGGGAGCGGTGCAGGTCGTCCCGGGTGAACTCACCGGGCCCGACTGCGAGAAGTTCGTCGCCGAAGTCGCCCAGGTACACGGCTTCGCGACCGCCCTCCGCCAGGGCCCGCAGCACCCTGGCCACGCCGGGCCTAAGCAACACCTGGCCGGTCTGCGAGAGCCCCCCGAAGTCCTGCACCCCGGCAAGCCCCTGTACCCCGGCAGCCGCATGGACCAGGAGGGGCGACGCCTCGAAGCCCTCCTCGGCCAGGGCGATCGCCGGTGCCATGATCTCGGCCATCGGCAACGAGCCGAAGCGGTCGTGGAGCGCCGCCCAACCGTCGACGCATCCGGGAACGGTCACCGCCCGCACATCGCCCCGCCTCGGCATCGACCGGTGGCCCTCAGTCAGCAGCCGGTCGGGATCGGCGCCGGAACCGGCCCGGCCGGAGGCGTTGAGGCAGACGGGCGTCCCGTCGCCACGGTGGACGAGGGCGAACAGGTCGCCGCCCAGCCCGCACATGTGCTGCGAGGTCACGGTCAGGACCGCATTGGTCGCGATGGCGGCGTCAACGGCGTTGCCGCCCGCCCGCAGGATCCCGACACCGGCCTGCGAGGCGAGCGAATCGATCGAGCACACCATCGAGGTGCCGAAGTGCCGCTCCGGGTTCTCCCAGGGTGCCGGTGTGCCCACGGCCCGGAGCATGCCACGCCGGAACCCTGCTGTCCGGCCCGCCGGCATGACGTAGCGTTCCGGAAATGGGTGACCTCGCCATCTCAGTCTCCGACATAGAAGCCGCTGCGGGGCGCATCGCCGGCCAGGTCGTCCGGACCCCGAGCGCACGTTCGGCCACGTTGTCGGCCCTCACGGGCGCCGAGGTGGTCGTCAAGTTCGAGAACCTGCAGTTCACGGCCTCGTTCAAGGACCGTGGTGCAGCCAACCGACTGCACCTGCTGGACGACGGCGACCGGTCCCGTGGCGTCGTCGCCGTGTCGGCCGGAAACCACGCCCAGGGCATCGCCCACCATGCGCGGCGGCTCGGCATCCCGGCCACGATCGTCATGCCCGAGACAGCGGCCTTCCGCAAGGTCGCCAACACCGAGGCGCTCGGTGCAACGGTCATCCTCACGGGTGCCTCCTATGCCGACGCAGCGGTCGTAGCCGGAACCCTTGCCGCCGAGGCGGGGCTCACGCTCGTGCACCCCTACGACGACCCGGCCGTCATCGCCGGACAGGGGACCCTTGCACTCGAACTGCTCGCCGACCACGACCTCGACGTCGTGATCGCCCCGATCGGCGGAGGCGGCCTCATCTCCGGTATCGCCACCGTGGTGGCCGACCGGTCCCCGGACACCGAGGTCGTCGGCGTGCAGAGCGAGACCTACCCGGGCATGGTCGCTGCACTCGACGGTCGGACCCTCGACGTGGCCACCGCCGACACGCTGGCAGACGGGATCGCCGTCAGGGAACCGGGTACCCTCACCGTGCCGATCGTCCGTGCGCTCGTCGACGACGTGGTGACCGTCGGGGAGTCGGATATCGAGCGGGCGATCGTGCTCTACCTCGAGATCGAAAAGACGGTCGCCGAGGGGGCGGGGGCCTGCCCTCTGGCCGCCCTGCTCGCCGACCCCGACCGCTTCCGGGACCGCCGGGTCGGCCTGGTCCTCTCGGGCGGCAACATCGACACCCGGCTCCTCGCCTCTGTGCTCATGCGCCAGATGGTCACCGACCAGCGGATCGTCCGGCTCCGAATCGGCGTGGACGACCTCCCGGGTCAGCTTGCCCTCGTCGCATCGGCCATCGGCGACACGGGCGCCAACATCCTCGAGGTCGACCATGGCCGCCTGTTCGACCAGGTGTCGGCCCGCCGGACAAACCTCTCGCTCACAGTCGAGACCCGAGACCGCCGCCACGCCGAGGCCGTGGTCGGGGCGCTCGAAGGCCACGGCTGGACAGTCTCCGTCGGTTGAGCGCTCGTGTGGCACGGGTGGCCCGTCTGCTGAGAGAGTGAGGGCACCCGACGAACGGCGAACAGGGAGCAGCGACATGGGTGACAGAGAGGTACGCGAGGCCCTGGCCGACCTCGAGGGGTACGTCTTCGACGAGGTGCCCTGGACCATTCCGGGGCCGTTGGCACAGAGCAGGGTGGCGGTGGTGACCACGGCGGGACTGCGGCCCGCCCGGAGTGACCGGGCCGATCTGGCCGATGGGGTCACAGAACCCGGCGCCGACTGGAATCCGGGCGACCAGTCGTTCACGGTGCTTCCCGCCGATACACGCGACCTGACCCTCGCCCCCCTCACCCCCAACTTCCAC
>JACKQG010004940.1_pt1 | contig 15080 bp, 13 predicted proteins | sample 8237621 | NCBI WGS metagenome assembly JACKQG01 (sample SAMN15677084, study PRJNA649215) | marine metagenome | biome: marine; feature: Black Sea; material: saline water; isolation source: suspended particulate matter (SPM) from the Black Sea western gyre | collected 2013-06-09/2013-06-10 | depth... | reverse complement strand
GCGGACCGCCGCGCGAGTCCGCCGAGCCCGACCCCCCGGCCCGCCCAGGTGACGGTGCCGGAGGCGCGGGGGCCGGCCCGGGCCCTGTGGCGCCGGGCCTCGAGGGTGGGGTTGCGCCCCGGGGTCAGGCCCGGGGCGGGGTCCAGCGGGGCAACCCGCGCGAGGTCCGGGTCGGCCTGACCGCCGGCCCGCGGCAGCGCGGCGGCGCCTGGCTCCAGGCACCAGTCCGAGACCCCGACGACCCGGTCGCCAGCGCCCAACAGGTAGACGTTCTCGGCGGTCGAGGGGCCGATGACGACCACCCGCCGGGGCGGACCGGCCCGCTCTGGGGGAGGGGGCTCCGGGGAGTCGGCGTCGCGACGACAGGCACAGAGAATGGTGGCGAGGAGAAGGGCCTGGAGCCTACTGATCCTCGGTGCCGCCGCGCTCCGCCACCGCCACCTTGTCGCCATAGCCATAGCCATAGCCGTAACCATAGCCGTAACCATAGCCGTAACCATAGCCATAGTCACCGCCAGAGAACAGTTTCGGCCGCACGCCGTTGAGGATCGAACCAACGAGTTTTGCGCCAGTGAGACGCAAGCGGGAAGCGGCCCCGGCGACGGTTCCTTCCGGAACCTTGTCGGCGCGGCACAGCAGTAGGATCGCGTCGAGCTCGCCGAGGAAACCGTCCGCGTCGGCGACTGCCAGGACCGGCGGCACATCGAAGAGGACGAAATCGTATTCGTTAGCGAGTTCCTTCACCAAGCCAGCCATGGCCACGCTGGCCAGGAGGTCACCAGGGTAGTCGGGGAGAGTGCCGGCAGGGATCAGGTCGAGTCCAGCCACGCCGGAGGGAGCCACGGCGTCTCGCCACTCCGACTTGCCTTCGAGGATCTCGCTGAGCCCGGGCTCTACCGAGATCTGAAAGTAGCGGTGAACCACAGAACGCCGCATGTCGGCATCGACCAGCAGTACCCTGGAGCCCATGTTGGCGAGCACGATGCCGAGGTCCAAAGTAGTCACGGACTTGCCTTCTCCTTGCGCGGAGGAAGTGATGGCGAGCGTCTTGAACTCGCGTCCCTTGGCGGCGAAGCGGAGATTGGCGCGCAGATTTCGGTATGCCTCGGCCGCGGGTGACTGGGGTGCGTCTCGCAAGGCAAGGAACCATTTGCCCCGCTTGCCCTTCGACTTGGCTCGACCACGGCGGAAGTCCGGGATCAGGCCGAATTGGGGCAGATTCGTGATCTGCTCAAGCTGGGCGCCGGTGAGGACCTTCCGGGTAATACTGTCCCGCCACAGGGCCATCGCGATGCCAAAAGCCAAGCCGAGGATCAGGCCAACGGCGAGAGCCAGCTTCAGGCTAGGGGAACTCCGCGCCAGAGGCTTCTCTGCCCAGTCGACCACGGTCACGGCGGCGACGGCGGCCGCCTCCGCGATCTTGGCTTCCTGCAAATGGCCGAGCAGGAAAGTGTAGATCCGCTCGAAGGACTCCGCCTTTCGCTTGAAGCGCGCCAGATCCCGCTCGTTCTGAGGCAGGGACTCGAGGTCCTTTAGATGTCGATCGATAGATTCTCCCAAGACCGTGTCGCGCACCCTCAAGGAGCCGGCGCTGGCCCGGAAATCAGTGAGAATCCGCAGGCGCAAGTCGCTGATTTGGCTGCGGAGGTCGACCAGAGGAAACCACTTGTCAGTGTATTCCTCTCTCAGGAAGGACTCTTGGACGAGCAGATCTGCGAGGGTCTGGAGGAGCGAGGTCGTGACCGGATCGTTGCGGACACCAGCGGCGACATCCTCGACCGGGACCGTCGGGTCCTCGAGCAGTTTCTCGAGTCGGTTGATGTTCTCGAGTTCGAGGGAAAGCTGCGCGCGGTCGAGTTCAAGCTCACTGATGCGGCTGACGATCGCCTGAGCGAACTCAGACAAAAGGGCGGCGCCAGAGGTTTCCTGGAACTGGACCAGCTCCATTTCCGCATCGCCAAGCTCCTCCTTGATCCGCTCCACCTCCTGGTTGATGAAGGTGACCGCTGCCCCGGCCCGGTGGGAGATTCGCTCCCGGTCCTGGGCCATGTACGCCCGGATCAGATAGTTGACGATATCGGCGGATCGTTGCGGATTGTGGTCCGCGTAGATGAGCTGAAGCACGCCGGAGCCACGCTGGGTCTCTACCACGCGGAGTTGACCGAGCAGGTTCTCGGCCGCCGAGCGGAGGCTTCCCCAGCGGACCCGGAAGAGACGCCCGGTGAGATCCTGGCTAGGCTCGATGGCAAGGCGGACACCATCGAACTCGACCACGCCGTCCACCACCGGAACAACGCCGAGGGTCCGCGAGAGCAGGCCAGGCCGAGAGATTTCGATCTGGTCTGGCGCCGTGAAGAACAGGTGGACGGCTCCGCCACGCTCTACTGGCTCGGCTAGGTGAGCGTAAAGATCGCCGAGCGGAAAGGGGTCGCCGAGGACTTGGCGTTGGAATACCTGCCAGGGCCAGTGGCGGTCAATGTCGTCTACCATCACCGTGAGGCCCAAGCCGAAATCAGCCGCTTCGCCATTGGCAGCGCCAGGGTCGGCGACCACGAGCTTGGCGATCTTGCGGGACTGAATGACTTCGATCTCGGCTTCCGCAGGAGAGGCTTTGCTCAGGAGTTCGAGATCCCGCAGGACCCCACCAGCGCCGACGTCTTCGAGCCGAAGCCGTGCTTCAGCGAGGAATACCGGCTCACGGAAGAGCGAGAAGCCCACGGCCACGGCCGTGACGGCTGCCATCCAAACGACCACGAGCAGCATCTTGCGCCGCAGCGCGGCGAGGATCTCCTGAACGGTCTTCCCCTGAAAATGGCTCGGGCCCTCGGGGGCCTTATGGAAAGGAGTGGTCACGCGGTCAGTCTCTCCTGAGAAGGTCCTGGAACAAGGCCACATCCCTCGCAGTGCCTACCGGCAAGGAAACCAACTGGAGCACGGGAACCAGGTTGCGGGCGGCGGCGCCAAGGCTGGCCCACTCCGTCCTGCTGACGAAGATGACATCGTTCGGACGGACCCAGCTCCCTGCCACCGGATCCAGGTCTTCTACATCGAACAGAAAGAGGTTCTCCTCAGAGATCCCGCCCCGCAGCAGGGCTACCTGTCGGCGGTTGGCGTCGGAATTGAAGCCGCCCGCCATGGCCAGGACCTGGATCAGGGTCACGGGCCGGTCGAGAACGAACATGCCCGGAGTCAGGACTTCCCCGAGCACGTATACCCGGCTGGCGCCGAACTCCACCACGGAAACGTCCACCCGCGGCCTCTTCAGATACTCACCAAGCGCCGAAGTGATCGCATCACGCACCTCGAAGACGGTCCGACCGCTCACTTCGAGAGGATCGAGCAATGGCAAGGAGAGGAAACCGGATCCGTCGACGGGAGTCCCCGGCATGCCGGTCCGATAGGGCTGAGAGCCGAGCTCGGGGTGACGGAAGACGTTCACTCGTAGGACGTCTCCAGGGCCGACCCTGTATTCGAAGGCGGGAACCTCCATTGAGAGGGGTCCGGCCAATTCTGACGGGACGTCCCGGTCGAGAACGACGGGAGGATTGCTTGCGCAGGAGGCGGCAAGCAGGAGGGGAAGGGTGGAAAGAAACCGAAGCATCACTGCGGGCGAGATGGTGGCAATCCGCACTGGCCGATGGAAGCTGTTGAGAATGGTGACCAGCCACCCCCAGAACCGGCAGGATAGCATCGCCAATAACCCAGATGTCAGCCGGAATTCCTTCCACCGGAGATGGTCTTGAGAACGATCTCGATGACACGATCTTGCTGTGCATGGGTCATGGCGGATCCACTTGGCAGACAAAGCCCTTGCTCGAAAAGCCGTTCGCTCACGGCTCCACCGACCTTGCGGCAATCGCGGAAAACAGGCTGAAGGTGCATGGGCTTCCAGAGTGGCCGGGCTTCGATGTCGGCCGCCTCCAGTCGGCATCGGAGATCCTCCCGATTCACTCCCAACTTGTCCGGATCAATAAGGAATACGGAAAGCCATCGAGTGCTCTTTCCCCAGCTCGCCTCCGGCATCGGAACAAGTCCGGGGACTTCTTTGAAAGCCGTGTAATAGCGCCGGAAAACGGCGCGGCGGGTCTCGATGCGCGCCGGCAGAACTCGGATCTGGCCGCGCCCGACCGCCGCGAGGAGGTTGCTTAGCCGGTAGTTGTAGCCGATCTGCGAGTGCTCATAGTGCGCCGCGGGATCCCTGGACTGGGTGGCGAGCTTGCGGGCGGCAGCAGCGTCTGCCTTGTCCTTGCAGGCCAGAATGCCGCCACCGGAGGTGGTGATGATCTTGTTGCCGTTGAAGCTGAACACGCCAAAGCGACCGGCGGTGCCTGCTTGGCGATTGCCCCATGTTGCGCCGAGAGCCTCCGCCGCGTCCTCTACCAGCACGACGCTGTATTGTTCGCACAGGGGGAGGATTTTCGTCAGGTCCGCGCTCTGTCCATAGAGGTGGACGAGCACCAGGGCTTTGGGCGGCCGGCCGCGCTGCGCGGCGGATTCCAGCTCGTTCGCCAGAAGATCGGGGTCGAGATTCCAGCTCAGTTCCTCGGAGTCGAGGAAGACCGGCCGCGCGCCGAGGTAGGCGATGGCGTTGGCCGAAGCAGAGAAAGTGAGAGTCGAGCAGAGCACTTCATCTCCTCGCTCTACCCCGGCCAGAATCAGCGCCAGGTGGAGGGCGGAGGTGCCGCTGGACAGGGCGGCCGCGTGCGTCGCCCCGATCGCCTGGCAGAACTCCAGTTCGAAGGCGTCGACATGCGGGCCGAGCGGAGCGATCCAATTGGAGTCGAAGGCGTCGAGAAGGAGGCGACGCTCGTCGTCGCCCATGTGCGGGGGGGAGAGATAGAGGCGGCTCAAGGATTCGCGCTCAGGGCTTCTGGGGTGGTGTCCCGCGGAAAGGCTCCGTGGTGGGCGAACCCAGCTGCGAGATGCCCTCGCGCCGGAACACGACCAGGACAGTTCCCGCAAGGATCTTGAGGTCCAGGGCGAGAGTCCAGTGGTCTACGTACCAGACGTCCATTTCGAACTTCTCCTCCCAGTTCAGGGCGTTGCGCCCGCGCACCTGCGCAAGGCCGGTCAAACCGGGACGCACCTCATGGCGGCGGGCTTGTTGGGCGTCGTAGAGTTCGAGATAGTCCATCAGAAGCGGCCGCGGGCCTACGAGACTCATTTCCCCGCGCAGCACGTTCCAGAGTTCGGGGAGCTCGTCCAGGCTGGTGCGCCGCAGGAAGGAACCGAGGCGGGTCAGCCGCTGGCCGTCGCCTTCCTCTCCGTCCCATGGCCGGCGCATGGTGCGGAACTTCCGCAGAGTGAACGGGATACCACCCAGGCCAGGGCGGAGCTGCTGGAACAGGATCGGCCTACCTGCGGCGACGAGCAGCACCAGGGAGATGACGAGCAGCAGCGGTGCAAGCACGATCAGCGCCACCGCGGCGAGGGTCACATCGAGACCACGCTTACAGGCCGAGGCGAGAGGAGAGCGCCGAGCGACTAGGCCACGCGCAAGATAGGGGCTCACGTCGAGGTCGTCTCCCGCCACGAACTGGTGCTCCGGGAGAATCGGCAGGGGTCTTTCCTCGGTGGCCATGCTTTCAGCCGCTTCTTTCGGGTTCACCGCCAGTATATCGCGATCCTGAGGGTGGAGGGGAGGCGCGGTGGTCATCGCGGGTAGAGCCCACGAGCCCGCAACGCGTGCACGACCGCGCGCACCTTCTTCACCTTCTCGAAGTTGTTTGGATAGTCGCGGAAAGTCTTCGGTCGGGCTTTCATGATGGCCTCGAACTCACCGCTCAGGAGGCCGAACTTCTTGACGATGAAGTCGCGGTCCTGGCGCTGAAGCTCGACCGGGTAGGGCTCACTCCGGAGTTCCTCCAAGGCCTGCTCCCGAGAAGGGCCCTTGCCGGCTTTCATGAGGTCCGACAGGTGGGCGCGGCGCTTGTCGATGCCGAATTTCTTCGGAAGGATGTAGCCCTGGTAAAAGCGGGTATAGACTGACTCGTGGTGCTTGCCGCCATAGTCGCGCCAGTCGAGTTCCTTCATGATCGTTTCGACGGCCGTGGACTTGTCGTAATCGATGTAGTTCAGAAGGGAGATAAAGCGAATGCGGCGCAGAAACACCGCGCGGAACAGACGGCCTAGGGAATAGTGCGGGAAGCTGCGCAAGCGATTCCCGCCCATTACTCGGTTCACGCCGCGGATGTACTTCCAGTCGGAATGGCCATAGGACCATGCCGGGACACTGGAGGACTCGGTGGCGTAGTTCATGCCACTGACGATGTAGCGGACGCCAGTCTTGAGCGCTGCGTCGATCAGGGTGGCGTAGATGGCGTGGTCCGTCGGGATCTCGCCGTCCGGGGTCGAGGAACGGAGGAAGGCGAGCTGGAGTTGGCGAAACTCCTCCCAGTCCATCACCTTCGTGAACAGCTGCGTGTCGAGACGCTTGAGGGCGTTCTCGATGTTGCTGACGGCGAGCTCGCTGTTCCAACCGTTGTCGAAGTGGACTGCGAGGACACGCAAACCGAGCCTCCGGGCAAGGTGGATCGCGTAAGTGCTGTCCACGCCGCCGCTAACCCCGGCGATGCAGTCGTAGTCACGACTGCGCCCGGCTGTGCGCATCTTTCCCATTAGGGCATCGAGCGCCACTTCCCGCTCACCGGATGGCAGTACGCGCGTTAGGAGGTTCTTGCGGTAGTCGTGGCAGTGATGACAAACACCATCCTCGTCGAACCGGATGTCCGGGTCAGAAGTGTCCATCACGCATTGCGTGCAGATCCGGTATTCGGAAACAGTGAAGGCGGTTCCCGGAGGATTGATCGACATGGCTGAAGCAGGTCCCGGTCCCCAAAAGGAGACGAATCAGTGATCACCGGACATGATAGCAGCCATGCCGGCTGGTCCAGCAACCTCAGTCCTTCTCGCCGAAGGCCTCTTCGATTTCTGTCGAACGCGGGTATTGAATTAGGACCGCCCGGTGCCGGCCGTGGTAGACAAAGACGCTGCCGGCGGCCGCGGCCGTCGCCCCGGCGTCGCGTGCAGCCACCATGTCAGACAAGTCACCGGCCCCGCCGCAGGCGATCACCGGCACTGACACCGCCTCGGCGACGCGCCGGACCAGGTCGAGGTCATAGCCTCCCATTATTCCGTCACGGTCGACGGAGTTAACCAGGATCTCGCCTGCCCCCCTGCGCTCAAGCTGGCTGGCCCATGCCACGGGATCCTCAGCAAGGCGCTTGGCGCCGCCGTGAGTGACCGCCCGCTGCACGCCCAGAAAACTACTCCGAACGTCCATCGAGCAGACCAGGGTGGAACTGCCGTATTCTCTGGCGATAGCTTCGATCAGCCCAGGACGAGTAACGGCGGCGGTGTTCACGACGACCTTCTCAACCCCTGCTGCGAGGATTCTTCGGACGTCATCGATGGTCCCGATGCCTCCGCCAACTGCCATCGGCATGAAGCTCTCGCCGGCCAGGTCCTCAATGTAGTTGAACTGTGGTCGCGCTCCCTTCCGGGTGGCCTCGATGTCTAAGACGACGATTTCATCAACCTCCTTATCGTTGAAGAGCCTGATGGTGTTGATCGGGTCGCCCAGGTAGTTCGGTTTGCGGAAACGAACGGTCTTAACTAGGGAGCGGCCGCGCAGAAGAAGGACTGGAATGACCCGGGTCCTGGCCATCTCAGCCTTCCTCCTCCGCGAAAGCCCGTAGCAGGGCCATGCCATAGCGGTGGCTCTTCTCGGGATGGAACTGCAGGCCGACGATATGGTCCAGGCGCATCGCGCAGGGGAACTCGGCGCCGTGCAGCGCACTGGCCCAGACCTGGCAATCGGCGGCGGCGCGCAGGTGGAAGGAGTGGGCAAAGTAGAAGCGCGGCGCCTCGTCGAAGTCGGCCACGAGCGGGTCGGGGCGGTGGAGCCGCAGTCGGCACCACCCCATGTGCGGCACCGCAAGCTTGGCGCCGCCGTTGTCGTTCGAGAACCGGGCTACTTCAGCGTCCAGCCAGCCGAGGCCGGGGAGCAAGCCTTCTTCGCTGCCCCGGGTCATGAGGTGCATGCCAAGGCAGATCCCAAGGATCGGAGTTCCTTCCTGCATCACCTGCCGAATAAGGGCTCGGCGAAGGCCGCGTTCCTCGAGATTGCGGATCCCGGCGTCAAAGGCGCCGACTCCCGGAAGGACGAGCTTGTCGGCAGCCGCGAGGTCCGAAGGCTCCGCAGAGATCTTGGCTTCGGCGCCCACCCGATTCAGCATGTTCAGGATGGAACGAGGATTCCCGAGGCCGTAGTCGACGATGACGATCATGCGCGGGCTTCAGGACGGACGGGCATCAGGTTCTCAGTATAGGTTCGGGCTTCGTCTTCCCAGAGCAACGCGGCGGCCGCCCGGTCGGCGGCGGCCGCCTTCTCCCGCAAGGCCTCCCAGTCGATCGCCGCGAGTTGCTCGGCGAGGGCGGTCGGGCTGAGCGGCACGCGCCAGCCGCAGCCGAACTCGTCGACCAGGGCACCCATATCCGGCAGGTCGCTGACCAGGACCGGAATGCCGCAAGCGAGGTATTCGAACAGCTTGTTAGGCAGGCAGTAGCGGTAACTGGTCGAGATCGGCTGGATGTAGGCCAGGCCGACATCAGCGCCCAAGGTGTGGCGGAGGAGTTCGGTGGGTGGAACCGCGGGATGAAAATGGATGTTCACGTGATCCTGCGCCGCGCGGCGGGCTTTCGCCTCCAGCAAGCCGTACCCCATCACGATGAGGTGTCGCTGCCCACCGACGTCGGCGAAAGCGTCGAACAGCTCTTCCAGCCCGCGGCCGTGGCCCAGTAGCCCCTGGTAGAGGAACAGGAGGTCCTCCTCTGCGAGCCCGAAACGGCCGCGTAGGTCAGCTGCCACGAGGCCGGAGATGTCGCTACGCAGCGGGATGTTTCGGACCACGTGGACCGGAGTGCGCGGATACTTGTTTCGGTACCAGTCGGCGATCGACGGGCTGACGACAAAGGTGACGTCCACAAGCGGCATCAGAAGGTGCTCGAGCGTCCGCGCCACAAACCTCGTTAGCCGGCCCAGGCCGGTGCGAAGACTTTCGAGTTCATGGGTATCATAGACCAACCGCCCGCCGCGCAGGACCTTCAAGATGGCCGCGAGAGGAAGCACCGACAGGCTGTGGGCGTGGATGTGGCTTGGGTGGACCCGCCGGTAGGTCAGCAAGACCTTCCACGAGAAAACGACGGTCCCCACCAGCCGCCCGAGGAGGCGACCGAGGAGCCGGACTTCGGGCCGCCGCACGCGCCAGACGCGCCGCGCCGAATCGATCTCCTCCAGTTCTGGCAGCCCGTCCTCCCACACGGAGATGATATGCACCTCCTCAGCGATCTCGGCGTCGACGATGGCCCTCGTCTGCTTCAGGATCCGGCTCTCGAACCGGAAAGAGGATGGGTAGATATGGAGGTTCGGAGAGGAGGCGCCAGGCACGAAGCGTAGGGGGGGGGGGGGCCGAGGGGCGCCCATCATAGGCAGCCACCCAGTCCCCGAAGGGGCATCCGCGTCTTCCCCCATAATGCTCGCCACGTCTTTCGGGGAATCCTAGTCCCATCACACTCCTCTGGGGGGAATCGTTGAGCTTTGGGGGGCTGGATCGCCCTTCTTCGCGGAGTCCGGTAAACTGCCCGCCGCATCGCCGCGTGGGTCCTTCCCGGAGACTTTCCCGCGGTCCAACATCCTCGGCTTCCTTTTTCGCCACCATGTCCTTCCTGCGCGCAGCATCGCCTGGCTCTGGTGGCACCATCCGCCTGCTATGGCTACCGGTCCTCACTGCTTTGGCGCTCGGGATGCCCTTTCTCGGCAACGCGATCAGTGTTTTCGGCGTAGACAATCGGATCGCAAGTATCGGTCTGTCCGTCGTCGTGTTCCTCGTCGCCATAGTACTTCCTGGCAACCGGATGACCTTCTCCTTCCGTCTGGTAGGCCTCATCGCCTTCTTCCTGCTCACCGCCTTTTCCGCGACGGGAAAGCAGGTCGAACAGCTTTTCGTCCTCCCGGAAGCGGATTTCCGTTACAGCGACGAAGCCCTCCGCCTTCTCTTCATAGGACCAATCGCCTTCTCCATTCTGGCCTATCTGGTCTCCTTCATCTTTCGCGAGGACCGGGCACACCGAGCTTTTCACCGGACCGCCCTTGGCCTGGCGGTTGCGGCCGTCGGCCTTTTGATCCTGAACTGGAGCGCCTTCACGAGTGGCTGGATGGTTTTGTCCGATGCGAGGCGTGGCATTTCCGGGAACGACATGGCCTTCTCCACCATCAGCGCCTCCCTCTTGATTCTGCACGGCTTTTTCTGCACCTGGATGCTGGTCGGGAACCGGGTATTGCGGACCGGCTTGCTGGTGGTCTTCGCCATCTCGATCATTCTCCTGCTCCAGCGGACACACATGGTTCTGCTGCTGTTGCCGCCAGTGATGAGCACTTTCGGCGAGTTGCGTCCCAGCCGGCTTCCGATCCGAGTCGCCATTTTGACCGGCATGCTTCTGGCGGGCTACTGGGCGATCGGCAACCTCGACCTTTTTGGGAATGCCAACCTCTATTTCCGCGGTTTCGCCGAAGCAGGGGACACCCGGCTCGCCGAGATCCAACTTGCCTGGGGTACATTCCTGGAGCGGCCGGCGGGGCTGGGCCTCGGCGAGTTTTCCCACATCAGTCGCAGCCACTTCGGCTATCCGCATAACATCTTTATTGAAGCCTTCGTCGAAGAGGGTCTTCTGGCCGGCCTCTTGTTGCTGTTATTGACGGGTTCTGGTGTCGCCCGGGTTTTCGCCGACTATTCCCGTTGCAGCGCACCGGGCAAGGTGACGCGACTCCTTTTTCTTGCGGTCCTCTTCCAGGGCATGAAGTCGAGTTCGATCCCGACTTCCACGCACTTCTTCTTCCTGCTCGTTCTGCTCCTATGTCTCCCGCCCGCCTCCCCTGACCGGGCCCCTCTGCCGCAGGGACGTTGACCTGGGCGCGGCGTCAGCCCTTTAACAGCTCGCGATAGGCAGACTCGCACCACTCGTTCTCGAACGAGGAGTTGTGCCAGACGAGCGTAAAGTCGCCGCCGTATTGGCGGCAGACCTCGCGGAATCGCCGCATCTCAGCCAGCGACTCCGCGGTGTAGCCGAGGCCCATGTACTGGGTGTCGATGATGCTCCATTCCATCACCACGAGCGGTCTTTCGCGCAGGTCCAACGGAGTCCGACCTTCTAGGTCGTAGAGCTGGAACTCGAAGCAGGTGCCAGCTCGGAAACCGGCGTGGTCGGCGAAGGTCAGGCTGGAGTCATGGGCGAGTCCTGCCTCCGCCATGTGCCGGGCCGTGGCGAGGGTGGCCCAGCGGAGGTAGTGCTGCCGGGCTCCCAGGCCATCAGATGGAACGCCCTCCTGCTCCAACGCCTCGCGGAGCGCGTCCGCCTCCTGCCGCATCCGCTGCCCGTCACGGTATGTGTGATAGCTGCCGTGCAGGCCGATGTGGTGGCCGCGTTCGTGGATCCGGCGCATCAGCTTTCGGATGACCGGCTCTTGCAAGGAATAACAGCCGTCGAACCGGGCGTCGGAATGGCCCGCGATGAAGTAGACCGTCATCGTGTTTCCCGCGGCCTCGTTGACGTCCATCATCCAGTCGAAACGAGTCAGGAAGGGGTCGAAGGAGAAGTTGCCGAAGCGGCTGACGAAGAAATTCGCCGCGGTTGCGGCGGCGCGCCTCGGGTTCTTTCGTTTGAGCAGGTCGCCGCCGATCTTCTTCACCAACCGAAGCGGATTCTTGAGGCCGCTGCAGTACGGCTGGTCGGCATCGGCCGTGATGCGTAGGCGGAAGTCATGCCGTTTGCGCTCCAAACCAGGCCAGAGAGACGTTATGCAGGCCCAGAGGATCTCAAGATACTCGTTGACGATCGGCCGGTCTAAGAGAGCTTCCTGGTGCATGAGGGAAGCGGATGCCGGGAAGCGGTCGTGATGATCGCGATCCTCCCGGACGGCCTCCTCGTAACGGGAGAGGAGAAAGAATGCGCTTCCGATGACGTCGAGGCCGAGCTCGATCCGCTCCGGCGCCACGACGCCGCTGGGGTTCCCGAAGATGACGGGGACATCCGTTCCGGTCGCGCCCAGCGCGGGACAAAGTTCGTGGCAGTCCCAGCGGGCAAGCGGCTGGTTGGGGAGAGAACCAGCCTGAAGCCAAGACTGCGCGGCTATGTGGAAGAAGGTGGCTGGCAGATCGAGGCGTTTGCCGCCCGCGACTAGGCTGATGCCAGCTCCCGACCCGCGCTCTACCCGGTAGGTGAGACCGAGAAAGTCGCCGAGCAGGACGGACAGAGTGTAGTCGATCTCCGCGGCACAGACCTCCGGGACTTGTACGCTCAGTTCCATCCCTTGGACGTACTCAACGGACGATTAGTTCTGCTTGCTTTCAACGGACGCGGCTGGATTACCGATGACTGTAGTGAATGGGGCAACGCTCTTTGTAACCACAGCCCCCATACCTACTACCGCCCCGCGGCCAATTATCATTGGCTTTGCATCGGTGCCTTGCTTAATTATGGCCCCAGTCCCGATGTATGCGTAATCCTCAATTATTACCCCTCCATTACAATGTACGTTCGGCGCAAACGTGACGAAATCCCCAATTTTGCAGTCGTGTGCAACGTAGGAGTAAATATTTGCGTGGAAGAACCTCCCTATTCTTGCGTTCGATGTGATCGTTGTGAAGGGACAAAGGATGGCGCCTACTCCAATCTCGTTACCACACATGCAAACACTGTTGGCCGCTTTGATGGAGAATGGCAAGGCCATGCCAGCAATAAACACTTTCGCGATCCGCTCTCTGACTAGATGGTCAGCAACTGCGATATTGAAGTATTTTTCTTGTCTGCTTGCCAAGAAGTCATCGGCAGTAATGACACGATGACCGTTGATTGGGTCGGTGTCGCCATGCTCAACAACAAAAACAAGCTCAAAGCTGAGTGCATTGTCAGTCATTGCTAGCATTTCTTGTGCAATCGGCGCGACCTCTCTGCCAAAGCCGCCGGCACCGACAATTCCGAAGAGTTTCATTGCAAAGCCATCATGGGGCTAACGGGTTCGGCGTCCCAGCGGTACGCGAAGCGCGTCTGCAATGCCGGGGGCCGGGTAGACGCTGTTGATTCGCCTCGGACCGAACTCTTTGGCCTTCGCAAGAGCCTTCGGTGAGTAGTTTCTTCCTCTTTGAATGTGACTCACGGTCCAACGAAACAAGACGGTTGGGGTGTCCCACCTTAGCAGCCCGTTGAGCATTTGGGAAGCCTGGAAGGCCTGATCATGCAGCGAGCAAGATTGAACGAATCCGCGCTTCGGTCTCTCGCCGGCGCCACCCGTCGCTGCAGTGGTGGGCCCAGGGGCTACTCAGGCGGGATTGTAGAAGGGGTGAACCGGAGAGTGCGGACCGTCGCCAAGTTGGCCTGGCCTGGGGTTGCATTCTCGCGGAAGTTCACCAGGGGCTCGGCCAAGGAGGTCCCCTGATCGGCTGGCGATGACGACCTGAGCTCCGCAAAGCCAAGAGATGTCATGTAATCTTGGCTTTGCGGAGAACCTTCGTTGGCGCTCAGCGACGGGACGTGGAGCCTTGGCGGTGCCCTGCTGCTGTATTCAGGCGAGGCTGGATCGTCGCGAGGAACAGGCGGAGCCATCACACCTGGATCTGAGGAGCCCGCGCCGGGTGCCCGGAGCTTGGCGCCCCAGTCTCGACCCTTGCGCATGCCGATCTAGAGGGTCGGCGCTCTTGCCCTGGTCTCCGGCCACGCTATCCTAACCAAGGCAATGGACGACACATGGCGAAGGAATCGGTAGGCTGAGCAGTGGCTTTCTATTCCCTGGATCAGCTCTGCGATCACTTGCGCGGCATGGGTCTGGCGCAGGGAGACGCGGTTCTGGTCCGTGCCGCCGCCAAACTAATCGGCGAGGTGGACGGGCGAAGCCCGAAGGTCTTGCTCGATGCTTTGCAGAGAGTGGTGGGTCCCGAAGGGACCATTTTTGGGCTCACCTTTACCAAGTCGTTCCTGTTTCCGCGCCGCCACAAGGAGTACATCTACGACGGCGGCAATCCGCCGATCACCGGCGGCTTCGCCCGTGCGGTGCTCGGGGCCGAGGGAGCGGTACGCAGCCTCCGTCCCACCAACTCATGGACCGGTGTCGGCGCCGATGCCGTCGCGATCCTGGAGGATCACGACGAGCGCGCCACCTGCTTCGCGCCGCTCGAGAAGATGATGGGCCTGAATGGCAAGATGATGCTCGTGGGCTGCCTGACAAGCAGCCCTGGCTTCAGCACCGTGCACCTTGCCCAGGCCCACCTTGGGCTCAACAGGAAGTCCCTCATGGGGCCAATTTCCGGCGTACATTTCCAGCGCGACGGAGAGACCAAAGTCTTCACCAAGTGGGACACGGCCGGCTGTAGCAGGGGCTTCGGCAAGTTCTACAGCGACTATCTCATGGCCGACAAGCTGATCGTCGGCAAGGTGGGAGACGCTACCTCTCTGGCCATCGGCGTTGCGGATGCTTATGCCATCGAGCGGCGTATTCTGGAGAAGAATCCGCGTTATCCTCTGTGCGCGGAAAAGGACTGCCTCTACTGCCGAGGCAGCCTTCGCTACAACCTGCGCGACATCCCCGGTTACTTCTTGAGGCAAGCGGCCATCAAGCTAGTCCGCCGAGCCGTTCCCAGCCGAATTGAATCATGACGAAGAAGATCAATCTCGGCGACAGTGCCAGTCTGACTCGTAGTTTCAGCGAGGCGGAAATTGCCGTCTTCGCCGAGGTGTCGGGAGACCACAATCCCGTCCACCTCGACGAAGCCTTCGCCAGAGCCACCCCGTTCGGCGGGCGCATCGCGCACGGCATGCTGGGCGCGAGTGTGTTCTCTGGGTTGCTCGGCTCGGAGCTTCCCGGTTCCGGCACCATCTACCTCGGCCAGTCGCTCAAGTTCATGCAGCCAGTCCGGCTTGACCAGGAGGTTGTTTTCCGCGTCGAGGTGGTCGCCATCCACGAGGCCAAGCCAATCCTCACCATGCGGACAACTTGTACCGATCTGGACGGCAAGCTCGCCATCGACGGC
>JACKQG010004939.1_pt1 | contig 15083 bp, 10 predicted proteins | sample 8237621 | NCBI WGS metagenome assembly JACKQG01 (sample SAMN15677084, study PRJNA649215) | marine metagenome | biome: marine; feature: Black Sea; material: saline water; isolation source: suspended particulate matter (SPM) from the Black Sea western gyre | collected 2013-06-09/2013-06-10 | depth... | reverse complement strand
GAACGAATCGGCCGACTGGTACAATGCCAAGCTTCTAGCGGTCATGGGCTCGAATCTCAACATGACCCGCACGCCCGACTGTCATTTCGCGGCGGAAGCTCGTCACAACGGCACGAAGATGTATGTCTTCGCGCCGGACTTTAATCAGGTTGCGAAATACGCGGATCAATGGGTGCCCATCAATGCAGGGCAGGACGGCGCCTGGTGGATGGCCGTCAATCATGTGCTGCTCAAAGAGTTTCATCATGAGCGACAAGTGCCCTACTTCACCGACTACACCAAGCGCTTCACCGACGCGCCATTTCTTGTCGAGATCGACGAGAGCGGCAAGGCACCTAAGGCCGGCAAGCTCCTTCGCGCGAATAAACTCGATCGCTACAAAGACCTGGAGCACGGCGATTGGAAGATGCTCATCTGGGATGCTGCAGAGTCTCGACCGAAAATGCCCGGCGGTAGTTCCGGTTTTCGTTGGGCCGATAAGGACAAGGGCCATTGGAATCTCAAAATGGAAGATCCCAGCGATGGTAGCAGTATCGATCCTCAGTTGAGTTTTCTGGATGACCACGATGAGGTTCTTCAAATTGAGCTGGACGACTTTGGCGAAGGCAAGACCTTAAGCCGTGGTGTTCCCGTAAAACGCATTCAGACCGATGACGGTGGTTCGGTCAGGGTCGCTACGATCTACGACCTGCTCATGGCACAATATGGCGTTCCTCGTGGTCTCGAGGGCAACTACCCCGATAGCTACGACGACGACAGCCTACCCTACACGCCGGCCTGGGCGGAAAAGTACACGGGTATCGGGCGAGAAGACCTTATTCAGTTCGCGAGGGAGTGGGGCAACACCGCCGAGAAAACCGACGGCAAGTGCACCATCATCATCGGTGCGGGCATCAACCACTGGTACCACGCGAATCTCATGTATCGGGCCGGCATCCACGCTCTCATGTTCTGCGGCTGCGTGGGTGTGAACGGCGGCGGCTTGGCCCACTACGTGGGGCAGGAGAAATTAGCGCCGGGCGAGCCCTGGGGAGCGATGGCATTCGGTAAGGACTGGTACGGTCCATCCCGTTTACAGAACGCCCCCAGCTGGCACTATGTTCACACCGATCAGTGGCGCTATGAGAGATCCTTCACGGATTATCACACGGTTCCCGCCGATCAAAAAGAGGGCTCATTGGCCCAGGGTCACACCTTGGATGTGCAGGTGAATACCGCGAAAAACGGCTGGATGCCCTTCTATCTCCAATTCGACAAGAACAGTCTGGACCTGGCAAAGGAAGCGGAAGCGGCCGGCGCGAAAAGCGAAACGGAATTCGCCGATCACGTGGTCAGCGAACTGAAATCGAAAAAGCTTCAATTTTCTGTGGAAGATCCCGACGCTTCGGAGAACTGGCCCAGGGTTTGGTACATCTGGCGCGGCAATGCCCTCATGTCATCGAGCAAAGGACACGAGTACTTCCTCAAGCACTACCTGGGAACCCATACCAACGCCATCGCCGACGACTATGCGAAAGATTCGGTCAAGGAAGTCAAATGGCATGAGCACGCGCCCATGGGGAAGATGGATTTGGTGGTGGACCTCAATTTCCGCATGGACACTTCAGCGCTCTATTCGGACATCGTCCTTCCGGCCGCCACCTGGTACGAAAAGGCCGATCTCAACTCCACCGATATGCACAGCTTCATTCATCCTCTGTCGGCGGCCGTGCCTCCCTGCTGGGAATCCAAAAGCGACTGGCAGATCTTCCGGGCCATCGCCGAGAAGTTCTCCAAGTTGGCGGAAAAACATTTCCCGGACAAGGTCAAGGATATCGTGGCCGTTCCCCTGGCCCACGATTCACCGGCTGAGATCGCTCAATCAGAGATTCGCGATTGGTCCAAGGGCGAGGTGGAGCCCATGCCGGGGAAATCCATGCCCGGTTTCAAGGTGGTGGAAAGAGACTACAAGAACCTGCACCGACAGTTCACTAGTTTCGGACCGCTAGCCAGGAAGAATGGCCTGGGCGCTCATGGAACTCACTACAACATCGAGGAAGAATACGACGAAATTGTGGACAGTCCTGCCGTGGTGGAGTGGGACGGAACAAAGTACCCTTCCCTGCATGAGGATGAAGAAGTCTGCGACGTCATCCTCAAGTTGGCCACGGTTACCAATGGTGAACTGGCCTATCGGTCCTACAAGGAAATGGAGCAGCGAACGGGGCTGCCTTTGGCGCATCTGGCAGAGAAGAATCGTTCGGTGAGAGTGGATTACAAAGGCATCCAGGCAAGGCCGCAGCGATTCATTAACAGTCCCATGTGGTCGGGTCTCATCGAAAATGGTCGAGCCTATTCGCCTTTCACCTACAACAAGGAAGCGTTGGTGCCCTGGCGAACCTTGACGGGCCGGCAACATTTCTATCTCGATCATGAGGGTTATCGGCAGTTCGGCGAGCATCTGCCCACCTACAAGCCCAAGCCTTTGCCCACCCAATACGCCGACTTGCGTGTAACCGACGCTGATGCCATTGCGAAATTGGGCATTCCCGTGGGATTCACAACTCCGCAAGGAAACTCGCCCTCGCTTATGCTCAACTACCTGACGCCTCACGGGAAGTGGCACATCCACTCCACCTATGGCGACAACCATCGAATGACGACCTTGTCCCGCGGTATCGAGCCCTTCTGGATCAATCATATCGACGCCAAAAGCATCGACATCGAGGATAATGACTGGGTGGAAGTGCACAACGATCACGGTGTGGTGGTGACGCGGGCTGCGGTGAGTGCCAGGATTCCGCGCGGAATCTGCATCATCTATCACTCGCCTGAAAGAACCCTGGGCGTTCCCAAGTCGCCGCTTCGAAAGGGCAAGCGAGCCGGCGGCCACAACAGCCTTACGCGAACGCGCCTCAAGCCGAATCTCCTGATCGGTGGCTACGGGCAGTTTACTTATCACTTCAACTACTGGGGACCGGTCGGCTGCAACCGCGACACGCACATCATTGTGCGTAAGCTGCCGAAGCTGGACTGGTAATCAAGGAGCTTGCATGCAAGTGCGATCCCAGATTTCGATGGTCTTCCATCTGGACAAGTGCATCGGTTGCCACACCTGTAGCGTGGCCTGCAAGAACATTTGGACCGATCGCCAGGGCACCGAATACATGTGGTGGAACAACGTGGAGACCAAGCCCGGCACGGGCTATCCCTCCAAGTGGGAGGATCAGAGTATCTACCACGGCGGCTGGGAGGCCCACAATGGCAAGCCTCGCTTGAGGTCCACCAGCAAGAGCAAGTCGCTTTTCAATATCTTTCATCATCCCCATCAGCCCACGCTCGATGAGTACTACGAGCCTTGGACCTACAAGTACGAAGACCTTTTCAACGCGCCGCAGGGAGACGATCAGCCCACGGCCCGGCCCATTTCCATGGTTACCGGTGAATACATCGACATCAAGGCGGGGCCGAATTGGGACGACGACCTGGGCGGTTCGGAGATCTATGCGGCCAACGATCCGAATCTGGATTCCCTTAGCCAGGAAGAGCGCGATCAGCTTTCGGCCATCGAAAGACTGGTCTTCTTCTATTTCCCGCGCATCTGCAATCACTGCATCAATCCGGCTTGCGTAGCCGCTTGCCCCTCGGGAGCCATGTACAAACGCGGTGAAGACGGCATCGTGCTTATCGATCAGAAGGTCTGCCGCGGATGGCGTTCCTGCGTGGCGGCATGTCCCTACAAGAAAACCTACTACAACTGGTCCACCGGCAAATCCGAGAAATGCATCCTTTGTTTTCCTCGTGTTGAAACCGGTCAGGCACCGGCCTGCTTCCACTCCTGTGTGGGGCGCATTCGCTATCTGGGAGTGTTGCTCTACGACGCCGAGAAAATAGAAAAGATCGCTGGCCTTCCCGACGATGAACTTATCGAAGCCCAACGGGAGGCTATCTTAGATCCATTCGATCCCGAGGTTATCGAGGGTGCGAGGAACAGCGGTATTGATGACAGTGTCATCGAGTACGCTCAGAAATCTCCCGTCTACAAATTCGTGAAGACCTGGAAGATCGCGCTTCCTCCACACATCGAATACCGTACGCTACCGATGTTGTTCTACGTTCCGCCGCTATCTCCGGTGATGCACCGGCAGACCGGCGAAACCGTCACGCGAGTATCCGACAAGTTCTTCCACGAGATTGACGAAGCCCGCGTGCCCATGCAATTCCTGGCCAATCTCTTCGGTGCCGGCCAGACGGAACCAGTGCGATACGCTCTTCGCAAACAGATGGCGGTTCGAACCATGCGACGTCAGGTCACGGTGGGGGATCAGGAGGACAGCGACGTGAATGAGGCCTTGACCCAGGCTGATAGCGATAGGGAAGAGGCCGAAGCCATATACCGGCTGACTTCTCTTTGCACCTTCGACGAGCGTTTCGTCATCCCGCCCTCACACAGAGAGTCTGCCATCGAGGCCATGAAAGATCCCCTCGAGCACAAGAAAGAAGTGGGCTTTGGGTTTATTGATGGGCCGAGGCGGGGAAAATGATCCTCGTGGCCAAAGAACCCTACGGACAGCTATCCCGTTTCCTGGACTATCCGACGGAAGGATATCGGGAGGGACTGCAGGAATCACTCGTACTACTCGAAGGCCGACTGCCTGAAGCATCCGGGCATCTTGTCCTTTTCCTGAAGAGTGTCGAATCACTTTCCATTTCAGACCTCGAAGAACTCTACACGCGCACCTTCGACATCAATCCGGTTTGCTCACTGGAGCTTGGCTGGATTCTCTACGGACAGCAGTACGAGCGAGGTGCTTTTCTGGTGCGCATGCGCGAGCTGCTGCGCAAGCACGATGTACAGGAGGCTGGCGAGCTTCCGGATCATCTGACCTATGTGCTTCGAAGCCTGGACCGTATGCCTGAGGACGAAGCGACTTCCTTTGTGAAGAAGGAGGTTTTACCGGCGGTTCAGAAGATGCGCGAGGGTTTTGCCGACAATGACAATCCATATAGGGCGGTACTTGAGGCTGTTGAAACGGCACTGGTGCAGTTCATCCATGCCGATGACAACGATCTCCAGCATCCAAGCGAGGTGGGACAATGATCTTCGCAAGCGGAATATCGGGAGACGCAATTCTCTCTTACCTGGATCAATTCCTCTTAGGAGCGCTTCCCTACATAGCACTTGTCCTCTTCTTTCTCGTGACCATCATTCGCTACCGAAGCAGTCCCTTCACCTATTCCAGTCTCTCCTCCCAATTCCTGGAGAACAAGAAACACTTCTGGGGCCTGGTTCCCTTTCACTATGGCCTGATCACGGTTTTACTCGGACATTTGATCGGCTTCCTGGTGCCTCGTTCCGTACTGGCCTGGAATGCCGTTCCCTTGCGGCTCTATATTTTGGAAGTTTCGGCGCTCATCTTCGGCTTCCTAGCCCTCATCGGCTTCCTGATCAGTATGTGGCGGCGCCTTACAGGTTCTAAAATCCGTGCAGTTACAACACCGATGGACTGGGTGCTGAACATACTTATTCTCTTTCAGCTCGGCAGCGGCGTGGACATCGCCATCGTCTATGGCTGGGGCTCTTCCTGGTACGCCTCCGTGGCGACGCCTTATCTCTGGTCCATTTGGAAACTCAATCCGGAAATTGCCTTGGTCGCGGCCATGCCTGTCATGGTCAAGTTGCACATTGTTTCGGCCTTCCTGATTATCGCCGTCTTCCCCTTTACGCGATTGGTGCATGCCCTCGTGGCCCCTCTGCACTACTTGGTTCGCAGGCGTCAGGTCGTGCGCTGGTACCGGGATCCCGTCAGGCGCTTGATTAAGTCGAATCCAGAAGAAGGGTAGCGTGGTCGCAGATGAGTAAAATCGAACGCTGGGATGTTGAAGATCAAGAGTTTTGGGAAGGCTCCGGGAAGGGCATCGCCAAGCGAAATCTCTGGATTTCCATACCCAATCTACTGCTGGCCTTTTCGGTCTGGCTCTATTGGGGGATGGTCGCCAAGTTCATCCAGAAGGTTCACTTCGCCGATATCAGCCTTTTTAATTTCACCTTCATGAACGGTGGGGAATCCTATTCCGGCGACGCCTACAGAGCGTTGCTGTTCACCTTGCCAGCAGTGGCCGGACTTGCCGGCGCTACCCTGCGCATTCCTAACTCCTTCATGATTTCTATTTGTGGGGGCCGGAACGTCAAGTTCATGACGACTCTGCTCTTACTGCTTCCAGCCTTAGGCGCGGGCCTCGGGCTGCAAAACCCGGAAACGCCATTCTATGTTTTCATTCTTCTAGCGGCCATCTCAGGTGTGGGAGGTGGAGCTTTCGCATCCTCCATGTCCAACATCAGTTTCTTCTTCCCCAAGCGAATGCAGGGCCTTTCCCTGGGACTCAACGCGGGACTCGGCAATCTCGGTGTCAGCGTCATGCAATTCCTCCTTCCCTGGATCATCACTTTTGGCGCTTTCGGTCGTTTGGGAGGCGATCCGGTGGTCATCGGTGACCAGTCGCTCTGGATTCAAAATGCGGGGCTCGTCTGGGTGCCCATTCTGGCCTTCTTCGGCATCCTCGCCTTCTTCTTCATGAACAATTTGCCTCAGCACCGTTGCGGGCCCACACCGGTGGCCATTGCCAAGTATCTTTGGCTGACATTTCTCGGCTTCATAGGAGCGGGAGTGGGCATCACATTGCTCATTCTTCCCTGGGGATCATTCCCCATGCTTATCAAAACTTTCCTCGTGCTTGTCGCCGCCGTATTGACCACGCTCTTTGTCATGAGAACCCTGACACCCAAGGAAACTAAAAAGAACCTGGTGGGTCAGTTCGAGATATTCAACAACAAGCACAATTGGATCATGACCTGGCTCTACACGATGACCTTCGGATCATTCATCGGCTACGCCAACGCATTCCCGAAGCTATCGACGACGTCTTCGGCGTGATTCGAGTGAGCGGCGAGGGGCTGCCCTTGGCGGAGGGCCTTCTCAATCCAAACGCGCCCATCTCTGCGAAATTCATTTGGATAGGCGCTGGAGTGGGCGCCCTTATCAGGCCACTAGGTGGCTGGCTCTCGGACAAACTGGGCGGCGCACGTGTGACGCACTGGGACACCATCGTCATGATCGGTGCCACCATTGGTGCGGGGTATTTTGTTTCGCTGGCGAACCAATCACCCACTCCCGAAAAATACTTCCTGCCCTTCCTGCTTCTATTTGTACTCCTATTCGCCACGACGGGGATCGGCAATGGCTCCACTTTCCGAATGATCCCAATGATATTTTCCAAGGAACAGGCGGGCCCCGTTCTCGGATGGACCTCCGCAATTGCGGCCTATGGCGCGTACTTGATTCCCAAAATCTTCGCCACTCAGATTAAAGCGGGGACGCCCCAGTACGCACTCTACGGCTTCGCCGCCTACTACCTGAGTTGTCTAGTCGTGAATTGGTGGTTCTACGCACGGAAAAACGCGGAGATCAGTTGTTGAGCCTGCCCCCGAAACGAACTCTCGCATTCACTTCAGGAGTCTGAATCGTGGAAATTCGTAACAAAGCCACCCGGATCGATCTCTTCAGTTTGAAGACACCGCAGATGCGGGCCTTTCACATGTCGTGGTTCGCCTTCTTCCTCTGTTTCTTTGCATGGTTCGGTATCGCTCCGCTCATGGCGGTGGTCCGCAATGAACTGGGTTTGACCAAGGAACAGATTGGAAACACGATTATTGCTTCGGTGGCCATCACCATCGTTGCGCGATTGTTCATCGGCTGGTTATGCGACAGAATCGGACCTCGGCTCAGTTATACCTTTCTGCTCATCTTCGGCTCACTACCCGTGATGGCCATTGGTCTGGCCCAGGATTACAATAGCTTCCTGCTTTTCCGTTTGGGTATCGGCGTAATCGGTGCATCCTTCGTGATTACCCAGTATCACACTTCAGTGATGTTTGCCCCCAATGTGGTGGGAACTGCCAATGCCACATCGGCGGGATGGGGCAACCTGGGCGGTGGTGTGACACAAATGGTGATGCCCCTGGTTTTCGCGGCATTCCTCGCCTTTGGATACACAGAGTTTTTGAGTTGGCGACTGTCCATGGTGGCGGCGGGTGCTGTTTGTTTCCTCACGGGCATCGCCTACTACTTCTTAACAACGGACCTGCCAGACGGGAACTTCAAGGAGCTTCGAGAGCGAGGGGAATACACTTCGGTCAAAAAGTCCAAAGGCGCATTCCTAAACGCGGCAAAAGACATCAGGGTTTGGGCACTATTTCTCATCTATGCGGCCTGTTTCGGCATCGAACTGACCATCAACAACATTGCTGCCATCTACTACATGGACAATTTCAGTCTCGGCTTGAAAACAGCAGGTTTGGTGGCAGGTCTTTTCGGTCTGATGAACATCTTCGCCCGCACCTTAGGCGGCTTCATCAGCGATCGCTTCGTTCAGAAAGGCGGATTACGAGGTCGCGTGAAGTGGTTGTTCATCGCACTGCTCATCGAGGGTGTCGCCCTGATCTTCTTCTCGCAGATGAGAGTCATCGCCCTGGCCATTCCCATGATGATCGTCTTCAGCCTTTTCGTGCAAATGTCTGAAGGCGCTACTTACTCCGTTGTCCCCTTCATTAACAAGAAAGCTCTTGGCGCGGTTGCGGGCATCGTCGGCGCGGGCGGAAACATGGGGGCCGTGGCAGCGGGATTCCTTTTCCGCAGCGAGAAGATCAGCTATCCCACGGGTTTGCTCATACTGGGTGGCCTTGTCACCTTGGCGGCATTATTCACCTTCCTCGTAAGATTCAAGCCGGCTGAAGAAGCTGCTGCGGCCGAGGAGTTTGAAACAGCCATGAAGTCTCGCCGCGCAGAAATGGCGGACCGCCCTCCCATCAAAGATCTCATACCCGGTATCAAGCACATTCGCCCCATGGACGCACTACGCATTTACCTGGGTGTCGCACTCGTCATAAAGGGTGTCTACTTCATCATGAACATGTCGGAGGTGGAATCTTCTCTAGCACTGGGGGACAATCTCGGACTGGGGCAGACCATGATCGCCTGGTCAGTAGTGTTTGCCCATATCATTGCCGGGGCGAGTCTGGCTTTAGGATTCATCACACGTGCTGCCGCGGGAGCGAATGCCATCATTTTGGTGGGAGCCGTGGTCGCGAGTCTTACCGGAGGCAGCGATGGGGGAGTTCTGGGGTCGAACCTGAACTTCCAGTTCACCCTCTTCACCTTGTTCTCCCTGCTGCTTCTTGTCTGGCGTGGCTCGGGTCCCTTCTCCGTGGACCATCTGCTCCGGCTGGACCGGGAGAAGGAACCGGAGCTTTTCTAGCGGCGAACTAGTAGAGCGTCTTGAGTGCATCCCAATGCATGAGAATGGTGGCCTGCTCGCCGCATTCCACGGGCAGCGCGCCAATCTGATCTGGGCAGGATGAGTTTTCATGCGTGCAAGGCGAATCGCTTTGAAGGGCGAAATTGCCGTCGCTAATTCCGCAGAACTGAGGATCCTGGCTGATGTTGTTGTCAGTACCAAGGTAGCCGGTCAGTGGGCCGAGGTAGTCTCCTCCGGTATTCCCGAAGATATCGTTGCAAAAAACACTGATTCCTCCACCGCTTCCCTGGACCGGCGAGGAGTTACCCCAGGCGATGATATTGTTGTCCATGTAGAATATGAAGTTTAAATACAGTGAACTCGCGATGGTGGCGAAATTCTCGACAAAGGTATTGTAGTCGAAATAGCCCTGGGTTTCTCCGGCCAAGTAGGCTATGCCAGCATTGAGAGTGGCAGAGTTCTGCCAGCAGATCGAATTGGAGATACTGATATTGCCAGAAGATCCGTCTGCCGAGGCCACGACTCCACCACGATCGTTAGCGTGATTGTTCTCGCAACGGCAGAGATATAGGTTGAAAGAGTTGGTGCCGGCTCCAAACAGGGCTCCGCCCTGATTGGCGAAGTTTAGATTGAAATGGCAGCGGGTCAAATATACCTCGCTTTGATTGCCGTAAATGGCTCCACCGAGCGCGGCTTGATTGTCCTCGAAAACACAATCCACGAAATCGACCCAGACCCCTTCGGCAAACACCGCTCCTCCGTTATCGCCGGGAGCACGGCCGCCTCTGAAGGTGATGTATCGGAAATAGCATCCGGCCTCACCCAGGTCGTCCAGAACAATAGCGCGATGGCTGTCTCGACCGGTTCCTTCACTCAGATCGAAAATCACGTCGGCGGGATCTCCCGTTGCGCCATAGAAGTTGAAATGCTTGCCGAAGAAGCTCAGATCCCAGTTCCCCGCTCCCGTGAAGACTCCCGGACCCAGGGTGATATTCGACTCTGTGGGAAGATCCGCCAGTGCCGATTGAATCGTGGGGTAGTCTCCAGATCCGTCGGGATTGATCACCGCTCCCAGGACTGGAAGGTTAAGCGCGATGAGTATCAAGGCCATCTTTAGCTTCATTTTTGAAATCCTCCCTGGTTCACATCCGAGATTGAGTCTAGCGCAGCCGCGGCGAGGTTCAAGCCGAAAGCTGATCTCTGGAGGCTGATCGCTGGCGGCTCCCCGCTTGACCCCTTTCGGTCCTTTCCCTACTATGCTGCATTACTCATTGAACTTTGGGCACTTCCGCAATTGGCCCGCGGGCCGGAGCAGCAACATGAGCACCCGCAGCAGCAGCATGGACAAGACCTACGATCCCACGACATTGGAGCGCGAGCTCTACGATATCTGGGAACGCGAAGGCTATTTCGAGCCCCGCCCCGACCCGCAAGGCCGAGATCCCTACGTCATTGTGATTCCGCCGCCCAACGTTACCGGGATCCTTCACATGGGTCACGTGCTCAACAACACGCTGCAGGATATTCTCATCCGCTGGAAGCGCATGCAGGGCTATGAGACCCTTTGGGTGCCAGGTAGCGATCACGCGGGCATCGCCACGCAGAATGTGGTGGCGGGCAAGCTGCGCGCGGCCGGACTGAATCCCCGCGAAATGGGTCGTGAAGCCTTCCTGGAAAAAGCCTGGGAGTGGAAGGACGAATACCAGTCGCGCATCATGGGTCAGCTGCGCCGCCTGGGTTGCAGCCTCGACTGGAGCCGCGAGCGCTTCACCCTGGACGAGGGCCTCAGCCGCGCGGTGGGCAAGGTTTTCATCGATCTATTCAATGATGGGCTCATCTATAAGGGTCACTATATCGTCAATTGGGATCCCATGTATCAGACCGCCCTCAGCGACGAAGAAGTGGAATTCAAGGAGGTGCAGGGCAAGCTCTGGCATTTCCGCTATCCCATGGAAGATGGGGAGGGCTACCTGGTGGTTGCGACTACCAGGCCCGAGACCATGCTGGGCGATACCGCCGTCGCCATCAACCCGACTGACGGGAGCAAAGATAGCTTCCGCGGCAAGCGCTGCACCCTGCCCCTGGTGGGACGCAGTTTGCCTATCATCGAAGATGAGTTTGTGGACCCCGAGTTCGGCACCGGCTTCGTGAAAGTGACCCCTGCCCACGATCCCAACGACTTCGACATGGGCAAACGACACAAACTTGAAGAAGTGGTGGTCATCGGCCCCGATGGACATATGAACGATGCCGCCGGCGAATTTGCGGGTATGGATCGTTTCAAGGCGCGCAAGGCCATCGTGGCCAAGATGGAAGAACTCGGCCTGGTTGAAAAGATCGAAGACTACACTCACTCCGTGGGACACGGTGATCGCAGCGGCGTGCCCATCGAGCCCTATCTATCAGACCAGTGGTTCGTGAAGATGAAGCCCCTGGCCGAAGCGGCCATCGAGGCCGTGAAAAGCGGCGAGGTCACGCTCACGCCGCCGCGCTGGGAAAAAACCTACATGCACTGGATGGAGAATATCCGCGACTGGTGCATCAGCCGACAGTTATGGTGGGGGCATAGAATTCCCGTGTGGACGAACTCGGAGAACAGTGAGCAGAAGGCCAGCCTGGATTGTCCCGGTGATCCCAAGAACTGGACCCAGGATGAAGATGTGTTGGTCACCTGGTTCTCCAGTTGGCTCTGGCCCTTCAGCGTGCACGATTGGCCCGACGAGACCGAGGCGCTGAAGAAATACCATCCCAGCAGCGATCTGATCACCGCCCCGGAGATTCTCTTTTTCTGGGTGGCGCGCATGATCATGGCCAGCAAACGCTTTGTCGGTGAAAAGCCATTCGACCGCGTTTTCCTGCATGGCATCATCCGCGACAAGCAGGGCCGCAAAATGAGCAAGAGCCTGGGCAACAGTCCCGATCCCCTGGACCTCATGGATCAGTATGGCGTGGACGCCGTTCGATTCTCCATGACCATGCTCACGCCCTGGGGCGGCGACTATCTCTTCGAAGACAATCACATGGAGATGGGGCGCAACTTCGCCAACAAGCTCTGGAATGCCAGTCGCTACGTGCTTGGTCACATGGATGAACATGGAATTGAAGCTGAACTCACCGGCGCCGCCGGAGAAGACGCTTTTACAAACTGGATCGCCGCCGAGTGGAAGGGTGTTCCCGCCGCAAAACTCGGCGAAAGAACCATGGAGGATCGCTGGATTCTCAGTCGCTTGGCTGCGGTAAAGGAGAAGGTGGATAGTGACCTGGCAGACTTCCGCTTCAATGACGCCGCTCGCGCCCTCTACGATTTCTTCTGGAAGGAATACTGCGATTGGTATCTGGAACTGACCAAGCCCCGGGTCTTCGGCGATGACCCGGCCGCGCGCCTGCGCGCCTTGACCACGGCCGGCTCCGTGCTAAACGCCACCCTGCGTATGCTGCATCCTTTCATGCCCTTCATCACTGAGGCCATCTGGGAACGCATTCCCGGGGCCGAGGACCGCATCATCGCCGCGCCCTGGCCTGCGCCTCCGGCCGAGTTCCGTGACGAACAGTCTGAAACCGAACTGGCCTTCCGCATGGATGTGATCACGGCTATCCGCAATCTGCGGGCCGAAGCTCGGCTCAATCCCGGTAAGCAGATCCGCCTGATCTTCCGCACGGATCGCGAAGATCGAAAGGGGCAGCTGGAATCGGCGCGTCCCTTCCTGGCCAGCCTGGCCAAGGTGGAAGAGTTCACCGTGGAAGCACCCGGCGGCGAGAAGCTGAAGAATGCCTCCAGCGCGTTTTTGGACGGTTTGGAAATCTGGATGCCGCTGGCCGGACTCGTTGACCTGGAAGAAGAAGCCGCACGCCTGCGCAAGGAAGTGGCCAAGGTTGATAAGGAAGTGAGCGGCATGGAGCGCAAACTCGGCAGCGAAGGTTTCACCGCCAAGGCGCCCCCCGAAGTGGTGGATGGCGTGCGCGAGAAACATCGCCTAGCCAGCGAGCAACTTGCGAAACTACGTGAGAGCCTCGCCAATCTGGAGGATGTCTGATGAATCCCGAGCGCACCATCGGCGAAACCCTGCGCATCGCGCGGGAAGGTAAGGCCCTGACCCTCGAAGAGGTGCGGGACAAGACACGCATCGCCCTGTCAGTGTTGCACGCCCTGGAGCGCGATCGTTTTAGTGAGCTTCCCGGCCCAATCTACGTGAAGAATCATATTCGGGTGTTGTCGGAACTGCTCAACCTCGACCGCGATTCCTTGCTCGAGCGGTACGAAGAAGCCGTCACCGGCGAGAAGGCTCAGCCGGCGGAAGAAGCGGTTTGGTCTGAGGAAAACGTGCGTGAAGTGCGATTCTCGGGCTGGCGTCCCGGGCGTCTGTTCTGGATCGTGACTATCGCCGTTGTGGCCATAGGGCTCTTCATCATCTGGGCCCCCTGGAAATACTTCGGGAGAAGCGAAGGCGTGACGCCGGTGTCCATCGAAAACGATGCGCCAGCGGAAACGGTTTCCCTGCCCGCCTTGCCCCTGGAAGATTTTCCCTTCCTGCCCGAAGGCTACGATGTGTCCGATCTTTCCCAGAATGAACAGTCCATTATGCTTCGCATCGAGGCCGGCGGAAACGCCCGTGTTATCGTGAACGTGGACGACCGGCGCAACATCTTCCGCGATCTTGAAGCGGGTAGTGTGTGGGTGCTGGAAGGCGAAGAGTACTTCTACTTCAGCGCTATCGACTTGGATAAACTCACATTGAGTCTTGACGGGGAAGCGCTGATCTTGCCCGAAGCGCCGGGTGGCGAGATCAGCGGCTATCGCATCGACGCGGCCAGTGTGGGAAGGGTTCAATAAAGACCCTAGGCCATGTTTGCGCGGGATTCGTGATGGATACACCAAGGAAATGATACAGCGAGAAGGTGAATGGAGGACGAGGAATGCCGAAAAGTATCAAGGGCACTCAGACTGAAAAGAATCTACTGATAGCTTTCGCCGGAGAGTCTCAAGCCCGCAGCCGATACACCTTCTTCGCATCAGCAGCCAAGAAAGAGGGCTTGGTGCAGATATCGAACATCTTTGAAGAAACTGCGAATCAAGAGAAAGAGCACGCCAAGAGGTTCTTCAAATTTCTCGACGGTGGAGAGTTACAGATTACCGAATCATTTCCTGCGGGGAAGATCGGATCGACCTTGGAAAATTTGAAGGCCGCCGCTTCGGGTGAGGATCATGAGTGGCAGGAGATGTATCCCTCTTTCGCAAAGGTCGCTAGAGATGAAGGTTTTGAGCAGATCGCCGATATTATCGAAGCTGTGGCGATAGCCGAAAAGCAGCATGGAAAGCGCTATCGGGATCTGGCCGGAAATTTGGAGGCGGGTCGAGTATTCAAGCGAAATGGGATGGTTGTATGGAGTTGTAGAAATTGCGGATTCCTCCATGAAGGTGAGGAAGCACCCGATCTTTGTCCTGCCTGTGCCCATGCGCAAGCTCATTTTGAGTTGTTGGGGGAGAACTGGTAGCTCAAGAACCCTGAGGTTTGTCTTGTCCCGCTTCAAACTCAAAGCCCCTTTCAAACCCACGGGCGATCAGCCTCAGGTCATCAAGCAATTGACCGAAAGCATCCTGGCAGGGAACAAGTACCAGACCCTTCTCGGCGTCACCGGCAGCGGCAAGACCTTCACCATGGCCAATATCATCGCGGCCCCGGACCGCACCACGCCCATTAACAACCGCAACAAAACCTTGGCGGCTCAGCTCTACGGCGAGTTCCGAGGCTTATATCACGACAACGACGTGGAGAACTTCATCAGCTACA
>JACKQG010004938.1_pt1 | contig 15086 bp, 7 predicted proteins | sample 8237621 | NCBI WGS metagenome assembly JACKQG01 (sample SAMN15677084, study PRJNA649215) | marine metagenome | biome: marine; feature: Black Sea; material: saline water; isolation source: suspended particulate matter (SPM) from the Black Sea western gyre | collected 2013-06-09/2013-06-10 | depth... | reverse complement strand
GGAATGGATGACCGAAGTGACGTACTGCCCCGCCCGCGCCCCGTAGTAGATCGGCAGCACGACGTGTGACCCTTTCAGTTGGGCCACCGGCCCGGACACGAAGATCCGCCGGCCGATGCCGGATTCGTCCTTGTAAGGGGTCGTGACGACCCGAGGATCGCCCCAGGTCGCGCCCCCGTCGGTAGACCGGACCACGTACGTCTGGGCCCTGCGCTTTTTCTTGCCGTCCTCGGTGTAGTAAACGCTGTCGAAGAACGACACGAGCAAATCGCCGTTATCGAGTCGGGCAACGTGGGGATCCCGGTCGTCTTCCGGGCTATCCACCACCAGGATGGGATCGCTCCACGTCTTGCCCTCGTCCGAAGAGCGCAAGCCGTATACGGCCCCTCCGCGCGGCAGGTCGGCGCGCGGATTGGAAACATGGCCGTAACCAGCATAGAAGACGACGTACAGGTCACCGTTGGCCACGCGGCACACGTCCGGGAAGGCCTCGTAGTCGCCCCAGGGCCCCGTGTCGGTGATCTTGCGGAACGTCGCACCGTCGGCGGGAAGACACGGGAGAAGCACAAACGGAACGATCAGGCTCAAGAGCAATTTCATGGTAGGGCACCTCCTGTTTGGTTTTTGGGCCTTGATTGTGACCTTGCGAAATGCTGGCAGGCTCCTGGTTCCCAAGCTCCGGCTTGGGAACCGGTTTCCCGAAGCTCTGCTTCGCACCCAAGGAAGCTGGAGCTTCCAGAACGCGCGTTCCCAAACCAGAGCTTGGGAACGAGAATGAAGTTGGTGAGGTACGGCACGTTAGAAACGTGCCCCACGTACAACGCGCGGGTCACGCTACGGGGTCTCCTTTGCCTCGCGCAGAAAACCCTCTTCGTTCAGCCTCAACCTCAGTGGCAGAGGCTCCTTCCAGCCCGCCTTATATGCGAACCCCGCAATGGCCCATAGTTCGCCGGCGCGACGTTCGAAGACGTACGGGTAGCTCAACTGGCCGCCCTTCTGGCGAGCGACAACGATTTGTCGCGTCCAGCTCTTGCCATCGTCCTCGGAGAAAGTGATGAGCAATTCCTGGCGCCCTACCTTGCCATTCGAGACAAGAACGAGCCGTCCACTTCGCAACCGAAGCAGGTGACCGGGCGAGCTGCTTGACTCGATCTGACTCGGCCGGATGGTACGCCACGAGAGGCCGCCGTCATCGGATAGAGCTTCCCAGAAACGGCCCCAGTGAGTGCGAATCACCATCAGCAGCCGGCCATCGCTTAGCTCCGCCACGGAGGGCTCCATCGCTCCGGAGTGGTGTCCGTGCCCGCCCAGGTCAACAAGGTTGCTTCGCTTCCATGTTTTTCCGTCGTCCTCGGAGGTCAGAGAACACGCTGCATAGCGGCCCGGGTCGAGAACAATGTGGGGCACCACGGCAACCAGCCTGCCGCTGCTGTGCTGGATGAAGCCGAAGAAGTTGGGATTGTAGCCTTCCAGCAGTCGCTGCCGGTCAGTCCAGGTCTTCCCACCGTCGAGGCTGCGGACGGCCCACACCTCCAGCCGGCAGTCGTCCTTCGGCTGATTGATGCTGTCATCCCAACTGAAGTTGTATGTCGTGGAATCGAGATAGACGGCGACCAGCACGCCGTTTGTCGTCCGCACGAAGTAAACCGTAGCAGGCTCGCGACCGTCCCGTAGGCCGGCTACGCCTTCACAAACCGGATTTGCCTCGGACCATGTCTTGCCATCATCCTTGCTTACGCGCGTTCCCTGGATGCCGACGGTCATCAGATTGCCATCGGCCAGTTCGACGAATGGGCCGTTGCGGTCTATCGGCAGCGGCTGACAGAGCGGATGGACCCAGCGCGAGTCATCTTCCGACGCACTGCAGGGTACTGGGCAGCCAAAACCCATCGTCGTGAAGATCGTCAGCAGCACCGGCACTACCATAGAAACCGCAAGGCTTCGTTTCTTCGCGCCAACATGGTTACTTGTCATGATCGAGTCCTCCGTTTTTCGGGCAAGTCAAAGCGAACTCCTTAGACACCAACGGTTGCATGATCTCGACGAATCGTGTTGCCCGCTGCCACGATTCTACATCATTCCAACCATGCGGGTTCCAGACACAGTCGGCCGCCGTAGCCAGATAGGCGAGGCCGAACGCCGTGAATTCAGACACAGGCGGAAGGTATCCTCTGGCCATACTCACGAATTCAGGTCGCGGAACATTCACATTCAGATGCACGCCTTCAAACAGTTCATGCAGATTCTTGGGCATCCGCTCCCCTCGAAAAACTCGCGCGTTCGGAAGACTTCCGATCGGCCGGGAACAGATGTCCGTTGCCGAAACGCCGATAACCCAACAGAACGGTTTTCGGCCCGCTTTGTCCGCCCACGCTCTGACCGTTTCCGATTGGAGGAGCTTTTCATTCCTATCCAATCCGACCCACAACGGCCATACCGTCTCGGGCACCGTCGACAGAATGCGCGCCATCTCATCCGAGGCCGGTCCCCGATAGCGCGCCGCACCGCGCTGGGGCGGGCACCACAGTACAATGGCTTCAGGATGGCGCTGTGCCAAATCTCGACACACAAGATCCAGCACGTCTTCAATGGGAACGCGCGTCGTATTGCCCCAATCGTTGTAGTCGACCTGAATGCCGGACGCACCCGCGTCCATGAAACCGCGCAGCATTTCAAGATACTCTTCCTGATCGCTGTTGAGACTGAAATCATACCCACCGCCGCGGAACGGGCAGAAGTAGGGAATCGCCTGCAGTATCCCCCGCTTCCGTGTCTGTGAGCAGATCGTCTTCGTATTCACGACATACCCAGCAGCTTTCTTGGCCTCCTTCCCGTGAAATTGAAGACCCATTTGATTGATCTTGTACATGGGTAGCCACTGAGAGAGCATCTCCAGAGAGTCCAATGGACTCTCCGAAGCGCTAACCTTGGCCAAGCGACAACCGATCTCAGGCCAATCGACGATCTTGACTTCGGGTAGCCACGGTTGCCCAGTTTCATTCTCATCCAATAGTTGACAAAGGGAGACAAGCCCATAGTACAGACCCAAATCACTGCAACCCCTGATCGTGACGATGGGACTTCGATCGTGTGACTGCTGAGCACGCAAGTAATAGGCCTGAGCGAGTCTCCTTTCATCGACCTGTTCCTTGATTCCTTCCGTTCGCAAGACCTCGGACATTCTCTGGTCCGAACATCGCTCGACAAGAATCTGATGGTGCTCCGGTGCGCCGAGCACCTTTACCTTCGCGCCGCCCAACAGTCCAAGACGTCTTGAGAGTAACGCCAGCCCCTCTTCGATCGGTTCTGCTTGCCCCTTTTGCGGATGCGAAATGCGTACGGATACAGCCCTGCCATTTCCGGCAACAAGAATGCGGTCTTGCCCGTATTCCTCACTCCTTGGTCTGGGACTGACGCGAGGAAGCTCCGTCTTGCCCTCTTCCGAATAGGCTACTGCGACGCAGATGGTGCAAGTCATCATACCAAGCACAATTGTCTTCGTGACATGACGCCTGAGCTGCTGCAGAAACGGTGCTTGCGCTTGCCTGCACGTCGCTGGAATACTCGGTTGCATTTCTACCCTCCTTCTCAGCCGAACTAGTCTTTCTGCCGGTTCTACATCGTCTCCTAGTCTTGCCGTTTCGGCTGCCTCCTGAAACGGACGCAATGTGACGAAACCTCACCGTTCAATGAAGCGAAGGGGCCCAAAAGCGTTTTGGTTGTGACTGGGCGCGCCGGTGGTGACATTGAAGCCTTGGTACTCGCGGTTCTTCCTGTCGGCAACGCGGTGTCGGGTGAAGTTCCCGTACCAGACGATCCCTGTGGCCGGGAGAACCACTTGATCAAAGATCCCATAGGGAACGAAGATCTCCATAGACCAGAAGTCCTTACCCAGATGCCCCGCGGCTCTTACCCCTTCGGGATCCCAGGAGAGGTTCTCGCGGCCAATACTATCGTAAAGGGCACCGTTGGGGTTCACGATGAATTGGTAATAGCCCCGGCGCTCACCAGAGGGATCGAGGAATATCTCCACATTGTCATTCCACCACATCAGCGAAGCGTCGCGGGTTTCCTTCCCAATATCGTGCTTGAGCTTGTCCATCTCGGGCTCGGTCATGCGGAACCCCATCGTGATTCCGGCCCGCGTCCAGACGGCCCTGAGCTCCGTGGGAAACTTCGCTTCGTCTTTGGTCTTGCTCGCCTTGACGAAATGAACTGGCTCGATATCTTTCCACGCCTGTTCTTCGAGCTTGCCGTCGATGGTGGGCTCCTCCGCGACTTGATGAACGTTCAACGGCTTGATGCCCGCCCCCTCGGCAAGAAGTTTGGACTCGTCGAAGAACACTCGGAGGGCCGGGGCATAGTAGTCCAGGCGACGCGTGACCAAGTCGTTCCCTTTGGCTTCGGCGTACGCCCGTTCCAGCAGATTCTCGATGTGCAACACGGTCTTCGGCGGGAAGCTCTGCTCGTACACCGTTTTGGGTGACAAGACACGAGGGGACCATTCCGTATTCTCCCACCGGTCGATAAGCGTTCCCGTCAGTTCCTTCATCGTCTTCGCCGCAGGCCCATACATCCTCCGGCAATACTCGTCGACGATCGCATCCACGTTGATGTCCGGGTCCCAGAGCACTTTGAGCCACACGTACAGTGACACATGCTGCCGGGGCCAGTGGTCCGCAACGCCGTTGATGAAGCTTCCGACGGTCTTCCCGCGGTTGCGCTGGTAATGCTTCTGAATCGTGTAAGGGAAAAGATAGGCGGCCTTGGTGCGGTTCGCAGGCCAACAGGAATAGTGCCAGTTCTGTATCTTGCGACCGGACAAGCGGACCCACGCGTCGATGTTTGCCTGCTCCTGGGCATTGATCTCCGAGTCTTTGTACTGCGCGAGTCCCGGCATTCCGCAAATCTGAATTTCCACGTTGTCAGGGAACTCAACACCCTCGGGGGCGTAAGTGTAGTTCTTGTAGGGAAGAAAGATGACCGTCATGTCCGGCCGATGTTTCTTCAACTCTCGCGCCAGCTTGGACACGAAAGTGGCCAGTATCCGGCTTGCCGTTCCGTAGTGGCCTCCGTCGTCGTTCCACAGAACCCGGCAGTGCTCGCAACGACAGGAGACCCCCATGTCCGCAGGGGAAACCGTGACGGCCTTCCCCTTGATAATGGTTCTTCCCCGGTCCACGGGATTTTCAGGGTCGAGTTGAGCCTCGATCTCCTCCAGGTAGGTCTTGAGAGTTAGTGGGTGGCCATAGCACAGCATGCTGAAATCACGTTTGCCGTCCTTCCGGAGTTGGAAGATTTCCGGCCGGGTCTGCGAGTAGTACTTCTCCCAGCCATGAGGCGCATGGACGATGAGCTCGACGGGCCAAGAATTCCCACAGCGCAGGCGTCGGTCATGGTCGGTCATCTTGGCTTTGCCGATCCGCGGTCCACCGGAAGGCCACCGAATCCGTTTCCGAAACGCGGGGGCGTCGCTGAGGCTCACGGACGGCACGACCAGGGAATCGGTCTTCACGATTGAGGTACCTGTACCGCCTTCCTCATCTCTGTAATCGGGCCAGTACCAGCGAACGCCGACGAATCGTTCCAAAAACTCGTAGATTCCCCAAGCCGTTCCTGAAGCGCTGTTTCCAACAATGAATACAGCATTGTCTGTGGTCTTGATGGCGAACCCTTCGATCGGCATCTTCTCGCCGACGAGCCCCAATTCTGCCGCGGCCTGGCAGTCGCCGATCACGATGGCGGGATTTCCACTCGTCTCATTCGTCAGTGGCAGTTGCGCGCCCGTTGCCCGCTCGATGTAGGACTGCAAATCGCTTACGGCTTGACTCAGAAGTCGCCCTCCTTCGCCGGATACTACGGCACTGCCTCTCCTAATCTCCGCTCCGGCGACGATGATTTTCCCCTTGGCTTTGCCGTCGCTAACCAGGGCCACCGGTTGGTGTTTCAGAGCCGTGTGGAAGGTCACGGGATTCAAATCGCCGGCGGTACCAAGCGCGGCCAGCGGTACCAGCAGCAAAGCGGAGGAAAGGGACACGAGAAGGTGCCTTGTTGCGTTCATTCAAGGACTCACTTTCGCACGTGGAGTGCTCGTTGGAGTTATCGGTGCGGCCGTGCCTGTCATTATAGTTATGTCGAACCCGCATCAACAGTGTTCCTTATCTGGGCACAAGATAGTACCAACAGCTCTAGCGAGTGCATTACCCGTCTTACTTTCAGTTGCGGCGCAAGAAGCGGCTGTATTGGCCCAGCTTAGCTGGTACGGTGGAACGATGACTCTGGAGGGGATTGGTGGCGGCAGGCATGGGACCGCAGGTGGGGCGGCATTCAGTCTTGGATCATGTTGGAATCACGGAGCCAAGCAACAAAACTGGTCGGCCACAGTGCCGTGGACTCTCCTCGACCATCGCCCAGGCCAAAGCCGTGCCCGCCCTTGCTGAAGACATGCAGTTCCGCGTTGACTCCGGCCTTCAATAACGTTGCGCAAAAATCGATGCACTTGTCCGCGGGAGTCAGCTTGTCGACACGAGCATTTACGATGAACATCGGGCAAATGGTCGGGCCGCCCGACTCGGATGCCGTGCGGCTCTCTATCGCCTGGCTGATGCCTTCGGGAATGCCTGGATAGAACAGCCCGGCAAAGTCCGGCATTCCGCTGACTTCCGTTTCCGGCAGTTTGGGCTCGGCGTGGAGCGCACAGCTTATCGCGAGGTGCCCGCCGGCCGAGAACCCGCAGATGCCAATCTTGTTGGGCTGCAGGCCAAGGTCTCCCGCTTGCTTCCTGAGGATTCGAATGGCCTGCCTGCCGTCGGCTCGCACGGCGCGTTGGTAGCTCTCCCATGCGTCTTTTGAGCTGATCTTGGCCGGTCGCGTGCGATACTTCAAGACCAGTAAGGTTACGTTGTGATCTTTCAGCCAAATGGCCAGGTCGTGACCTTCGCGGTCAATCCACACATCACGAAAGCCACCACCGGGGCAAATCACCAGACCGACGCCATTCGGCTTCTCCGGGCGATGAATACTGTAGGTCGGCGACGATACTGAACTGTATGCGCGATTTGATCCAGACGGAGAGCCAGTTGGCGCCTTGTGCGATCGAACTTGTTCTTCGACATCATGTCGAATCGGCTCCACTGGCGATCCCTTCTCCCACAGCGGCAATTCCGGGGGAAATTCGACGGCCAGAGAAGTGGACCAAAAAAGCAACGTTGTCATGAACACTGCAGCAAGGATTCGCAATACGCTTAAGCGGCCACGCAGGGAATGGATTCGGTATCGTGCCATGGTAGGTTTCTTTCGCGCTTGGATGGACACGACGATCGGCAGCATGTTCCGGCCTCAACGAAAGGCCATCAATGCATCGTCCGCCCGGATATAGATGCTGTTTCGATCCATCGCAGGCGTGGCCGCGATGGGCGCATCGAGATCGGTTTGATGCGTGATCGTGAACTCATCGCCGCATTTCACGATCGTCAGCACTCCCTGGTTTGAGACGAGGACCAGGTGGCCGTCGGCAATCACCGGTGAGGCGCTGTATTGCCCGGCGGCTCCCACTCGCTCTCGGTAGACCACTTCGCCGGTCTGCGTGTTTACGCAGCTCAGGATGCCGCCCGCCCGGACGAGATAGAGCCGGCCCGCGTGAAAAACGGGGGACGGAATCTCGGGGATGCCACGGCGCAAATTCCAGGAAACATGAGACTCGGTGATGTCGCCTCGCCCGCCGGGCCGAATCGCCGCCAGGTTGGGATGGCCCGCGCCCACGCGCATATCGGCCGTAAACTCTTCCTTGGTCCAGAATCCGTCTTTGTTCGTGTCACGCCAATCGAACAGACCGTTCTGTTGCTGTTTGCGGCGCTCCGGATCTTTGGCAAGGGGAAGCCCGAATCCCGGATGACCGGGCGAAAGTTCGGGGCGAAATGGCAGGGTGAATTCTCTCGTGATTTCATCGCGCCCGATGCGGCCGTCGCCGTTACGATCGAAATGCAGCATGGCAGCCCAGAACGGCTCTGGGTCCAATTCCACGTCCCCGCGACCGCCCTGCATCGACACGGAGACAAACAGCTTTTCGTTGCCCGCCACGGGTACGGCGATGGGTTCGCGTGAGAAGCCACGGACGCGCCACTTCTCTTCCCCGGTCGTGGGTTCGTAGCCGCAGACACGTCCGTTACCGAGCACGACCAAATCGGTTCCGCCCTGATATGTCCAGATCATCGGACTGGACCAGGCGCCCCGATTGTAGGGCCGAGGTGTCTCCCAAAGGAGTTCTCCCGTCTCTTTGTCCAAGGCGATGACTTTGGATCGACTCAAACGGCTGTCCGGTAAATTTGCATCGTCATCCAAGGTCAGGATGAGCCGTGGCCCATGCAAGATCGGTGACGTCGCCACGCCGTACATGCTCTTCGGCGTGGGGATGGGTTTCTTCCATCGTTCGGCACCGTCGACATCGTAGCACAGCAAACCGTACGACCCGAAGTAGACGTAGACGCCGTCTTCATCCACGCAAGGTGTAGAGGCCGCCGTACTGTTGGCAAGGTGCACTCGTTCCAACGGCACCTGCGGGGCAGAGCTTTTCCATACGATCTGACCTGAGTTCGCGTCGATTGCCACGGTCGCCAAACGGTTGCTCTCGACGCCGGTCACGTAGATTCGTTCTCCCCAAAGGACCGGTGACGACTTGCCCGGCGGCAGCGGCGTTCTCCATGCGGCTTGCTGTGCAACGATGTTCAGCGGTGGTTTGAATCCGGTGGCGGTGCCGGCGCCGTTCGGTCCGCGAAACTGATTCCAGTGCACGGATTCGGCCTCGGCGGTGAGGGAACACACTCCCAGTAACAGGAAGACGATGGTGGGAAAGGACCTCATGAACATCATTTGGGCGTTTTCTATTCTCGTCATGCCACGGCTTCGAGAGTGCTCTGCTATCGTGAGGAAGTCGCCGGGCGTGGCAGCGACCAGAATGTCAGCGTCGTGAGGTCCTTCACCAGGAACCCGTTTGGCAGCAGAACCGGCGGCGCATATGTGTCGTTCTCTGCCACGTGGTAGGACGCAACCTGCTCGAAACGGTCGCTGCGAGCCGCGATGATCTGCAGTCGACCGTCGTTGATCAGCGCCACGATGTAGCCGGGAACGGATAGGAACATCACGTTGTCGCCGGTTCTTCCCGGCCCTTGCCACAGGACTTTGCCCGACTCGATGTCGAGGCAGAAAAACTGTCCTTTATTGTAATGGGAGAAACCGAAGAGCAATTCGCCGTTCACCACCGCCGTACTCATGTTCAGCGCCACTTCCTCCTGATGCCATCGCTCCTTGACACTCCAAGTACCATCGCCCGCCTGCGGTTCCAGGCAGTGAATGCCGCGATTCTCGCCGCCCAGCAGTACGCACCCTCGGTGAAATACAGGCGTGGGCATGTTCTGGTCGGAACCGATATGCGGGAAGGGAAACTCCCACAGGAAACGGCCCGATTCGCGATCCACACCAACCAGTGCGCGGTGATTCCACTCGACAACCTGCCGCACTCCATGAATCTCAACCACAAGTGGCGAGGAGTACGAAGGGCCGTCGCTTCCCTGGCTCCAGACCTCGGCTCCACTTTCGATATCAAGAGCGACGAGCGCACCATTGTCGTCGTTGCCGAAGTGAGCGATCACGCGCTCTCCGTCTACGATCGGCGACGTTGCGACACCCCAATTCGGACGATTTGGCTGAAAGCGTGATCCGTAGTCGGTTCGCCAAAGGCGTTTGCCGGATTCGGCATCCCACGCGGTCAGATCGCCCGTGATACTCATGGTAAACAGGCGGCCGTCCGCCAGTGCGGGCGATGACTTGGGTCCCGCTCCGTGCCGTTCTCCTCCAGGTGAAGCCTTAAAGGGAACCGCGTAGTTCTGGCGCCACTTGAGTTTGCCGGTCCTGAGTTCAAAACAATAAACCACCTCATTGTCACCCTGACGAGCGTGGTGGTAGACCAACCCATTGGCAACGAGCGGTGAGCTATAACCCGTTCCTACTTCCACCTTCCAGCCCTTCTTCAGTTCGTCCGGCCACCGGGCTGGTGGCTGAAAGTCCTCGACCCAACCGTTACGTTCCGGTCCGAGCCAGCCCGCCCAGCAAGTACCAGATGACGTTTGGGCCGAGGCATTGCCTAGGCCAATGACGCCACAAGTTGTGGTCCATCCGACGACTAACACCATCAAGCGGATGGTTCCTGGGCGACAATGTTCGAAGCTGTAGGTGATTCGGCAACGTGTCATACCAAAACCCTTTCATTCATCGTCTTTTGTTTGCAGGCAGATGACGGCCCCGTCTATCGTAGAGACGAAAACACCGTAATTGGTCAACGCCATGCCGTCTAGGACCGGTGGCGCGGGCAGTGGGCAGTCTTCCAGCTTTGCCCCGTCTTTTCGGGAAGCAATCCAGAGTGTCCCCGGAGTATCGCCAGATGCCGCGCCGGGCAGTGACTCGCCGCCGGCAACCAACAGTGCATCGGTAGTCAGCACGATCGAACGAGCCACGAAGGGCAGTTGCGAGACCCACTCGATCTGCCGCCGCCCAACTGGTTCGCCTGTCCTCCTTTTCTCGCGTTCCGCATCTTCCTGGCTTTGTGGTGTTGGTGTGAGGACCTCGGCAAATAAACGGTAGTCACTCGCGGCTCCGCGGCCGACATGCCCGTCGCCCGCTTGATAGCGCAGGCGGCCATAGCCGTAGATGTGTTTCCCGCCGTCGAATACGAGCAACCGTCCGGCCGGCACGAGGTTGCCGACGTCTGGCCAGTGCGAGTAGCCGCCACCGATCTTCGTGCCGTACATCCAGTACGTTCGGTGCCACCAGGTGTCGTCCAGGAAACCACGTGGGGCGAAAAGGTGCGGCTCATCGGGGACAGGGGCCAGGTTTTTATCGACGCCCAAGCCGCGCATCCAAACGGCATCGTTCTGGATGGAGAGGATATCCGGCAGCACGCTTTGTCGGATGACGTTAGCGCCTGGGCCACCGGTCACCCGCACGTCGGCTTTGTGCAGCAGTTCGCCGGTCCTGACGTCCAATGCGTGAAGTCGAATGCCGCCGTCGATGCGCGCCGAGCGCCCGGCCGCGAAATAGGCGGTAAGCACGTCCCCCGTGAGCTTGTCATCCACCAACACCGACCCATGCACGGGCCATGCTGACTCGAGTTGTTCGTAGGCGAAGATTCGCCGATCCTGCGGCGCCGCGCGGAAACGCCAAATCAGCGCCCCGTCGGATGCTCGTAGGCAGTAGACGAACCCGCTGCGGGTCCCGAACAGGCACCGACCGGCCGAAAGGGTTGGCGGAGAATCGATACGACCGTCAGCGACGAAGGTCCAACCGGGCTGGCCGTCCGCTGCCGACAGGGCATGGAGCGCATGACGATTTGTCTCGGCTACGAACACGACGCCGCCGGCTACGACCGGCGCCGTGATGGGCGACGAGAGCTTGGTCGTCCACGTCACATGCGGCTTGCTCGGAGCCGGCAGGTCCTGATAACCGCTGCGGCGGGCGTCACCGCGGTAGGTCGGCCAGTTATGGTCAGGCTGGAGATTGGAGCCCGGAGGCTGGAGGAAATCATACGCTGGTCCTTTTTCGAGCGGCGGCGGGCCTTCTCCAGCGGAAGATTGAGGAGAAAGAGCATTTAGTCCGATCAGCATTTCCTCGGGCTGGCATGCGCAGGAATGCTGCGGCGCGTAGACCAGGCCGTTGGCGGGCATGGTGCCGTACTGGCATGCTCCGCGGTACCACGAGTCCCCTTTGACAGAGCCACTCACCAGATCGATGAACTGGATTCCGCCGCGGCCCACCATCAGCCATCGAAGGGTCGCCTTGTTCCGGTAGCAGCGATGGTGCCCCCATGCCTTTTGGGCAGGTATCGTCACGGTGATCTCGCCCGTTTTCAGGTCCCGCCCCTGGGTAAACCCAGGGTCGCTGCCGCCACGCAGGTTGCCGACCCACACCACTCCGTTGATCACGAAAACGTCCCCGGGTGTGTTGTAGTTTTCGGAATAGGGCGCACGCCACAGCTCCTTCCCGTCGTCGAGAGAATATGTGACCAGCTCTCCGTCCTGCCGATTCTCAAAGCCGCCGCTGGAAACGATCCACTCGCTGCCCTTATCCGGCGGAGACTTGCCCACATTGTCGCTTGCTGCGCGGTCGAGGATCAGCACAATGCCATCGTGAATAACCAGGGTGGGTGTGGACCAGGAGAAGCGGCTCCTTGCCAACGGCCGCTCGTTGCGCCACAGCTCTTTGCCTTCGAAAGCATCCAGGCAGATTACATGCGAGACGGTCTGAAGGCAGAGCTTTCCATCAGCGACCGCCATCGTCGTGGGCATAATTTCGCCGGATGCCTTGAATTCTCGCTTCCAGAGCAACTCGCCAGAGCCGGTCTTTGTCGCAACGATTCGCTGGGTCCCGTATATGGGGAACGCCTTGCGCTGAAGCCGCTGCCAGATCACCAGCTCTGGGGATCTCCTGAGGAATCCCTGGTTGATCGACTCTCTGCGCTCGTTGTGTTTGGCCGCCGTCATGTCGTCGGCCAGCACAAAGAGCGTCCCTTCTGTCAGCAGCAGTTCACGAGCGCCCTCCGTGTCGGCCACGGTGGAGAGTTCTTCGCCGGTCGCGGCATCCAAAACCGTAACCGGCACTCCATAATCTAAGGCGACGTACACCCGATCACCTGTTGCCACCAACCGCCGTCCGATCTCCGGCGGCCCGCTACGAAAGCCACGCAGATGAGCTTCCCAGTTCGTAATCGGGCGATCCCACAGCAACACGCCGCTGAAGGCGTCTCTGGCCACCAGCTTCCACTGGGGTGGCAGGTAGACCGAGCTGATGGGGCCTTCGTCGATGATGTAGAAGATCCTTCCGCCGGCCGTGACCATGGCACTCATGCTGGAAAAATGCTCGTGGCTCCTGGCGTACTCGGGCCCACAGGTCCAGCGCAGACCCCGCGACGGGTCGACCACCGTGTCACTGGAGACGGCGTTGTTCGAAGCGTCGTGCAGGAAGTGACTCCACTCGTCCAGTTCCGCCGGCCACGGCTTTCTGAGAGGCTGGAGACTGGAGGCTGAAGCCTGGAGGGAGATCGCGACACCGCCGGGGGCGAGTACTCGCATCAATTCGTCCTGCGAAACCTGCCCGTCGTAATCGTTGAGGACGATCAAGTTGACGAGGCTGTCCACAAACGGCAGTTGGGAACCATCCCATCGGGCTGCGGTCACCGAACCATAAAGCCCTTTGTCGCGCAGATAGTCTCTCGACGCCGCAACCTTCCCTGGATCGCGATCCAGACCGTGGACCAAGTACGAATCACCAGCGCGCAACTCCGCCAGCAGCGTCGGCCTGTCGCAGCCGATCACAACAATCAGCCCCCCTTTGACCCCCGAAGCATCAAGGATCTGCTTGGCATCCTGAGCCGTTGCGTATGAGAGACACGTCGCGATAAGTCCGAGCGTAATCAGTGCGACTCTGTTCATTTCACTCCATCATTGTCTGTCTTGTCCTGCTTCTTCTTCGCCGATGTTATCACCGTTGCTAGATTCCGACGAAGTCGCTTCGCTGGGTGGGGTCAATTCGACCTCGGCAATCTCCAGCCCAACCTGTTTATCCAGCGTGTGAAGCCAAATGGACTCGAGAACGAAGTGGAAGGGCGCGCTCGGCAGCTTGTCTTTCATGCCGGCAAGCGAAGGGTCGAGCTGGTATTCTCGAAGTTGGAGAGTGACCTCAAAGCTCTTTCCACTTTGAAACTCGTCAGCGGGGCGAACGGTATGAAAGCGACCCGCGAAGTCTCCATTGGGGTGGTTGATCGTGATGCCGAAGTAGACCGGCTGGGCTGTCGCAATTTGCCCGCGTATTCCAAGACGGGAGGCGGGCCGCAGTACGACGGGCGGCTTGTTATCACCGGAAACCCCGAATGGCACCACATAGATGGTTGGTCCTTCGGGTATCCTGACCGGGATCGCTTTGCGTCTCGCGCCTTCCCCGTCCGTTTCGGCCGACCACTTCCACCGGTTGACCGACTTGGGAACCCGCACAGGAGCCGCGCTGACGCGGGATTTGGCGGGAACATCTATGGCTGGCGCGATCTCTTTATTATTGTCCTTCGCGGGTGGTATTCTTCCTTCGGCCACGTATTCCAGTATCTTCACGAAAGAGAAGCCCCGATTGGGCATGTCCGGATCCGTCTTTTCTTTTTCCTTCCACAATCGTCCGATCCTGCCCCGTTGCTCTTCGGTCAGTTCTTCCATGCGACGATCGACGTACTGCTGATGTTTCGCGGGCTCGTACCCTTCAGGCAGGTCGACGGCGTCGATCTGGGCCAGTAGTTCTGCGTTGGGTGACTTCGGCGGCTTGCGCTTCGCAGTCGCTGTTGCACTAGGCTGGGGCTCGCCGGGTCCGAGTTCTCTGATGAAGATACTGCGGTATTCAATGGGGCACGGGTTCTCCGCGCCCAGGTTGTCACCATGCACAACGATGTGCTTCTGAAGCCGGATGGGGGCCGGCTCCATGTTCATCATCCAGTCGTGATAGACGAAGTTGTTGTGAAGAACCTCGCCGTCAAATTCGGCTGAGAAGGTCCGGCCTTTCATGGTCAGCTTGACCGTATGCCACACGCCGACTTCCGGGTCGATATGCCTGACGTGAGGTTTCTCTTCCTTCTTGAGTTCCACTTTCTTTGCAGTCTCTTTCGGGAGAAAGTAGTAGCTTTCCAGGTGGCCCATTCCGCCCTTTGATCGCAAGTTGAACTGTTCCTGGTCTCCAAAACCCGGAATATGCGGAATCAGTCGCCGGAAGTTGATGCCGCTGTCGGAAATGGTCGGCATCCTGAAATCGAGCATCAGGATGAAATCTCTGTAATGCTTCTTTGTTGCCAGGTCCGCGCCCCAGCGTTCGAGAAGCGCCGGTGACTTGAGCACCCCGTCTTCAATCGACCAGTACTGCTTGACCAGCGGAGGCGTGTGCCAGCCGGTGAAGTCCCGGCCGTTGAACAGCGCGGTGAACCCTTCCGGCGGCACGTTGAGCTTCCGTCTTTCCGTCACCTTCGGAGTTGAGCCGATTTCCTTGATGAACAGGTTCCGAAACTC
>JACKQG010004936.1_pt1 | contig 15089 bp, 14 predicted proteins | sample 8237621 | NCBI WGS metagenome assembly JACKQG01 (sample SAMN15677084, study PRJNA649215) | marine metagenome | biome: marine; feature: Black Sea; material: saline water; isolation source: suspended particulate matter (SPM) from the Black Sea western gyre | collected 2013-06-09/2013-06-10 | depth... | reverse complement strand
CACCTCTTGTTTTCTTGAGCCGCTCACTTTTTCAACAGATTCCATCGAACATTGGACATAACTGATTATACCGCAATATTTTTGTATATACTAATGTATTATTCAATTATTTTTCTAAAACATCCTGCTCTGCTAAGTACTAAAGCCAAATAGTATAATATACCGGATTTAGTTAAGCATGCTCGGCTCGCCGTGAGCAGGCGAGTACATCTGCCGTTTAGTTTTCTATGATTCTTTCGAACTTATACACGCTGTTTCCCAAATCTGTGAATGTGAAGCCATCTTCCCCATTTCTAGGTGCATAGGATGATATCATCAAGATGAGGTATAAGCCTTTTTGTTTATTGGCAGTTTCTTTCTGAACCACAACGATGTTAGTTCCATGCACGTAAACCTTTACTGGATTGAGCCTTTTAATCTCATCGGTCCAGTATTTTTTGGAAATTTCGTCCGAACGCTCTTGTTCGCCCGAATTGACCGCCTTGATATATTGGGCATGGATTTGAAGCGCGGCTGTAGCCAAATTGTCCGGGATAATGCCGACATCTTCACTGCCCGGCCTCTTTTTACAACCAAAGACAACGAACAGACAACCGAACAAACATACAGGAACGATTAGCGAACGGAATCTGAATATCATAATATTTCTCCTCATTCCGTGAAACTAACTATGGATTATAGCTTTTCTTTATTGGCATTCGTTTCGATTTTGAATACCCATGCGTGTTTGCCGGGCCATGCTCGCGGGGGAGTGATGCGGATACCATTATCTGTATCTTTCCATTCAATGGCAGTATTCGAGCCGAGCAGTTGAACTTTTCTAACAGACACGGATTTCCAATCTTTAGTTGAATTAATAACGAATGGTTTTGTTGGTTTTGCCAGTGCGATGGCAAACAATACGTTGTCTTTAACTGTAAACCTCAGGTCTGGTGTATCCTGTTTGAATGTGACCCAGGGCCGTGTACCGTAGATTGCCTCACCATTGACCTGGAGCCATTTTCCCATAGATAAGAGGCGCTGCTGCATACCCTCAGGAATTGTCCCGTCAGCTCTTGGTCCGATGTTCAGCAGGAGGTTGCCGTTCTTGCTGACAATATCACAGAGTAAGTGAATCAATTCGGTGGGACTTTTGTATGCGTCCCGCTCCTCTTCGGCTTTCATGTATCCATAAGAAGTGCCGAGAGTAGCCGGATTCTCCCACTTAGGCCCAATGGTTTCCAGCTTAAGGTTGTCTTTTTCCAGGCAGCCCGGTCCTTCGGGCCAGTTCAGATTCGCTCCTTTATTATTAAGATAAACTTCTTTGCCCCATCCTTCGGCGGTATTAAAGAAGTCCGCAATCATATACTTGAAGGCTTCTCTGAACTTCTTTGTTTGCGGATTGGGCTTGACCTTGTAGAAAATAGGAACATCATCGATCCACATGAAGTCCGGCCTGTATTTCTTCTCGATTTCCTTCCAGCGGGCAACGTAGTCCTCGATGAAGGCATCGCTGTATTCGAAGGGCCCGTAAAGCTCAGCCGCTTTCGGCATCCGCGCGATTTCCTCGATAATGTCCGGGTGGGGCGGGCTTTTTATGGCGTACTTGTCAAGAGCGAAAAAACCCGTGTGACGTTCTCTGTGATAGGATGGGGCGTACTTCATGCCTCTTTTTCGGACAGCCTTACCTAACTCACCGACAAGATCACGCCTTGGGCCGATTTTTGTTGCGCACCATTGAGTCAGGTCCGAATCCCACATCGCGTATCCGTCATGATGTTCCGCCGTCAGGACCACATATCTTGCGCCTGCTTTTTGAAATAGTTCCGCCCACTTATCGGGCTTCCATTTTTCAGCTTTGAACAAAGGGATAATATCCTTATACCCAAATTCCGGCGGATGTGCCCCAAAAGTTTCTTTCAGGTATTTGTAATAGTGCTCAGGATTGCGATAGATTTCTTTTGGCGTATGCTCGGCGTAGCCTCTGCCGCCTTTACGATAGCCCATGACACTGGAAGGTCCCCAGTGGATGAAGATTCCGAACTTGGCATCATCAAACCATTGTGGCACGGGATGGCTCTTTAGGGATGCCCAGTTGTAATCGTATTTCTTAGCTGGTTTCATATCATCGGCGCGAAGGGATGGCACACATATCGCCAGGCAGTGCAGGCAGAGAATCCAGTATAGCTTACGCCGATTACTTCTGCTTATTGAATAGTTCATCTTCTTAGTTCTTTCGTTTTGTAAAACCCACAGGGAAGCTATCTCGGTCTTTTGTCCATGAACAAAACAACTTTTTCGTACTTATCCTTTGGCAGGGCGTTTTTTAATATTTTCCGGATTTCGCGCATGGGGGTGCGCAGTGTCGTATGTGTTACGACAATGTGCTCGTTTCGCAGGTTTTTGAGCAGTGTTGTAAACTCATCGATGTGCATATGTCTTCCCGCTTCGGCCCGGCCGGAATGCTCGTCTTCGTAAAATGTGCACTCGGCTATTAGAATCTTGCTTTCGGCGATATATTTTAACTGCGAAAAGTCAACATACTGCGTATCACCGAGGTAGCTTACAATCGGAATCTCCAGCGGGTAATCTATCTCGATACCCTGTTTTTTCAGCTCGACGATTTGCGGACCAGTCAGGCCGGTGTACTCGGCTTTCAGCTTTTTTCGCTTTTCAATTACGCTGAAGCCGACAGAGCCTTGGCTGTGTTTTGTCGGGAAGACCCTGGCGAAGAGGTTCGGCTTTATCTGGTATTCGTCGCCGGCTTTTACTCCCACGAGGTTGACGGGTATTTGATTGCCGTCCAGCCGGCCCCAGGCGTTGATTATTTCTCTTATTGGCTGCAATAGATTTTCGGGGGCCAGTATTGTCCCGGCCGGCATGCCGCAAAATTTTCGATGCGAAAGGTAATAAGCTATACCTGCGGCGTGGTCCATGTGCCCGTGCGTAAGCAGAATATGATTTATGGAAATTATCTGGTCGGGGGCCTTGCCGATATCGAAGCAGACGTCCAACTGCGGCATAGCTACGACAGTCTCTTCGCCGGCGACCGAATAGCCGATGATTTCCAAATCATCTATTTCTATATGTGCTAAATTATGGCTTGGCATTTATCGTTGATTGCCCATTATTGATTTCGAATTAAGAACTCCTTCTTTTTCATTTTTGTACTTATATTTCATAGTAGATACAAGTAGTGGTTATGTCAATTTGTTTTTGACTTAGCTGACGATACGTGTACACTGGGCTATTAATAAACACCAATAAATTCACAAATGAACAACACATTTAGAATTTGAAAAGTGAGGATTCTGGAGCATGAAGGGAAAAATAATCAGAACGTTGACGGTGTTTCTTGCCTGTTTTGTTATTGCGGTTTTAGCCAACTGTGTTTGGGCACAAGATGCTATCCCGCAACTGGATCGGGAGAAACTGCCCGGCAGGCAGGTCAAGGTGGCGGCTATTTGTATTGGTTTCGATGGCGAGCACGATGTTAAGCTGAAGCTGGCGTTAGAGCATTTGCATACGGCCGGAAAGAACGGGGTGGATATTGCCTGTCTGCCTGAGGAGTTCGCCGGTACTGAAGCTGAGCCAATTCCCGGGCCAACCACAAAAGCCGTGGCAAGACTGGCTAAAAAGTACAATATGTACGTTATCTGCCCGATACGAGAACAGGCGGCCGATGAGCAATACAATACGGCTGTTCTTATCGACCGCAAGGGCGAGGTTGCCGGTTACTATCGCAAGGTTTTTGTGTTCTGGGGCGAAGGACTGCACCTCAGCAGGGAGGGCGTGAAGGCTTTCGATACGGATTTCGGAAGGATAAGTATTCTGACGTGCTTTGACCTGAACTTCGCAGAGTTGTGGCGCCAGTGTGATGCTTTGGATGTGGATATAGTTTTCTGGCCAAGTGCATACGGCGGAGGTTCGCCGTTGAACGCCTTTGCAACACTTTATCATTATTATATTGTTCCGGTGGGGGCCGGTAATATAATCGACGTTACGGGAAAAACTTTTGAAAATCTTGAAAAGCCAAATCCGAAACAGTTCATCGCGACGCTGGATTTGGACAGGGCGTTTGCCCATTATGACTTCAACAGGAAAAAGGTCGAGAAAATGCTTGCCGAGCACGAAGGCGAGATAAAGGTCGAGCGGGAGCTAAGTGATGAGGATTTGGCGCCGTGGTGGCTGTTCAAGGCAATCAAGCCGGGCGTTAGCGCGAGGGAACTGTTGAAGAAATACGAGATTGAAACGCTTCGTGAGTATCAGCACCGCAGCAGAAAGCAGATCAATGAGGCCCGTAAAAAAGGCGAAAGAATATAACAATATTAAGGACTTCGTTAATGCCTGATAAGCGCACTCACAGAGGACCGCATCCGGCGGACAAAAAGCTGTTTGCCGAAGATGCGATTTCCAGTCTGCTCAAAGCGGTTGCTGATTTTTCGCTTCTGCTTACGAAGGGCTATGCGGAAAAAAGTGCACTTAAATTAGTCGGTGACAGGTTCTCGCTTACGGAAAGACAAAGACTGGCTGTTATGCGAAGTGCCTGCTCCGATGAGCAGCTTGTTTCTCGAAATCGACGTCGTGTAGGACTTGAAGATCTTGCGGGCAAAACCATTGCTATCGATGGATACAACGTATTGATTACTATCGAAGCGGCGATGAGCGGCGGTGTGATTTTCAAAGGGCGTGATGGTTGTTTCCGGGATTTGGCAAGCGTACACGGAACGTACCGCAAAGTTACAGAAACGATACCTGCGGTGGAACTGATAGGTCAATTCCTGCGAGAAGCCGGAGCCGCTAAGGCTCTTTGGCTGCTGGACAGCCCTGTATCCAATAGCGGCCGATTGAAAACGCTCATCGGTGAACTGGCCCGAAAAAACAAATGGGACTGGGAGATTGAGCTTTTACTGAGTCCGGATGCCGAGCTGAAAAAGACCGACCTGATTGTAGCAAGCAGCGACAGCGTTGTGCTTGACGGCTGCGGGTGCTGGCTTAATCTGGCGACAGAAATAATAAGCAGCAGACTGTCCTCTGCAAAAGTGATAGATTTGTCCGGGGCGGGATGATTTTCGCCGGGCTTACTTTTGCTCAATTAGTTTTGTAATTGTCTTAAGGTCTATCTGTGCGAGAGACTCGCAGACTAAATCAGCCCGGGAGAGATTCTCAGCGGTTGTGGAATTTGTGACGGCTATACATTTGGCACCGGCGGCCTTTGCGGCCTGCACACCGTTGGGGGCGTCCTCTATTACAACGCAATTGGCCGGTTCGATACCTATCCCTTTGGCGGCGAGAAGAAAAAGCTCCGGATTGGGCTTTTTATGTTTGACATGGTCACCGTGTATATAAACCATCTTTTTATATGGAATATTCGCGGCCTCCAAAACGGCACGGGATTTCTCATGAGTTCCTGACGTTGCGATGGCCAGTCGGAAATCTTCTCTCTGCATCGCCGTTTCCATCAACTCCAGCACGCCGGGGAAGGGGGGCATCGATTCTTCTTTTAGAACCTTCAGGAAATATTCCTGACGCAGTTGCGTTATTTTTTCGATTTGTTCATCTGTCAGTTCCAGACCGTGGGTCCTGGCGCCGGCTTTTACGTATTCCTCGGCTCCCCGGCCAAGACCCGCCTCGAAATCCTTGCGCACAACGCCTTCGAGACCGAGAAAATCGGCAAAAACCTTGATTGAAGCCCTTGCATTGGCGGCCTCAGTATCGGCAATGACACCGTCAACATCAAATATTAAACCATACAATTTTTCCATATCACTTAGCGTATAGCATACAACGTTCAGTTTTTCAATCGTAGATTTAGTTTTTAACCGGATACTTGTAATCTTCGGTTAATTTCTGATATTTTTTGACGCGTTTTTATCCGTTGCGCATTTATAATGGTGATGATAGTTGGTACCTGTAAACTCCGGAGAGTAATCAGCGTGGATACTGGCAGCAAAGTTAATGACGACAGTCAGTTAGTAGCTCGGGCCTGTCATGACAGCACAGCCTTTGTGCAGTTATATCACAGCCATTATGATGCCGTGTTTCGCTATTGCGTGCATCGGCTTTTTGATAGGCAGATGGCCGAAGACGTTACTTCCGAGGTATTTCTAAAAGTTATTGAGAATATTGACGGATTCAAAGGCAATGAAAAGCAGTTTCGCTGCTGGCTCTATAGAATCGCAACCAATACTGTTAATAACTATTTGAGAAAGACCGCTCGAAGAAAACGTATTTTGAAAGTCGCTTGCGAGCAAACTAATAGTCGGTTCGCCGACTGTGAAGAGCCGGCTGATAAACTGGCACTTCTAAGAGAAGCTGTATTTACCTTGAAGCCGCGGTATCAGACTATCATCACACTGCGTTTTTTTGAAAATATGAAATTAACTGAAATAGCTGAGGTGCTTGGTTCCAGTCCGGGCACGGTCCGCAGCCAGTTGACTCGGGCACTTGTCAAATTGCGTAAGGTTTTAACCGCAGAGTTCACGGAGAAATCAGAGGTGAATTAAAATGAACGATAACGAAAAACAATTTAAAGATTTCGTTAGTAATATAAAGCTTGATGACACTCCCGATACCAACCATCGTGACATGCTCGAACGTAACCTGCTCTGTGCTATGGCAAAGCAATCTCGGCAAATAAAAATAAGGAGATTTATTATGAAAAGTCAAATAACAAAATTTGCTGCTGCGGCCGTAATTGCAATAGTTGTTCTCGGCGGAATAACCTTCTGGCCCGGTGGTGGTTCAGATAATGGCCAGTGGTGGCTGGGACCTCCTGCCGCCTGGGGGCAGGAAATCCTGGCATCGCTTGATACATTCAAAGCTGTAACCTGTCATGAACAAACGGTGTTTGTTATGTCTGATGGCTCAGAACATACATCCCTGACTTGGAATATACTTTACGTTTCAAGAGACAGTTACCGTAGAGATATTTATGATGATGATTTCCTGCGGGAGATACAGTGGTACGTTCCTGATGGAGGTGGCACACTGCATCATAGTATACGTTATGACACGAAATCCTATTTCACTCACTCCGGCGAGGGGAGCTTTGGTAACTACGACCCCGTCGAGAGGATGCGTTCCTGTGTTAGTCGTTTGGATAGTGCAGATCGCCTATTAGGTGAGGAGGTCATTGATGGCTATAATTGTGTTGGTTTTGAAATCAGCGCTGACAATTCCGAGGACCGGGTTGATTGTATCTGGTTCGATACAGAGACTAAGTTGCCGGTGCGGATTGAAATACGCGGCCTGTCGGTTACCGACCAACCAGATAAAACGTTAACTATCATACAGGACCAATTTGACTATAATCCGGGACTTTCTGCCGACACTTTCATTCCCCAAACCCCTGAAGGATTCATTCATGCACATCCTGACGAGATTAAGGCGGCTACTGAGAAATAATAGAAGAAATAGATGCTTTGAACATTCCCAAGGCCGAGCTGTATCAGTTAGGCCTTAAGATTTCAGGTTGGTAGAGTCTAACGGCAAATAATTATAAAGCCAAAAACCACGCGGGCAAAGATGCTGTCGGGCCATTTAGCTCGGCAGTATTCTTTTGCGCTTTTGTGTGGCTAAATTTGAATCTGGCGGAAAAATGTCATTTTCTTTAGACTAAAATCGTTAATAAATTGTCTTAGCATTGACGATCGTTAGTTTCGGAACTGGTTTGGCGGAATCTGGCATGCTGGAAGATAAGTTGCTGGTGTGGAAATTTAAGCGTGGAAGTGCAGATGCTCTGCGGCGGATCTATGAAAAGTACAAAAATGATTTGTTAGCGTTGGCTATCGCTCTTTCGAGAGACAGAACTACCGCTGAAGATGTCCTCCACGATGTTTTTGTCTCTTTTGCGCAGTACGCGGACAAACTTCAATTGCGAATAAGCTTAAAGAGCTACCTGTCGAGCTGTATCGCCAATCGCGTGCGTAATATGAACCGCGCAAAATCCCAACGGACGATGCAGCTAAATCATACAGGGAATATCGGCTCGGATTGTGATGGGCCCCAGCGGCTGGCAATATCAGCGGAACAATCGGAACGAATCGAGATGGCTTTATCGGAGCTTCCATACCAGCAGCGGGAAGTTATAATCCTGCATTTTCAGAGCGGGATGAGATTCAAGGCGATAGCCGAATCTCAGGGCGTTTCAATCAATACAATCCAGAGCCGATACCGTTATGGATTGGATAAGCTCAGGTCACTGTTGAACAGTGAGGTGGAAAAATGAAATATCCGGATAGTATAGAAAATGTAATCAAGAACTTCTGTGCAAGGAAGAGATCAGCCGTCAAGACAACCACAGAGCTGGACAATAGAATCATTAATGCTTCTTTGCTGGCACAAGAAAAGTTGAAACAAACGCAATCGGCTGCTATTCGGCCGAATATATGGAGAATAATTATGAAAAGTCAAGTAACAAAATTAGCCACTGCAGCAGTGATAATTGTCGCTGTTGTATTCTTTGTAACCATTTTAAACAATTCAACTTCAACAGTGTGGGCGATTGAGCAGAGTATCGAAGCACTGAGTAGGTATAATGCGATTCTCGTTGAAGGATCTGAGTCATTTCTGGGCGAGAACGGTCAGTTGCAGATGCGAGACATGAAAGCGTGGGCAGTTGCCAATGAAGATCAGACAAAGGTAGAAAAAGAACGACACGATGTGGATGGTGTCCCTACTCTCATTACGAACGGCCGGGAGACCTGGCGATACGATCCGCAAACCAATACGGTCATTAAGAACCGTCCATACGGAACGCCGGAACACTGGATCGGCAGTCGCTTCTTCGAACAGCTAAACGCCTTTCGTGATGCAGGTGTGATAAACGATTGGGAAGTGACCTATGGCAAAGATCCTGTCACTGGCAGACAACGGGCCTTTTTAACAGTTGCCTGGCTTGATAAACGTTATAACGGACCGAGATCTATGTGGTTCGAGTTCGATGTGGAAAGCAAGTTAGTAGTTAGTATGAAACAGTGGGAGAATTCCAACTGGGAAGGCCCACCGAGAATTGTCTCAGAAAAGATCACATATTATGAGAATCTCCCGGACGAACTCTTCGAGTTCGAGATTCCCGAAGGAGCTACTGTAATAGAAGAGTAGCAAAAAAGATTAACACTCATTTGCTCATCGTAATTTATAAGCGCTGCCGGGCGATTTGCCCGGCGGCGTTTTTTTATGTGCTTTTGAGGGTGGAAACAAGGCTTTTAATTTCGCAGTTGAACAATTTGATGTTTACTGATACAATCCGGCCTCGTTTTGCAGAATTCCTTGAATATTGAAAAGAACCGACCAATGACAGAAAAATTTGATGAGTACGTTTTAAAAAACGGAATGGTACTTCTTGGCGAGAAGATGGAGGCGGTTGCTTCGGTGGCGTTTGATTTTATGCTGCCGGCCGGGGCGGCCTTACTGCCGGATGGTTGCTGTGGCGCAGGAGGTGTTATTGCCGAATGGATTTTCAGAGGAGCCGGCGACAGGAACAGCCGCCAGCTTGGTGACGCACTCGACGGTCTTGGCCTGGCTCGAAGCCGTTCGGTTGGAAGCTCGCATATAACCGTCGGGGCGGCACTGGAGGCCGGCAACCTTGCTCAGACCCTGGATTTGTATGCGGACATTATACTTAAACCCAGCCTCGAGGACGACCAGTTCGAATTGGCGAGGCAGTTGGCAATTGATGGGGTATTGTCTTTGGACGATGAACCCCGGCACAAGGTTATGCTCAAGCTGCGGGAGAAGTTTTATCCAAGCCCTTTGGGGCGCAGCTCTGTCGGAGATATTGCGGAATTGAAGGCTTTGACGACTGAAAAGACAAAGCAGATTATAAAGGACAATTTCAATCTTTCGCAGACGATATTCGCGGTTGCGGGTAAATATGATTTTGACGCGGTGTGTCAGCAAATAGAAAGACTATTTAAGACGGAGCGGCAGGAAAATGCCGGGCAGGTAAAGATAGGTTCAAAAGCAGGCAAATACACACATTTAGATAACGACGGTGCCCAGGTACATATCGGCCTGATGACCGGGACGGTTAAAGCGACGGATGAGGACTATTATAATGCCAGAGTAGCCGTATCGGTTCTGTCGGGCGGTATGAGCGCCAGATTATTTACGAAGGTTAGAGAAGAGCGGGGCCTGTGCTATGCAATCGGAGCAAGGTATCACAGCCTTAAAGAAGCGGCCGGGATAATGTGCTATGCCGGCACAACGCCGGACAAGGCCCAGGAGACACTCGATGTGATAATCCAGCAGTTTAATGAATTAGGTGATGGAATCAGCGAAGAGGAAATCCAGAGGGCCAAGGTCGGACTTCAAAGCTCGCTGATTTTAAGCAGCGAATCGTCCAGCAGTCGGGCCGGCTCAATTGCAGGCGATTACTATATGCTGGGCAGGGTTCGAAGCCTGGATGAAATTAAGGAGAAAATCGAGGAAACCAGCGTTGATTCGGTTTTAGGTTTTTTGAGAAGCAATAAATTCAAAGATTTTACGGTTGTGACAATAGGCCCGAAACAGGTGACTGTTAAGTAGGATAATGGATGGAATTTAAAAAAGAAAAATTGGCTAATGGTTTGAATGTAATTGGCGAGGTTAACAAATCCGCTAAATCGGCGGCGGTGGGTTTTTTCGTCAAAACCGGCTCCCGTGATGAAACTGAACAGGTAAACGGAGTATCACATTTCCTCGAACACATGCTGTTTAAAGGGACTGATAAACTAAGCGCCCTTCAAGTTAATGAGGCCTTCGACAGGACGGGGGCGCAATTCAACGCCGGAACCAGTGAGGAATATACTGTCTATTATGCCGCTGTTCTTCCGGAATATTTGCTTGATGTTACGGGGTTGTGGATAGAGCTGATGAGGCCGGCGCTGAGGGATGATGATTTCAATATCGAAAAAAATGTAATCAAAGAAGAAATTGCAATGTATAAGGACATGCCGAGCTTTGACGTTACGGACCAATGCAGAAGCCTGCACTTCGACGGTCATCCATGCGGCAATAGTGTTCTGGGCAGTGAGGAGAGTATAGATAATCTGACATCTGAACAGATGCGGGGCTATTTTACAAGGCGGTATGCACCGAACAATATGGTGTTGGCCTGTGCAGGCAATTTTGACTGGGAGCAAATCTGTTCGGTTGCTGCAAATTCCTGCAGCGAGTGGCGACAGCAAGGTGTAGAAAGAAAGCTTGAGCACTATGACGGCAGCAAAAAGAAAAAGAGAGCCGAAAAATCAAACCTGTCTCGCGAGCATATATGCCTGATGAGTTCCGGCCTGTCCGCTCAGGACCCGAGGAGGTTTGCCGCTTCGCTTTTAGGAGTAATCGTTGGCGATGATGTCGGGTCGAGGTTTTTCTGGGAGCTGGTTGACAAGGCATTGGCGGAAGCGGCATCAATGCAGTTCGGGCCGATGGACGGAACGGGGGCGTTTTACAGTTATATCCGCTGCAGCGCCGGCAATGTTACCAAGGTGCTCGATACCGTCAGTGGTATTTTCCAAAGTTTGTCACAGGACGGCATAACCGAAGATGAATTAAGGAAGGCAAAGAACAAGGTATTAAGCGCATTGGTTATTAAAAATGAGCTTCCGATGGGACGGCTGGGCGACCTGGGTTCGAACTGGCTGTATCTGGAGAAGTACCGTACCGTTGAAGATGACATCAGTGCGGTTAAGGCTGTTACTGTTGACGATGTTAATGTTCTGATAGAGCAGTTTAAGCCGGGCGATTTTACACAGCTTTCTATCGGGCCTGCTGAAAATAACGGATGACAGGGAGGAAAAGGTATGGACAATCAATCAAGAAGGCAGTTCCTTAAAACTGTCGGTTTTGCGGCAGCTTCGAGTGGAACACTGTCGATATTAACGGGCTGTGGTGGTATGAGTAAGACAAATGCGGCCGAAAGAAAACGGCCCAACGTCGTTTTAGTAATGACCGACGACCAGGGTTATGGCGATTTGGGCTGTTACGGCAACCCTGTTATTCAGACGTCTAATCTGGACAGTCTATATACACAGAGCATCCGGCTGACCGACTTTCATGTTGGCCCGACCTGTTCACCAACCCGTGCAGCGCTGATGACGGGACATTACTGCAACCGGACAGGAGTATGGCACACCATTATGGGCCGGTCACTTTTGCGCAAAGATGAGGTTACTATTGCCGATGTTTTCTCGGCGAGCGGCTACCGCACGGCTATATTCGGTAAATGGCATTTAGGTGATAACTATCCGTTCCGGCCGCAGGACAGGGGATTCGGCGAGGTATTGATACATGGCGGAGGCGGAGTGGGACAGGGACCCGACTATTGGGGAAATGATTATTTTGATGACACATACTTCCACAACGGCAAGCCGAAAAAATTTGAAGGTTATTGCACTGATATCTGGTTTGATGGAGCAATGAAATTCATCGAAGCCAATAAGGCTCGCCCGTTCTTCTGTTACATACCGACCAATGCTCCGCATGGACCATACAATGTCGCCGACAAATACAGTAAGCCCTACAGGGATAAAGGCGTCGAGAAAAATCAGGCCAATTTTTACGGTATGATTACTGACATCGACGAGAATATGGGCAGGCTTATGCGCCGCCTCAAAGAGCTTGGCCTGGAGGAGAACACCATACTTATCTTTATGACCGACAACGGGACTTCGGGCGGCTATAGCGGAGGGATGCGCGGCAAAAAAGGCTCCGAGTATGAAGGTGGTCATCGGGTACCGTGTTTTATCCGCTGGCCCGATGGCGGCCTGACGGGTGGTATTGACGTTGACCGTCTTACTGCTCATATCGATTTACTGCCGACGTTAATCGGATTGTGTGGGCTAAAGAAACCCCGTGGGGTGAAGTTCGACGGCGACAGCATTGTTCAGCTTTTAAGACGTGAGGATAAGAGTTGGCCTGAGCGTATTCTGATTACCGACTCGCAGCGAATTGAACATCCGGAAAAGTGGCGTAAGAGTGCGGTTATGACGGACAAGTGGCGGCTGATAAACGGCAACGAGCTGTACGATATAAAAGCCGACCCGGAACAAAAAAGCGATATAGCCGACAGGAATCCGCAGGCAGTCGAAAAACTGCGCAAGGCTTATGAAGACTGGTGGATGGATGTCTCAGGGCGTTTCGATGAATATTGCGAAACTATCCTCGGCTCGGACAAACAGAATCCGACGCGACTGATGTCACATGATTGGCATACGGAGAAAGTACCGTGGAACCAGGGCGCCGTCCGCAGCGGAATGCAGGCCAATGGCTTCTGGGCGGTGGAGATCGAGCGCGATGGCAGGTATCAGTTTGAACTTCGGCGCTGGGCGAAAGAGCTCGATGTGGGCATTAACGAGGCGATTGCCGGCGGTAAAGTCATTACCGCTACTGAGGCTCGGCTGACAATTGCTGATCAGGATATGACCGTTCCTGTTTCCAGAAATGCCCGTGCGGTAACGTTCGATCTGCGGCTCAGAGCCGGCAAGACACGCCTGCAGACGTGGTTTTTGGATAACAGGGGCAATTCTCGCGGCGCTTATTACGTTTATGTGAAACGTCTGTAAACAGCGAAAATCCGCATTTTTCACCAAATAACAAGGGTACACCGGACGAGCTTGTTTTATGCTTGTTTTCTGCGCTTGAAAATGACCCAGATTTGGTAAAAATGGTCAAGGTATGGCCAGACTTGCCAGGGCATATCAAAGCTGCAATCAAAGCACTTGTTCAAACTTACATATAAGTGGGCCGAAGGTACTGAGATCAAAGATGCCAAAGATGTGCCTTTGAAAGTCAATGACCGTACCTGTGATTGTGTGCGGTATGCGATATATGGAATAGAAAGCAACTTTTATTTTTGTGAAAGTGATTTATCATGATTGATATTAGAACATCTAAAATAGGTCAAGAATTTACCATTGAGGAATTAAAACAACAGTGCAAGATGATATGTGGCGGTGTTTGCTGGCCGGGTAAACGTCCGGGCTTTGCAGTAGTGCTTGGAATGAGCCACGATAAGCATTTTGACAACCATGATATTTACTTACTTGATGAATTTGAAAATATGGATATGTGGGAACTGATAAAGCAATGCGGAGTATTGATCCAGAAGTACCAACCTACTATGTGGATTGGCGACAGGAAGAACGATGCAGCCGACCGCTTTATTAGAGAGTTGAATGCTACGTTTAAGCGGCCAGAAATGCCTTACCTCAAGCAGTTATATTTATCTGTATGCTGGACCCCGATTTTAGATATGAAAAACCCTTACCCTTACATTATGTCTGAAATCAAAAAGCTGGTGGATAAGAAACGTCGGCAGTTGGTACTGAAAGACAGCAAGACAAAAAACTATCTGGGTGATATAGAGCCAAGTGATGTGGCCGACCTTCAATTAGGAGATTATCCGGCAATAGAGGCCATGGCCTTTGCTGTAATCGAACTGAGGCGACACGGCCAGCAAAGCAGTGTACCTGAGTGGCTTAGGCGGCGCAAAGAGCCACCTCTGTCGCCTATGTCCTTTTGACATTGCTGTTATTGAGCAGATAAGGCGTCTCAGCTGCCGTGTATATTGACAGTAAAAGTCAGGTTTTTAAGAAAACACCGGGCCGAAATATGCGGTATTTGAGTACAGAGGCCATATCAGAATAAATAATCGCTACAACGGCCTGTGAGACGCCTAAAATTGAAAGCTGAGGGGCAGTCTGGGAGGATTTGTCAATAATTATTGATTCCATAGGCTTGATAAAGTGTCCATCCTATAGTGATGATTATTCCTTTGTTGGCTTTGGTTTGTATATTTTGTCATCCGAAATCTGCTTGATTTTGTCTATCGGGGGTGTTAGTTTGAGTTTTTTAGAGATTTGTATCGCACAGAGATTCTTTAGGAAACAGCGAAATGGCGAGAAAAAAAACAGTAAGTCGGAAAATTTTGAAAAGACACTGTTTAAGGCGGCGGAGAAGCTCGGGAAAAATATTGACGCCGCCGAAGATAAGCATATTGGAAAGCGAGAAAATGCCTAAAAGAAAAAAGAGAGCAGCCAAGAAAAGCACTGAAATCGGCAACTATACACACGAAGGAAAAAAGCGGAAAAACAATCCGCCCGTGGGACTGGTCTCCACCACCACCGATA
>JACKQG010004933.1_pt1 | contig 15091 bp, 19 predicted proteins | sample 8237621 | NCBI WGS metagenome assembly JACKQG01 (sample SAMN15677084, study PRJNA649215) | marine metagenome | biome: marine; feature: Black Sea; material: saline water; isolation source: suspended particulate matter (SPM) from the Black Sea western gyre | collected 2013-06-09/2013-06-10 | depth... | reverse complement strand
TCTCAACTAGTTTCTGACTTTAAAGAGATCAAAGAATTAGACATGAATCCTGTTCTAGTTATGGAAAAAGGAAAAGGTTGCAGAATTCTTGATGTCCGAATTGGGCTCTGATCGCAATTCATTCCTGAAATTAACCTGATACTAATTTAGAATATTTATACAACATAGAAATGAATATTGTTACATGACTGATGGCGTAAAGTCAATTATAACAGGTGATGATTATATTGAAAGTCTTAGAGGCCGCGATCTCAAAATTTACCTTTTTGGTGAATTAGTAAAAAATTATGTTGATCATCCAATTATTAGACCTTCAATTAATGCAGTTGCAGAAACTTATGATTTGGCAGTTCGTGAAGAAGCCCTTGCTTCAGCTGATTCATCTCTTTCTGGATTGAAAGTTAATCGATTCTTACACATTGCAGAAAGTGCAGAAGATTTAGTTTTACAAAATAAGATGCAGAGAAAACTAGGACAAAACACTGGAACATGTTTCCAAAGATGTGTTGGAATGGATGCTATGAATTCTTTACATTCTACAACATTTGAAATTGATGAAAAACATGGAACTGATTATCATAAAAGATTTTTAGAATTTGTAAAGATGGTGCAAAAAGAAAATTTTGTAATTGGGGGTGCCATGACTGATCCTAAAGGAGATAGAAGTAAGGGACCTTCAGAACAAGATGATCCTGATCTATTTACTAGAATTGTAAAAACTGATGAAAATGGAATTTATGTTTCTGGAGCAAAGGCTCATCAAACTGGATGTATCAATTCTCATTGGATTCTTTTAATGCCAACCATTAGACTAACTGAAGCTGATAAAGACTGGGCTATTGTTGGAGCAATTCCAGCTGATGCAAAAGGAGTCACTTACATTTACGGCAGACAATCTTGTGACACAAGAAGTATGGAGGAGGGTGACATTGATGATGGTAATGCAAAGTTTGGTGGCCAAGAAGCCTTGATAATTTTAGATAATGTGTTTATTCCGTGGGATAAAGTATTCATGAACGGCGAATATGAATTTGCATCAATGCTTGTAGAGAGATTCACATGTTATCATAGACGTAGTTACGTATGCAAAACTGGTCTTGGTGATGTGTTAATTGGAGCAGCTGCAACTATTGCAGATTACAATGGTATTCCTAAAGTATCTCATATTAAAGATAAAATTATTGAGATGACTCATCTTAATGAAACAATCTTTGCTGCAGGTATTGCATCATCTTATCAAGGACATAAGATGAAATCAGGTGTATATCTTAATGATGATATGCTTGCTCAAGTTTGTAAACACAATGTTACTAGATTCCCATATGAAATCAGTAGACTAGCACAAGATATTGCAGGTGGATTGGTAGTTACATTGCCATCTGAAAAAGACTTTAGACATCCAGAAGCAGGTCCACTTCTCAAAAAATATCTTGCAGGAAGAAAAGGTGTTGATGTTGAAAATAGAATGAGAATTTTAAGATTGATTGAAAATATGACTTTGGGCAGAAATGCAGTTGGATATCTTACAGAATCAATGCATGGTGCAGGCTCACCACAAGCACAAAGAATTCAAATTCAGAGACAAATGCAAGTTGGATACAAAAAGAATTTGGCAAAGAATTTAGCTGGAATTACAAATGATATTGAAGAACCAAAAGAGCCATCTGATTACTTTAAGCGAGTCTTCAAAACAAAAGATTCAGTATTGTAAATTCAAAATTAATTCTACTTCATAAACAATACTATTCTTGAAACTAATAATTTCTCAGGATCCTTTTTTAGTAAATTTGACCTAATTATGTTACAAACAAACAGGACGATCTATTACGCTTGTCATATGTGTATAATGTGAACCTGTTTGTCTGAATATTGATAAAAATTATTATTCTTTCTTCTTTTGATTTTCTTTAGATTCTACATCATTTTCAATAGAATCCTCAATCCCTTCAAGTTTTTCATCAATCTCTGATGTTTTTGTTATATTTTCTGGTTCATCAGTGTCATCTAACTCATCCATCTCTTTTGATTCTTCAACGTGTTCTGAATATTCAGAATCTTTTTCAATTTTATCAATATTTGATAACTCATCAATCGTATCCGGATTATCTGAATTTAATGGATCTGTAAAGGTAATTTCTTTTTCATTTTTTTTCTTTAAGACCTGTTTTACAATCATAATTCCAATAACTATTGCAATTATGACATAATTGATTGGGGGCTTTAGTAATTGTGTAACATATCCTACTTGTGGAAGTGTGTATGCTACTTTTCCTATGTATTCTTCTTCTGTAATTGGAAAGTCTGTTCCTGGAATTGATGCTGGATTTGCATCTCCTTGGGTTCTAATTGTCTTAGGATCCTCTTGAATAATTGACGCAACCCTGTGCACAATCACTCTGTTATGATCTGATGGCCGATTAAAAACAATGATGTCTCCTACTTCAATGTCTTCAAAGGGTTCATGACCTTGAACAATCAAAACATCATACACTTCTAAAACTGGAATCATACTTCCACTTGCAACTACATAAAATGGATTTTGAGTTCCAAATGCAACTTGTAGACCTATCCATATTACTAAAACTCCGACACCAACAATTATGATGTCTTTGATAACTCCTTTAGGAACTGATCTTTTTGCCAATTATAATATCCGCATATAGCACCATTGATTAAATTTACTAACTATCAGATCTTATTTCCGCATTCTTCACAGAATTTGGAGCCTTCTTTGTTTCCAAATCCACAGTTAGAGCATTTTCCTGGTTGAGATGTCTCTTGAGGCTTTCCTAAAAGAACTACTTCTCCAATCTTTTTGATATTACTCCAAGGCACACTGCCTTCAGTACCGTCTTCTTTAGTAATTACAAGAACCATAGATTGAGTAGAATCAATTCCAACTTGTTTTGCAGTTCCAATCTTGTTTGCACTTTCATCAAATACTGTTTTCCCCTCAATTGATGTTACTGTTGTCATTGGACCTGGTTTTGTAACAGTTTCTTGTACTGCTGCAGGTTCTGTTACCTGTTGTGGTGCAGTTTGCGGTTGTATATTTTGAACTTGAGGTTCTAATGGTTTTGCACTACCAACTTCACCTGCTTCATCTTGTTTTTTGAAATCTCTGTATTCTGCAATTGATGCATTACATGAATTACAAATGTATTGGCCTCGTTCTGCTAAAATCAGATTTTCTGCAACTTCTTCATTAGGATTTTCAAATTCAATTTTTGGAGGACCTTCAAATTCTTTCTCACAAGTATTGCAAAAGTGTTTAGTAATTTTTTCAGCGTCTAATCTTCCAATTGGTGCCAAAAATAGATCTGGACCGCCTAGATTACCTTTCATTTGCTGTTCATCAGTAACGGTAGCCATAACATAGCCTCCAGATCCTCTTAATTTTTTAAGTCTAAGTTCTGAACTCATAACTGAGATTTACCAAAACGTCATTTAAGTATATATCAAAATTTATTTTCCAACAAAAAATATGGTGTTAATTCTGGTGAACGTTTTTAGGTATGTTGTATGAAACTATGTTACAATGGCTGTAACACAAATTTCAGATGCAAAATCATGGGAAGTAGATGTCATAAATTCTGACATTCCTGTATTTGTAGACTTTTGGGCCGAATGGTGTGGTCCATGTAGAATGGTAGGTCCAGTAGTTGAAGAACTGGCAAATGACTATGATGGCAAAGTAAAATTTGTCAAGGTTAATGTTGATGAGGCTAATGAATTGGCATCAAAATACAATGTATTTAGTATTCCAACTTTAATCCTGCTAAACAAAGGCGAAATAGTTAGCCAGCAAGTAGGTGCAGCATCTAAAGAATCATACCAAGGTATGATTGATAGAGCACTCGCATAAATTCTAACACACGTTTTTCCTCTTTTTTGATCCTAAAGTAATTAATATTCCAAAAATCGAGTGAGATTATGTCATTTGGTGAAGTGGATACACTCAACATGCTCTTTGATAAACTACAGAGTCTGTTTGATGAATCTCAAGGATACTATGAATCATTTCTTGATACAAATAACATGTACAAGAAAGGTCAACTTAGTGACAAAGAATTCTTCCAAAAATTAGGTGATTATACAGTTGCATATTCTGCATTAGAGTTTTTAGCAATTAAAGTAATATTCGAATTAAAAAAATCTATAGGAAATGGTTCTGGAAATACTCAATCTCCTGGTTTAATGCCTGGAATGGGACAACCTGGAATGATGGCAGGTGGAATGGGACAACCTCCAAGGTCTGGAACTGCAGAAAATCCAGTTGGTGGAGGCCCGCCAGGAATTGTATCTGCACAAGAAGCATTTGGAGATGTTGGAACATTACCATCTCCTGATCCTGCATTAATGCCAAGACAAACAATACAACCACAAGGTGGAAACGGATGTTCTTCATGTGGTGCAGCACTTAGAGCAGGTGCAAAGTTTTGTACAAAATGTGGCGCTAAAGCATAAAATTAGTAATTAAAAAAATTTTCTTATTCTTGTGTTGTACCACATTCAGGACAAAATTTTGCAGTAGATGAAAGAGTATTTCCACATTCAGAACAAAATTTTCCACTTGAAATTTGTTCATTGTATGCGTTTCCAATAAGAGATGAACTTTTCACTGCACCAGATGGTACGTATGTTTCATCATCAATTAACACTGGTTCAAAGTCTTGTTCTATCAAATATGTCATCATTCTTGGAGTTCCTTTCCCATCGTTTTTTGGATCTGGAACTGAATCCCCTAACCAAAATGCAAATCTCATTAGAGTTAATTCTGGAGTAGAGAATGCTAAAGTATGCTTTGACATGTAATCTTGTGCAGCTTTTTTGCCGTCAAAACCTTCCATGATGATGATATTTTTCATTTATGTATAATAGTTTCTGGAAAAGTGGACCGGGAGGGAATCGCACCCTCGACATCCTCGTTGCGAACGAGGCATTATACTCCTAAACCACCGGCCCTCAGAATGTCTCTTGGGGTTCTTCTTTTATTCATTTTCTCAACGCATAATAGCCTGAATTACACAAAATGTTCAGATGACGTATGATACTGTAATTGTTGATTCACACGTTATCCTTCCTCAAGGAATGGTTGAGAAAAATATCATAATTGATGAGGGAAAAATTGTTGGGTTTGCTACTGATGTACCTTCATGTGATCAAAAAATTAATGGAGCAGGTTTAGTTTCAATTCCTGGACCGATTGATACTCATGTTCACTATGGTGTCTATTCTCCAATTAATGAAGCTGCAAAAACTGAATCTCATGCTGCAGCAATAGGTGGAATAACTACAATGATGCGTATGCTTAGGCTCGGTGATCCTTTTTCTAGTTCTTTACAAGCTCAACTTGATTCCGCATCTGAAAATCATTATATTGATTATACAATACATGCATCTATTTTTACACCACAACAAATCAATGAGATGAATCTCTGTGTTGAAAAAGGAATCACATCTTTTAAAATTTACATGAATCTTGGCGGTGAAGTTGGACATGTATACATGGACATGCCACCAAATTCACCAAATCTTGTTGCAGCTGAAGTGGATGTCACTGATGAACTTGTTGAACAAACAGTAAAGACTGCAGCTGAACTTGGTTGTCCTGTTCTGGTTCATGCTGAAGACTATGAGTCATGTGGATGTGGAATTAAAACTGCAAAAGAAAAACATCAAGATGGACTATCTGCATGGTCTTCTAGTCGTTCTCCCGAGTTTGAAGCTAAAGCAATCAAAACAGTATCAAAATTTGGTCGAGACTATGATTGTGTAATCTATTTTGTTCACATTGGCTCTGAACGTGCACTAAAACAAATTGAAGAAGAGAAAAAACTGGGAACAAAGATCTTTGTAGAAACCTGTCCTCATTATCTTACACTATCCTATGAGAAACAATCTGGATATCTAGCAAAAGTAATGCCTCCAATTAGAACAGAAAATGACCGTAAGGCTGTTTGGAATGCATTGTCTAATAATCAAATTGATACAATAGGCACTGATCATGTTGCAAATCAACTCAAACTCAAACTAGACGGTGATGATGTTTGGAGTGCTCTTGCAGGATTTCCTGGAATTGGCACAGTGATTCCTATTTTGCTCAATGATGGAGTTAACCAGAAGAAGATTTCTCTAGAACAATTTGTACGATTTACCAGTCAAAACGCTGCTCAAATTTTTGGAATGTATCCCCAAAAAGGCACACTTGAGAAAAATTCTGATGCAGATGTGGTGATGTTGGATTTGAAAAAGGAAAAAACAGTAACTTCTGATTTGTTTGGAGGATTTTCTGACTATATTGTATATGAAGGAAGAAATCTAAAAGGATGGCCTGTAAAAACAATGGTTCGTGGTGAACTGATTGCCGAGAACTTTGAAGTGATTGGAAAACTTGGTCATGGTAAACTTGTTGAGAGAAAAATTAACTTGTTTTCAAAATAATTAATGCCAAATTTGGTTTTACACGATTGCTTTTTATGAGAAAAACACCTATTGTTCTTATTGAATTCTCAATTTGTATTTCTTTTTGTTATAATTCTAAGCATTGCTATTAGTCCTACCATTTTTGATAATTCGTTTGCTCAACAAATGACTCCTCACCAACAATGGAAAAAATTTGCAGATGTTGATATGATGACTTGTAAACCTGGTCATTTGTTATTACAAAAAAATAATGGTAATCCTACATGCGTTATGCCATCTACATATTTGAAATTAGTTGATAGAGGATATGGTTCACATAATCAATCAATGATGGAAAAACATCCACAAATGATGAATCATTTAATGAACAGTATGGCCTCAAATGAGAAACTAATGAATCACTGGCATGAAATGATGCAGAAAGATCCTAGCATGATGATGCAAACTATGGATGAATGGGTTTTACAAATTAAAGATAACTCTGAATTACTCAAGAATATGTTAGCTCCAATGACCAGTGATCCTGAATTACGTGAAAAAATGATTCAAATAATGAAAAATCACCCACAAATGGAAAATCATCTAAAATCTCATTCAGCATGGATGGATTCTGTTCATCAACCAATTACTGCTGGAATGGGCCATGGTTCTGATTCAATGATGATGGATGGTGGAATGTGTGGTGGAAAAAGTGATGGAATGAAAAATCATACAAAATCAATGAACTGTAGTATGGATCATGATGACTCTAAAATGGGTTGCCCAATGTGTGAAAAAATGCATGAACAAAGATTAGCAAATTGTCCTTGGTGTCCTGATTACAAACATCATTCAATGAGTTCTCACTCTATGCATATGTCCAACTCTAATCATATGATGGATATGATTCATCATATGTGGATAAATTCTGAAATGACAAAAGATATGCATACTATGATGATTGAAGATCCTTCTCATATGGCAATGATGTCTCACCAAATGATGGAACCCATGCTTAATGCAGTAATGGATGATAAAGATTTACGAGAACAAATGATAGAATTGATGTTAGAGCATAAAGATTTCATGAATTCAATTAGACATGATAATCCTGAAACCGAACATTGATCTTCAAAACAAAAAGGAAATCAAAGTGTTTTAGTTGAGAATTGAAAAAAAATATCAAATTGCAATAAATGATTTAATTATTTATCTAAAAAATTCTAAATTATTAACTGATGAACGTATCGAATCTGCATTTAGAAATATTCCAAGACATGAATTTGTTCTAAAATCTGAAATAGATAATGCATATGATAATGAACCTCTACCTATAATGAAAAATCAAACTATTTCTCAACCTGGTGTTGTATCTAGAATGACTGAATGGTTAGATGTCAAAAATGGTCAAAAGATTCTAGAGATTGGAACTGGTTCTGGTTGGCAAAGTGCAATTCTTTCTTATTTAGTAGATTCAGGTACTGTTTATTCAATAGAACGACATCCTGAGTTAGTAAAATTTGCACAAGAAAATTTAAAAAAATTGAAAATTAATAATGTTCATGTGATTTTAGGTGATGGTAATTTTGGATATCCAAAGGAATCGCCTTATGATAGAATCATAATAACTGCCGCATGTAATGAAATCCCTTCACCATTATTTGATCAACTAAGTGAAAATGGTCTCATTATTGCACCCGTAGGGGATTCCTCTCAGTCACTGGTTTTACAAAAAAAGACTTCAAAAGGAATGGTTGAAATTAAAAAACAATCAAAGTATGTCTTTGTTCCTCTTATAGGGAAATTTGGCAAAAAATAAAATTTTAAAGAATATCAAACTTGCCGTATTCTTTGGCTTTGTATATCACATCTGGCTTTCTAAGAAATATTCCTGATTCTAAAACTCCTGTTGTCTGTTTAATTTTTTGAGTTAATACTTTGGGATTTTTTATTGTTCCAAAATCACAATCCAAAATTATGTTTCCATTTTCTGTGAAGAATGGATATCCTCTATCAAGTGAACGAATTTCTACATCTCCTCCTAGTTTCTTAATTGATTTAGCAACTGAGTTCCTTGCAAGTGGATGAATTTCTACTGGAACTGTTCTGTTGAAATTTTTTACAAACTTTGTCTTGTCTGCCATCACTACGACTTTTTTTGCAAGACTGAACAAAATATTCTCCCTTAGCAATGCACCACCACCACCTTTGATTACATATTTTTGTGAATCAATTTGATCTGCGCCATCAAACACAACATCGATATGTTGTACTTGATCAGCTTCTACTAGTGGAATGCCACCTTTTTCTGCAATTAATTTAATTTGTAACGATGTTGGAACTCCTCTAATGTTGTATCCTTTTAGTTTGATTAGTTTTGCAAGCGATTTTACAAGTGCAGTTGCTGCACGACCACTACCTAATCCTATAACATAATCATCTTTAACAAATTTTAATGCATCATTTGATAATGCCTTAATGGCATCATCATATGTCAATTATTCTACCTCTGCTTGATCCAGTTTTGATAATACTTTCATGATGTCGCCTTTGATTTTGTCTAAATCATCTGCATCATCATCAAAGTCATCATCTAATGTAACTGGTTTTTCTTTTATTGGTTCTGGAAGTGCTTTGTGTTCAGTAATTTTTGCAACTTCCTTGTTAATGTCAGGTTTAGTCTCAAATTTAGCTTCAGGTTTTGGTGTAACTGATTGGATGATCTCAATTTTATCTTCAACTTTTGATTTTGGCTGTATAATTTCTTGAACAATCTCTTCTTTTGGTTTGATTACTTCTGTTGGTACCACTCTTGGCTGTGGCATTGGTTTTACAACTTGTTTTGCTTCTTCAAATAATGGGAATTTTGGTTCTTTTCTTGAAATGTTTGTAAGAGTTGTTAATTCAAATGACTGTCTTGATTTTGTTGGAGGGATTTCAATTGGCTCCATTTTATTTTCTTTTGGCTTGTCAAAGTTGAATACATTTGATATCTTTTGTTTTGTTTCATGTTTTACTTCAGGAACTTTTACCTTTGGTGTTTCAATTTTGGTACTTACCATCTTTGATGATAACTCATACAATCTGTCATCTAGTTTTGATAATTTTTGATCCATTAGGGTGATCAAGCCATCTCCAACTGGACCCAAATCTGGATGGTTACTTGCTTGTTCAAGTTTTTCTAGTTTAGCTAATACAATTCCTAATTGGTGTTGATATTTTAGTAGTAACTTGTCTTTTTGAATTTTAGAGAATTCTGAATCTGCTTGATATAATCTTGAAATAGTTTTAGTTAGAATATCTTTTTCGATTTTCAATGAAGTGATTTGACTTTTAATGTGAGAGCTGGCACCAAGACTGAGTAATTGATTTTTGTCTCTTGGCATTTTACGAACAGCGGCAGCTGTTGCAACACCTGCTAATGAACTAAGAATAAGAACAATCTCTTGCATCTATGTATACCATTTAATCCAGGAATACTTTCTGCGTTTAGCCTCTGGGAATCCACAACTTGCACATTGGTGATGACGTTTGTGAAGTGAGTTCTTACCACATCTTCTACATCTGATGTGAACTTTCTTCTTTGTAAAACCACCCATAGAAGTTGTACCTTTAGTCATTGCAATTCACCTAATGCTGTGCTGGGGGAGGAGATATCATAACGACATTGTCTCCTCTAACTACAATGCTTCCGAGGCTTTTAGAATCGCCTTCAGCAGGAATTTCCTCTGAAGAATCGAGTAGCAGGTTCATGTGTTGGTCAAAACCTAAAAGAGTACCTCTAATGGTCTTGTTTCCTTTGAGTTTTATCAATACAACTTGATTGATACTCTCATCCAATACTTTTACTGCCATATCAACGGACATCATTAATCACTTATTGACATGGATATCGAGGCGTTATATTAAATTTCCATTGGTGAAACTATGAGCTATGCCCAGTAAGGCAAGTTTGACACTTTTTTCTGAGATTTTTGATGATTTCATCTAAAATTGCTTGTCCTTCTTTCTTTGTAGCTTTTCTTGGATCACCCCAAATTCCGTTTTTGGTAGCTTTGGGGAATGATTGATTTGCTAGTTTTCCTAGTTTTGCAATTTGTTGTTTTGTCATTCCTTCTGTGATCAAACCCTTTTTTGCCAAATTCATTTTAACATTTTTTGAGATTGCAAGCATTAGTGAGGTTTCCACAAATCCTGCATGATCAAATTCTCTTTTCATAAAATGCCAGTATGATAATGGAAATACATCAAGTTTATTTTTTGAGATTTTTTTGAGTTTTATATCCAGATTCTGTATTGGTTTTAGATTCCCGTGATGACCATTAATTATGAAAACTGTTTTGATGTTGTTTGATAAGAGGGAGGCACACAAATCAGTTAGGATTGTTCGTAGGGTTGATTCTCTAATACTGAGATTGAAAAAAGGAGCATGCTCATACGAAACTCCATAATTTAGCGTAGGCAATAAAAGATAACCATTTTTTTTAGAAATTCTTTTTGCAATTTCAGTTACAATATCTGAATCAGTTGATATAGGTAAGTGTGATCCATGCTGTTCAATCGAGCCTACAGGAATTACTGCAACCTGTTTTTTCTTTGATATTGATTTTCTAAGAATTGGATCAAATTGAGTTTTGATTTCTGTCATCTAATTCCCTTATTTGATGTGAACTTTTCTCCAACGAACTTCAAGTTTGTTTTCTAAATGCATCTTCATAGCTTTGAGCAATGTGTCTGCTTCTAGTTTTTGTCCTTTTGCCTTTATTTTTTCTAACGTATCATTTGGATCTACTTTAAATGAATCTTGGAAAATAATTGGACCTTGATCCAAGTTCTCCGTTACATAATGAGACGTAACGCCAACAATCTTTGTACCTCGTTCATAAGCTTGTGCATAAGCTAAAGCTCCTGGAAATGCAGGAAGTAATGATGGGTGAATGTTAATTATTCTATTCGGATACCTCCAAACAAAATTGGGGCTAAGAATTCTCATATATCTTGCAAGTGATATTAAATCAATATTGTATTGTTTACAAATTTGGATTATTTTTTCCTCTGCCTTGCTTTGATCTTTATCTTCTATTGCGACAAAAGGAATTTTTACTTTCTTTGCTATTGATTCTAATGTTTTTTCAGTGCCAATTATTACTGAAATTTTTCCTTTTAGTGATTTTACATTGGCAAGAATAGTTTCAAGACAAAGCGGCTCTTTAGTTACTAGAACTGCAATATTTTTCTGGGAATTTGTTTCGTGATGAGTGCTGACATCCATCTTTTCTTTTTTAGATAGACTTTGAATATCTGAATCAAATTTTTTGACATCCACTGCTTTTGAAAAAGAAACTTCTAGATACATGCCGAAAAGACCTTTGATTACATTTTGGTTTACTTTCTCAATGTTTCCACCTTTAGAGAATGCAAAATTTGTAAATGTGGCCACAATTCCTTCTCTATCTTTACCTACTACTGTAATGCCGACTACTGTCTTTTTCATGACTTTGTTTGCTGAAGATTTTCTCATTATTAATCATTCACAGAAACCAAATGGTGCGGGAGGTGGGATTTGAACCCACGAAATCCTAAGATATAGGGTCCTAAGCCCTACGCCTTTGACCAGGCTGGGCGACTCCCGCAACGGATTTGCCATTAAACACAAATTTATCTATTATTGCACAGTAGTGTGGCGAAATTTTTCGGAACAAATGGAATTCGTGGAGTCTTTGATGAAGATTTCACATTGGAATTCATTCATGATATGACACTTGCAATTGGAACATACTTTGGAAAAGGACCTGTATTGATAGGATTTGATGGACGAGAATCTAGTCCTGCTATTTGTAAAGTGGTGAGTTCTGCTCTAAATTCAATAGGAATTGATTGCAATGTTGCAGGAATTGTACCAACTCCTTGTCTTGAATATGCGGTAAAGAGTTTGGGCTATTCTGGAGGACTAATGATTACCGCATCACATAATCCGCCACAATACAATGGAATCAAACCCTGTGCTAAAGATGGAGTAGAAATTTCACGAGAGGATGAATTAATAATTGAGGATATTTATTTGCAAAAAAATTGGTTAAAAAAACCTAATTCCTGGGGAACAACTGGAAATGAAAATAGAGCAATTGAAACCTACCTTAAAGGAATTATTTCACATATTGATTCTAAACTTATAGAATCTAAACATTTCAAGGTTGTTTTAGATTTAGGTAATGGTGCACAAGCAGTTTCTGCACCTAACTTTTGTGAAATACTTGGTTGTCAAACATTTCTTGTAAATTCAAACATAGATGGTAAATTTCCAGGACGTGGATCAGAACCAACTCCACAAAATCTTTCAGAACTTTCAAAAACTGTCCGAGAAAATAATGCCGATGTGGGAATTGCATTTGATGGTGATGGCGATAGAAGTATTTTCTGTGATAACAATGGAGATATTTTAACTGGAGACAAGTCTGCACTAGTACTTACACAACACATTCTAAAGAAAAATCCAAACTCTTTAGTCATAACTTGTTTAAATTCAGGATCTAACATTGAAGTTTTAGCTGAGAAATTTAATTCCAAAGTTATTAGAACTAAAGTGGGGAGTGTTGAAGTTTCAAGAAAGATGGTCCCAACTAATGCACTAATTGGATTTGAAGAAAATGGTGGCTACATGTATGGTAAACATAATCAAGTTAGGGATGGTTGTATGACTTTGGCACTGATGCTCGATTTGTTGGCAATATCTGAAAAATCTCTTGCTGAAGAGATTACTGGTTTACCTTCTTCTTTTACTACCAAAGACAAAGTTTCATGCTCTGCTGATAAAGTACCAAAATTGATTTCTTCTCTAAAAGAGGAATTCCCAAACTCTGATATTTCTGATGGTATTAAAATTACAATTGATCCTAAAAACTGGGTAATGATTAGACCTAGTGGAACAGAACCAATTGTTAGGATCTATGCAGAATCTGAAAGTCAGGAGAAATTAGATACTTTAATGTCTGAATATCTTGAAAAAGTCAGTTCAATAATTTCCAGATAACACTTTTAAAACCAAACTCAACGAAGGATAGAATGGAGAATGAACCCCTAGGGTGACGAAGTATGGGAAAATCATATTATGTTAAATTTGAGACGCCAGAAGACCTCGTAAGTCCAATCTTAGAGGCCGTAAGAGTAGCATCTACCAGCGGCAAAGTCAAGAAAGGAACAAACGAAGCAACCAAGGCAATTGAACGTGGTACCAGTAAACTAATTGTAATCGCTGAAGATGTTGAACCACCAGAGGTAGTAGCCCATCTTCCAATTCTATGTGAGGAACAAGGTGCAGCATATGCATTTGTACCAAGCAAAGAGGAATTAGGCAAATCATTAGGTATTGATATTACTTCTGCCGCTGCAGCAATTTTGGATGCTGGTGATGCACAACACATTGTAGACCAAGTTGTATCATCCATTGCTAAAATTAAAGGCGGTAAGACTGAAGAATGAGTCAAAACGCTGAAGAAGTAGTTCAATCTGAAATTATTCAAATTGTTGGTAGAACTGGCATTGCTGGTGAAGTAATTCAAGTTAGAGTTAAAGTTCTTACAGGTAAGGATAAAGGAAGAATTCTTACAAGAAATGTCAAAGGTTCTGTTAGATCAGGAGAAATTCTTATGCTAAGAGAAACCGAAAGAGAAGCAAAGAAAATCAAATAGGTGTTTAGATGAGTCTTTTAGTTAAACCATGTAATTTCTGTGACAGACCCGTAGCAAAAGGATCTGGTACTATGCTTGCTAAAAACGATGGAACTGTATTATGGTTCTGCTCTGCAAAATGTAAAAAGAATGCACTAGTCTTAAAACGTGATCCAAGAAAATTAAAATGGACCAAAAAATACGTCAAAGGCGGAATTAGAAAGAAATAGAATTGACTGAACAATCATTATTCATTGTAAAGCCAGATGCAGTATCTAGAAATCTGGTTGGCGAAGTTGTATCTAGATTTGAAAGAAAAGGATTCAAACTTTTGAAACTAAAGATGTTTACATTTACTCAAGCACAAGCAGAAAATTTTTACGGTGTACACAAAGACAAACCATTTTTTGGTGAATTAACATCGTTCATCACTTCAGGACCTGTTGTAGCTGCTATCATTGAAGGAAACAATGCAATTGCAACAACAAGAATAATGATTGGTGCAACAAAATCATTTGAGGCAGACCCTGGCTCTATCAGAGGAGATTTTGGATTAGGATTTAGTGAAAATATTATTCACGCATCAGATTCACAAGAAAGCTTTGATCACGAATCGAGGGTAGCATTTGAGTGATCTGATTTGCAAATTCGTCAGCCCATAGTGGCAGTTCTTGGTCACGTAGACTCTGGAAAAACATCTCTTTTAGATAGAATTCGTGGCACAGGTGTTCAAGGTAGAGAAGCAGGTGGAATTACTCAACATATTGGTGCAAGTTTTCTTCCCGTAGATACCATCAAAGAAATGTGTGGTCCACTATACAAAAAACTTGAACAATCTGAACATAAAGTTCCTGGACTTTTAGTAATTGATACACCGGGACACGAAGTTTTTACAAACCTTCGTTCTAGAGGTGGCTCTGCAGCAGACATTGCAATTTTAGTAGTTGATGTTAATCGTGGATTCCAACCACAAACAAATGAAAGTTTAAAAATTTTACAAAGTAGAAAAGTTCCATTTG
>JACKQG010004932.1_pt1 | contig 15091 bp, 17 predicted proteins | sample 8237621 | NCBI WGS metagenome assembly JACKQG01 (sample SAMN15677084, study PRJNA649215) | marine metagenome | biome: marine; feature: Black Sea; material: saline water; isolation source: suspended particulate matter (SPM) from the Black Sea western gyre | collected 2013-06-09/2013-06-10 | depth... | reverse complement strand
AAAGGAGAAAAAGAAGTTCGATCTGAAATGAAGTAAAGAGTGTAGGTAAAACTACTCCAATTGGAAGAGACCCATCTCGAGATTTCAGATGGGTCTCTTTTTAGCCATAAGAAAAAAAATCTTGACAAAATATTGACAAACAAACTAAAAAAATTTTAAAATTCTTATTAAAAATGAGAAACAGAAAAAGGAGAAAAACAATGAATCAGAAGCGAGAAAAGTTTTATCGTGGGCTATTCCTATTTTCAGCAATGTATGATTTTATATTGGGGATTGTTTTCATGTTTTTCTTCAAACAAGCATTTACCGTGCTGGGTATTGGTGAAAAATTGCCGGAATTTTCTGGCTACATTTCGCTCATCGGTGCTTTTTTATTTGTCATCGGAATTGCCTATTTTCTCATTTATAGAGGGGATTTGCGTAAAAATGTAGATTTGATTGCCGTTGGTGCATTCTACAAATTGGCGTATTGTTCCATTGTGTTTTTTTACTTTGCAATTGGAAATATACCACACGTGATTTTTATTGCTTTATTTGGCATTTTGGATTTTATTATGTTTATTTTGATGTTGGAATGTTACTTGTTTTTAAAGAAAAAATAGGAGAAATGAAGATGAGAATATCGCTACGCTTAATTATGAATTATCAATTATGAGTTCTGAATTAAAAATGGGAAACAGTAAAAGGAGTAAAAGATGAAAAAAATACTTATTATTTTTATTTTATTTTTTTGTATCTCAATTTCTAATGCAAAACCCATTTTTACAAATATTTATCTTTTATTATCAATTCCAACAGGAAATTATGGCAAGGAAAACTATACTGAATTTTTGAATGGTAAAGAAGGCTTGGCAGAAAATGGATTTGGAATAGGTTTTCAAAAAGAAATATATTTACAATCAAATTTGTCATTTATTTTCGATATAATACTTACAAATAATATTATTGATAGAAATAAAATAAAAAATTACTTTACCGAAGAGCTTTCCGGTTATGATTATGACAATATACAAATCACCGTTTACAACATACCGTTGGAAGATGGGTGGATAAATATTCCTATACTGGTAGGGCTTAAATATAGGTTTTTAAATTGTATAAGTTTCGTAGGTCATATCGGTGTTAATTATTGTTTTTCTCCAAATATAAATATGTTTTATACAGTCAATGATAGATATGCTTATTCTAGTTATTTCTATTGTCATACAAAAAACGATATTTCTCGCGAGAAAGTGTTTTCAATGTGTTATGGTTTAGGGGTAAAATTATTTTTTTCCAAGCACCATTACATCGGTTTAAAATATCTCAATCTTGGCAAACCAAATCTCGAAATTACTAACAATGTAAGTGTAGAGACATATATTTCAACTCCTTATGATAGTTGGAGTTCTAGTGATTATTTTGAAGATAACATCGATTTTGATATGCAAATTCCAAAATTTATTATAACTATTGGTGCTGAATTTAAATAGACCAACAATGAGTTTTAGAAAACAGAATAGATAACATTCATTCCAATTGGGAACGAATTAAGAAATTATTTTCTTTGTACTTTCATTCCTTTATGGGTAATCTTATATTTGGAGTTGGCAAGTCCCTTGCCGAATACCGTCGAGAGACTCGACGACTCCAAATTATAAACAACAAATATCAAATATCAAATGACAAATTACAAATTCAAAATAAAAAATCAAACTAAAATTTAACTCAGCTTAATCACTTTTTTCACAAGTTTTTTAATTCCTTTTGCAACATACGAAATGCTTGGTCCGAGCATATATGCCGGAGTTGTTACTACAAGATTTTCTTCGTCAAAAACAATATCATCAACTGGACAGGAAATATGTTTTGCTCCAAATTTTTCAATGATTTGAGCTGTGCCAGCATCATTTCCGATTGTAATTTTCGGATGAAAATTCCCAAGAACTTTTGCTGCGATAACTGGCGCAATGCAGATAAATCCAACTGGTTTTTTGGCTTTGTGCATTTCTAAAATAAGTTGTTCTACATTATGATTTACTGTAAGATTTTCACCTTTCACCGCAAAATCACAAAGATTTTTCGCAGCACCAAATCCGCCGGGAAATATCACAGCATCCAAATCATTCGCAGAGATATTTTTGATATTTTCAACTGCATCTCTTGCTATTCTTGCAGATTCAACAATCACATCTCGCGTTTCGCTGGAAACTGCTTCGCCAATTTGATGATTCACAACATCCATTTGCTTTATGTCTGGCGCCATAATTATTGCGCTTGCGTTCGCTCTATCCAGAAATAGCAAAGTCAAAGTTGCTTCGTGAATCTCGCTTCCGTCGTTTACACCGCATCCTGCGAGAACTACACCGATTTTTTTTCTGCTCATTATTCCTCCAATTTTTTTATCTTCTCAATAAATTTTTTCATATTTTCGTGATGAGAACCTTTCCAATAAATTTTTTTACATTTTGGACAAATATGAAATTTTTGCTTCCACTTTTTCACATTTGTCGGAATTTTATCAAGAATTTTCTCTTTTTGTATCGATTTCAATTTTTCATTACAAATAAGACATCTTGAAAATGGCGTAATATCATCAAATAAATTGAAGCGTTTGAGAACTTGTACAAGTTGCTTTTCAGGATTTGAAACTTGCAGACAAAATCCGTGCGTAACATCTTTGATTTTCAGCAATTCTCTACTTTTTGTTAGAATAATTTTCTTCTCAGATTTTGATATTTTGAGAATTTCTCTTGGACTAAAATTGTTTTTGTAAGTTGTATCAAATCCGAACATTCGTAAAAATCGAGCCAATTTTCCAAGATGAACATCAAGCACAAATTTTGTCTCTCTTAAAGGAATTGGCCGTAATTTATTTATTTTTTTGATATTAAATGACTCAAAAATAGGATAAACGCTAATTTCATTTTTGTCTTGAACGAGATAAGAAAAATCGACAGAATTGTTATCCACAAGAATCAAATCCACTTCTGTGTGCGGAATTCCGAGCGATTCAATCATATCTTTCACGGAAGGATTATCTTTAAATTTATGTGAAAATTTTTTCTTTCTTTTTTCAGAAGGAAGAAAATCATTCAACTCTTCGTAAAATCTGAGAAAAGCAGTTTTAATCTTTTTTTGATTTGACATTTGAACTTTGGAATTTTTTTACATCGATTCCATCGTTCCTTTCACCATCGAGACATCAAGCGCGATGATTGCAGCTCCGCTTCGTTTGTCAAGGTCGCCCATAATTCCTTCGATTTCTTTCACAATTGAGACGAGTTCTGTGCCGCTTACCAAAGCCAAAATTGTCTTGCTGAAATTTTTATTCTGCCCGAGAAAATTTATAAAATCAGCGAACAGCGGCACTTTTGTCAAGATACCGCCCATTCCAATTGAATCAATAACGGTCGAACCTTTTATGCCGAGTTCGATGAGAAGTTCGAGAATATCTTCGAGATATTTCTGCTCGTATAGAATAATAATCATCAATTTCTGCGTTTCGGTTAAAACAGATTTCTGCAATTTTTCACGGCTTGCCATCACAACAGTTTCATAAATTGCTTCTGGAGATTGAGCTTTAAGAAGTTCATTTTTTGTCTTTTCATCGCGAAGAATTCTGGAAATTGTAGAAAGCAATTGTAGATGCTCGTTCGGTTTGTCGTCAGGTCCAATCATCAAGAAAATGATGTGAACTTTTTTATTGTCAAGCGCTTCAAAATGAACACCTTTTTTGGAAGTTGCAATTGCAAGGAAAAAATCCGTCAAACCATCAATTTTGCAATGCGGAATAGCGATTCCATTTCCAAGTCCGGTGCTGCCGAGCTTCTCTCGTTCCCACAAAGAGTCCAAAATTTTCTCGTCATCGATTTCGCTTAATGCAGTAGATTTTTTCAGAAGAGAGACCAACTCTTCCAGAACTTCATCTTTCCTTTTAGAAGACAGCTCTACCTGACAGCACTCTTTGGATAATTTTTCATATATTTTCATTTTTTTCACCTTAAATTTTATTCGATTAAATCTGCTCCTTTGATAATTGCCCATTTTGTTAAGGGCGGACCAATCAATTCATTTACGAAGACAGAGAAGATGATGATGTTAATCATATTTGTTGCCAAATTTTGTATTTGCGAACTTGCGTTTGCAAGAATTGGAGATGCCTGAATCATCAGCACCAGCCCGATTGCGATTCCTGCTTGTGGGAACATACAGATTCCGAGATAATTTTTTACATTTGAATCTGATTTGCAGCTGATTGCTCCGAGATAAACTCCGGAATATTTTCCAATCATTCTGACAATTACGAAGGCAATTCCGAAAAAAAGAATTTCAGGTTTTGCGAAAATTCCAAGTTGTAATTCTGTTCCTGCAATTGTGAAAAATGCAGCATAAATTGGTGGAGTTAGAGTTCCTAAAATTCGCGAGATGCGCTGATTTTTTGGAGATAGATTTACCAATGTTGCACCAATCATAATATTCGTGAGCAATGGTGAGATGTGAAGAGGATGAGCAATTCCGATTGTGAGGAAAACAATTCCAAGCGAGATAATCATTATTTCACTCTTGTTCTGTCTTTTTCTTGTTGCTTTGTGTAAAATATATCCGCCAAGAACCCCAACTAATAGCGAAAGAATTATCTCCCAAAGTGCATTTGCAATCAAAATTCCACCTGCAATTGAACTTCCATTGACTTTTGCAATCATCGTTCCAATAAATGCAAAGATGACTGCAAAAAGAATCACCGAACCAGCGTCGTCAAGTGCAACAAGTCCATAAAGATAATCAATGAACTTGCCGCGAGCCCGTAAGTTTTGTACGACTGCAACAGTTGCGGCAGGAGCTGTCGCAGTGGCAATTGCGGCCAAAAGCAGAGAAAATTCAAAATTGAATCCCAATAGAATCATAACCAAACTTACCAGAACAAAAGTGATTAAAATTTGCAAAATAGCGATTATCAAAACTTCTTTTCCGATTATTTTTAGTTTTGCTCGGGAAAATTCACCACCAATTGCAAGCGCTATTAATCCCAGAGCAACTTCTGTAATTGGTCGCAATGATTTCACCATCTCAAGTTCAATCACAGATCCAATTGATTCGCCAAGGAGTATGCCGGCCACGATATAGCCAGTGATAACGGGAAGTTTTAGTTTTTCGGCAAGTTTTCCAAGAAGATATCCAGATATCAGCAAAATGCCGATTGCAAAAAGAATGTGTTGACTAACAGAAAGCAAAATATTTTGAAATAAAAAAAGAATTTTATCTAGAATTTGCCACATATTTTTTTCCTTTTTGGGATTAATGTTTTTTTAGGTTGTATATAATTTTGCTGTCAAGATAAATATTTAGAATGGACAAAAAATTGACAGGAAATTTCTCTTTTCAAAAAATTGCGTCAAATATGAAAAAGTTTTCTGACGAATATTGGATGCGAATTGCGCTGAAAGAAGCTGAATCGGCTTTTGCCAAAGATGAAGTGCCTGTCGGTGCTGTCATTGTGCGGGATAACGAGATTGTTTCAACGGCACATAATTCGACACAAAATTTGAATAATGCGCTTGCACATGCGGAAAAGATTGCGATTGAAAAAGCACAGAAAGAAATTGGTAAGTGGCTTCTGGATTGCAAGTTATATGTGACTCTTGAGCCGTGCCCGATGTGTACTGGAATGATTATTTTATCTCGATTGGATTCTCTGATTTTTGGTGCATTTGATGAGAAAAATGGTGCTTGCGGTTCAATTTATAATTTGCTTAATGATACAAGATTTAATCATAATCCTGAAATAAAATCTGGAATTTTAGAAGAAAATTGTTCGAAAATTTTGAAGAGATTTTTTGAAGAAAAACGATAAGGAGAGGTGTCCGAGTGGCTGAAGGAGCACGCTTGGAAAGCGTGTGTTTTGGAAACGGAACCGCGGGTTCGAATCCCGCCCTCTCCGCCAATAAAAAATTTAAATCAAGAACTGACACGAACTCTCGCACAAACTATTTTTTTATATTCTGTTCGTGTTAGTTAGTGTATATTCGTGGCTAATGAAGTTTGTGGAGAGATGCCAGAGCGGTCGAATGGGACGGTCTCGAAAATCGTTGTCCCGCTTGTCGGGACCGTGGGTTCGAATCCCACTCTCTCCGCCAAAATAATTTTTTTCATTTTTTTCTTGACAGAATTTTTTATTTGCATTAAAAATGGCACTGAAAATTCTAAAATATGTAAATCTCTAAAAAAGGAGACAGTATGGCACATTGCGGTAAAAAGAAAGTAATAGGTATTCTTCTGATTACTCTTTTTTTTCTAACCTCTTTGGCTTTTGCCAAGACAAATAACGACAAACCATTGCGAAATTTTTTCAATTTCTCACTAATTTCAATTCTAAATGATGACTCTCCCGCTGGAAATATTATGTATAGTAATTCAGAAATTAATGTACCTAACGATACAAGATACTTTATTGAAAATCCATTTGGTGGCGATGGTAATGGAAAACCCAATCGTCGTGGACATCGTATGGTAAAGCCGGTAAGGGTGCCGAAGCAAACTCAGGATAATCAGTAAGTAAACTTATTTCTTTTAACAAATATTAAAAATAGCTTGCCTAATTTTTTTAGGTATGGCTATTTTTTTTGAAAAAAAGAGAGAAAAAATATGGCAGAAATTAGAGATTTAGAATTAGCAAAAAAAGGTTTAGAAAAAATTGAATGGACAGAAAAAGATATGCCAGTCCTTCGTAAAATTCAAGCAAGATTTGAAAAAGAAAAACCACTAAAAGATGTCAAAATCGGATGCTGTTTGCATGTCACAAAAGAGACCGCAAATCTAATGCGAACTCTGAAATCTGCAGGCGCAAATGTCAGATTATGTGCTTCTAATCCGCTATCTACACAAGATGATGTAACTGCTGCTCTGGTAAAATATTTTGAGATAGAAGTTTACGCAATTCACGACGAAGAAAACGAAAGTTATTACAAACACATTGACAAAGTTCTTGAATTCTCACCACAAATCACAATCGACGACGGGTGCGATTTGGTCTCGACAATTCATTCAAAATATCCAGAAAAATGCAAAGATGTTTTCGGCGGAAGCGAAGAAACAACTACCGGCGTTATCAGATTGAAAAATATGCTGAAAGACAAAGAATTAAAATATCCAATTGTCGCAGTTAATGACGCAAAAACGAAACATTTTTTCGACAACAGATACGGAACTGGCCAAAGCACTTTGGATGGAATAATTCGTGCTACAGATATGCTAATTGCTGGCTCAACTGTTGTGATTGCTGGATATGGTTGGTGTGGTCGCGGAGCCGCAATGCGAGCAAAAGGATTGGGCGCAAATATTATCATAACTGAAGTTGAACCGGTAAAAGCTCTCGAAGCAAAAATGGATGGATTCAGAGTTATGAAAATGAACAATGCCGCACCTTTGGGCGATTTATTCATCACGCTTACTGGCGATATAAATGTTATCGATATTCATCACATAAAGAAAATGAAAAGTGGAGCAATACTTTGTAATTCCGGTCATTTTGATGTCGAAATAAATCTGAAAAAACTGAATAAAATCTGCACGGAAAAACGAAAAGTTCGTGAATTCGTAAATGAGTACAAAATTGACGGCAAAAGTATTTATGTTTTAGCAGAAGGAAGGTTGATAAATTTAGCCGCTGCAAATGGGCATCCAGCTTCAGTTATGGATATGAGTTTTGCGAATCAAGCACTCGTCGCAGAATTCCTTTGCGAAAATCAACACAGAATGAAAATCGATGTAATGCCCGTTCCAAAAGCAATTGATGAAAAAGTTGCAAAATTAAAATTAGAATCTTTAAATATAAAAATTGATAAATTGACTCCCGAACAGAAAAAATATCTAAAATCCTGGTCAATTGGCACATAAAACATTGACAAACTTTTTATTGGAATTACTAGTAACAAAATTTCTAAATAATTTAAAAAATCGGAGAAATAATGAAAAAGAGTAAACACATTTTTACCTCTGAATCAGTTACTGAAGGTCATCCTGACAAAGTTGCCGACCAAATTTCCGATGCAATTTTAGATGCAATTTTAGAACAAGATCCAGAAGGCAGAGTTGCTTGCGAGACATTCGTCACATCTGGACTCGTTTTTGTCAGCGGAGAAATCAAAACAGAATGCTATATTGATATTCCGAAAATAGTCAAAAATACTATCAGAGAAATTGGTTATACAGAACCAGAACTCGGATTCGATTGTCAATCTGTTGGCGTTTTAACTGCGATAAAACCACAATCTGGCGACATCGCTCGCGGCGTGAATAAAGATGGTGCCGGCGACCAAGGAATGATGTTCGGTTATGCGTGCAACGAAACTCCAGAATTTATGCCACTGCCAATTATTCTTGCTCATAAATTGGTGAGAAAATTAACTTATGTGCGAAAGAGAAAAATTTTACCATATCTCAAACCTGACGGAAAATCTCAAGTTTCAATTGAATATGAAGATGAAATTCCACAAAAAATAACCGCTTTAGTACTTTCAGCACAACATTCTCCCAAAATTTCTATAAAAAAAATCAGAGAAGATATTTACAAAAATGTAATTAAAAATGTAATTCCCCAAAAACTTTGGAATGATAAAATCCAAATTCACATAAATCCAACTGGACGATTTGTTGACGGAGGTCCAAAGGCAGATACAGGTCTTACCGGACGGAAAATTATCGTGGATACTTATGGAGGAAAAGGAAGTCACGGTGGCGGCTGTTTCTCTGGAAAAGATCCATCAAAAGTGGATAGAAGTGCTTCCTATATGGCTCGGCACATCGCGAAAAATATCGTCGCAGCAAATCTTGCAACAGAATGCGAAATCCAGCTTGCATACGCAATAGGAGTTGCTGAACCTGTAAGTTTGACAATAGATTCTTTCGGAACAGGAAAAATTTCCGATGAAGAAATCGCAAAAAAAGTGAAAAAAATATTTCCTCTAAAACCGAAAGAAATTATCGAATATCTGAATCTTAAACGCCCAATTTACAAAAAAACTGCAGCTTATGGGCATTTTGGAAGAGATGAAAAAACTTTCACTTGGGAAAAAATTAATAAAATAGACGAACTCAGATAAAATATTTTACTATAGATGCGAAAAGATAATAATATCGACGAAATTTATGGAGAACTGCAACTTTCTGATGACTCAAAATGGTATGCAGTCCACACGAAATCCCGTCACGAAAAGCAAATTGCACGAAAATGCAAAGATTACAATATCTCTTATTACTTGCCACTGAAAAAAAGTGTGCGACATTATGAACATCGCGTTATCACCTTCCAAAAGCCATTATTTTCAGGATATATTTTTTGCAAATGTGACGAAAACAAAAAGCAAAATTTGTATAAAACAGGGCGAATTTGTAAATTTCTCGAACCTACTGACCAAACACAACTTGTAAATGAATTGCAGCAAATTTATGGAATTATAGAAAAAGATGCAGAAATTTTGCCACACAATTTTCTCCAACGTGGGAAAAAAGTAAAAGTAATAAATGGACCATTTGCGGATTTTGAAGGAAAAATTTCGCATCGCAAAGGCGAATATAAATTGGTTCTAAATATTGAATTGATTAGACAAGCAATTGCAGTTGAAATCGATTCTAAAAATGTTGTTCCAATTTAATTATTTTTAAAATAAAAATAGTGCAACTTGCGTCAAGTAAGTCATTTGAAAGAAAATTTTATTGCAAGTGACGAGAACGAAGTGCGCCAAAAACAGAAAAGGAAAAGTATGAATAAACCAAAAGTTGTAGTAATCGGTTCCGGCTCGTGGGGATTTAATCATGTAAGAACGTTTTATGCTCTGCCAGATTGTGAGTTGGTCGGAGTTAGCGATTTAGTGGAAAAAAATTTGGAGCGAGTCAAAAAACAATTTCCCGAAATTCCTGTTGAAAAGGACTATCAAAAATTTATCAAAAATCCAGAAGTTGATGTGGTTGTAATTGCCACAAGCGCAGAGACCCATTTTCAGATTGCGAAAGACGCACTACTCAATGGCAAACATTGTATGGTAGAGAAGCCAATTACTCTGGATATCAACGAAGCAGAAGAGTTAGTGAATTTGGCAAAAGAGAGAAATCTGACTCTGATGGTTGGACATTTATTGCTTTATCATTCTGCTGTTGAATATCTGAAAAAAATAGTTGATAAAAAATCGATTGGAGATATGCTTTACATCTATTCACAACGAGTAAATTTAGGAAAGGTCCGCTCCAAAGAGAATGCACTTTGGAGTTTCGCTCCGCATGATATTTCTATTATGCTACATTTGATAAACTCAAATGCTGTAAAAGTTTCGGCAACAGGTCAGACCTTTTTGCAGAAGAGAAAAGGAATTTATGATGTGGTATTTTTCACAATCTATTTTAAAAATGGCGTTATTGCAACCGGGCAGGTCAGCTGGCTTGACCCTCATAAAATAAGAAAATTCACTATCGTCGGAAGCAAAAAAATGGTTACTTTCGATGATATGGAGATGCGAGAAAAAATCAGAATTTATGATAAAGGTGTTGACGCTTCAAATGTGCAATATGACTCATTCGCAGAATCGCTTATTCTTCACGATGGAGATATTAAAATTCCCAAAATTAATCTTTCCGAACCATTGAAAAAAGAAGCAAATCATTTTATCGATTGTATAATAAATCATAAAACGCCATTATCTGATGGACAAAATGGTTTGGATGTCCTGAAAGTTCTTGTCGGTGCGCAAAAATCGCTTGAACAAAATGGACAGCCGATAGAAATCTAAAAATTTTAATAAAAAAATAGGAGAATAAAAAAATGAAAGTACCAATGTTAGATTTGAATGCTCAATACGAGCCGATTAAGGAAGATGTGTTAGACGCGATGAGAGAGGTTTTTGAATCCAAGCGATTTATTAATGGACCTCAAATTACAGAATTGGAAGAGAAAATTGCCGAATATTGTCATTGTAAATATGCAATCGGAGTTACTTCTGGAACTGATGCAATTTTGATTTCTCTAATGGCTTTGGATATTGGTCAGGGAGATGAAGTAATTACAACTCCATTCACATTTTTTGCAACAGCAGGTTGCATTCACAGAGTTGGCGCAAAAACTGTTTTTGTAGATATAGACCCAAAAACTTACAATATCAATCCAGAATTAATTGAAGAAAAAATCAGTGATAAGACAAAAGCAATTCTTCCTGTTCATCTTTTTGGGCAAATCGCAGAAATGGATAAAATTATGGAGATTGCGAAAAAACATAATCTATATGTTATTGAAGATGCAGCTCAAGCGATTGGTTCAGAATACAAAAATAAACGTGCTGGCTCTCTCGGCGATGTCGGATGCTTCTCGTTTTTTCCAAGCAAAAATCTCGGTTGCTGTGGAGACGGAGGAATGGTCACAACAAATGATGAAGATTTAGCAAACAAAATAAAAATTCTCAGAGCTCACGGCAGCAAACCAAAATATTATCATAAAGTAATCGGCGGAAATTTTAGATTGGATACAATTCAAGCAGCAATCCTTCTGAAAAAATTTCCACTTTTGGAAAAATGGCACAAAGGCAGACAGAAAAATGCTGAATATTACAATGAAAAATTGAAATCTTATGCCGAAATTCCTTTCGTGGAAAATTACAATAAAATGATTTACAATCAATACACAATTCGCTCTAAAAGTCGTGACAAACTGCATCAGCACTTGATAGATTCCAATATTGGAAATGCAATTTACTATCCTGTTCCACTTCATCTTCAAAAATGTTTTGCGAATTTGGAATATAAGATTGGAGATTGTCCAGAATCAGAAAAAGCGGCAAATGAAGTGCTTTCAATCCCGATTTATCCAGAACTTTCCAATGAACAGAAAAATTATATTGTCGAAAAGGTAATAAGTGGAATCTAAATGAAAATTATTAATGCCCCAATTTCAAAAAGTGAAATAGTAGAAAAATACAATAATTTCTTCAGAAAAATGATAAAAACTGTTGTAGGCATTGATAAATAAAGAATTATTCGATGTTCTATTATCTCTAAACAAAGATAGTTACAATTTATATCGTTCTTAATGTAGAAAAAGGAAAATATGAAAAGTCCAAAGATATTAATAACCGGCACAGCAGGTTTTATCGGCTTTCATTTATGCAAGAAATTGATGAGTGAAAACGTCAATATTGTCGGGCTGGACAATATAAATGACTATTATGATGTCGGATTGAAATATGGCAGATTGGCGGAATTAGGTTTTCAAACTCAAGATATTCATTACAACGAAATTACACAAAGTGATAAATATGATAATCTGAAATTTATCAGATTGGATTTGAAAGAGAAACAGAAATTATTGGAGATTTTTGAAAAATATAATTTCGATTATGTTGTAAATTTAGCTGCACAAGCTGGTGTCAGATATAGTATTTTGAATCCTGATGCATATATGGAAAGTAATATTATCGGATTCTATAATATTTTGGAGTGCTGCAAAATTCATAAAATTAAACATCTCGTTTATGCAAGCAGTTCGTCTGTGTATGGTCTGAATGAAAAGATGCCGCTTTCCACGAACGATAATGTCGACCATCCTATTAGTTTATACGCAACGAGCAAAAAAAGCAATGAACTGTTGGCTCATTGTTATAGTCATTTGTATAATATACCAACCACAGGTTTGAGATTTTTTACAGTGTATGGTCCTTGGGGAAGACCCGATATGGCATATTTTCTATTCACAAAAAAAATTTGTGAGGACAAACCGATTGATATTTATAATTATGGCAAAATGGAAAGAGATTTTACTTATATTGATGATATAGTTGAAGGAATAAGACGAATCATCAAAAGGATTCCGAAGCCAGACAAAAATTGGAATGGGAAAAAACCAAATCCCGGAACATCAAAAGCGCCGTTCAAATTATACAATATCGGGAATAGTTCGCCTGTAAAGTTAACCGATTTCATTGAAGTAATTGAAAAAAAATTAGGCAGAAAAGTGAAAAAAAATCTGATGCCATTGCAACCTGGCGACATTCCAAAAACCCACGCTGACATTAGTAATTTAGAAAATGAGATAAATTATAATCCAAGCACTTCAATTGAAGAAGGAATTACAAAATTTATAGATTGGTACCTAGAATTTTATGGAGACGGTAGTCGGTAGACTGAATACAGAATGAAGAAGATGGGAATCGGAAAACTTTAGGTAGAGGGAAGAAAATAGGAGATAAAAGAAGAAATGGGATTTAGCGACTTAGCGAAAAAGCGAAAAAGACGACAGAAGATGAGAAAAAATAGAAGGAATAAATATGAAAGAGAAGCATAAAAGGACTGTCGCAAAGACAATCAGTTTTAGAATTGTGGCTTCACTTCTTACAATTTTAATAGTATTTACATTTACAAAAAATGCAACAATTTCAATTGGTATTGGCATCGTTGAAGCTATTTCTAAAATGATTTTCTATTATATTCACGAACGAATTTGGGATAAGGTAAATTGGGGAAAGTTGAATGTTTAATACGAAATCATTCCTAAATATTTTTAAGAAAATAGCAATATTGTCATTCTATGTCTTTTCGCTATTGTTAATTATTTCCTGTAAATCCTGCACAACTTCACCAGAACAGGGTGATCTTTCAGGAACTGTCTTATTAGAATTAGAAGAAGATAATTCCGGAATTACAATCGGAGTTTATCACCTCGCAGAATTAGATCCCAAAATTGTTGAAATAAATAATGAATATGACCATCCCCTCATTGGTGTAATCATAAACCAGCACACAGAATTCGACCACAGATTTGGAAATTTAATAAAATCTACAACAACAAATGCAAGTGGTCATTTCAATATAAATGATATTCCAACAGGGAAATACAATGTAGTTGCAATAAAAGATTCATTCGGATTCAAATATATTTATGAGATCAACGTAAGCAAAGGTGATAATGAATTGAGTGAAAATATAGCATTATACGAAGAACACCACCTCAACCAAGAAGACATAACCGAAGACTGGATCTTCCAAACAGATCACCACTACATAATTGGCAGCGAAGAAGAAAACTCTATTAATTTTGCTCCCGACACTAATCTGGAAATACAACCCGGTGCAGTTGTACGCATAAATCCCGAAGTTGATCTCACCATCCACGGCACACTCACAGCTCAAGGTGAAGAAAACAATATGTTCTGGGTAACATCAAATGATGGGTTTTCCCAAGACCCAATACCCAATACCTTAAACCGCGACGAAGTCGAGCTTTACCATAGAATGGAACTTACAGAAAATTGCAATATCAAAAACGATTTGATCGAGTGGGGGAAATTCGATTGGGCAAATACTGGATTGTATAATGAAATAGATGGATTTTCAATCGCAGATTGTATTTTTCGAAATAGTGTATGTGGATTCCATTCTTACGAAGTCACATTGACTACAGTTAGTAATTTGTTATGTTGGGATATTTCAGATGCAGAGTATGCAGGAATTCATTTCAATCAAGTTGAATATGGTAAAATAGAAAAAAATATTGTCTTAGATTGTGTAAATGGTTTTAAAATAGAAAATAATTTCAGCGGAGAAATAGAAAATAATTTTTTTAGTTCCAAACTAGAAATGAATAGTGGAATAGAATTGTGGGATGTTCCAGGTTCTTCTGTTTCGAACAACGAATTTAATAATTTTTATGATATTAAATTAACAGGAGCTCGGGATTCAGGTCAATCAGAAATAAAAATAGAATTAAATAATTTTAGGGGAGATAATGGTTTTTGTCAGTTTTCTTTTGTAGGATATGATAATTACGATTGTTTGGTTAACATTGAAAACAATAATTTTTTTAATAATTCAAAGTTTATTATTCATAATTCGAATTATTGTGACACACCACCTGAGCCGGAAAAATACATATTTCTGAATAATAATTATTTAAATGGATTAACTGATACTGTGGATATTATAGAAAATTGGATAGAACTGGTAAAACCATGGACACTTGTGAATAGGGTAAAAGTTGATACAATTATAAGTATCATTGACACAACAGGAATAATAGGAGATTAAATTAAAAAAATATTAGTAACTGGTGCTTCTGGGTTTATCGGCAGCAATTTTG
>JACKQG010004930.1_pt1 | contig 15097 bp, 13 predicted proteins | sample 8237621 | NCBI WGS metagenome assembly JACKQG01 (sample SAMN15677084, study PRJNA649215) | marine metagenome | biome: marine; feature: Black Sea; material: saline water; isolation source: suspended particulate matter (SPM) from the Black Sea western gyre | collected 2013-06-09/2013-06-10 | depth... | reverse complement strand
CCTTTAACCATAACCTGACGTCTGCTTGAGCCGGCAGGTATCTCATAGCCAAGTTTGCGCGACATTACGTCTATCGTTTCGGTTTCTATTAAAGTGATTTGTCCGATCTGAAATTTTTCCGAACGATAATCACCTACAATTCCAAAATTAGAACGCACAGTGACGTGGTTACAAGATTCAGCAGCAGCATTTCGCTTTCGAACGACATGAATTGAAATAATTTCAGCCATATTTGTTGTCTCCTCCTTTGGGTTTTATAATGAACCAACCAGCAAAGCAACCGATAACATAATGAGGGAAATCCCACCACACAAAGGTGGTTCCGATCAGGGTACTACCTATAAATGTAGAACGGATATATTCAAGGATTAGAGGGTGCCATAATTGCATGCATTCAAGAGAACTGGTAATTCCCAGAACCAAGCATGCTATCCAAAAGGCAGTAGCATAAGGGAAGAGTAAAATTACTAAAAAACACCAGAACCTTTTGTAAAGGATACCACCAGCATAATTATTAAACCACCATGCACATGGCCCGGTGTAAAATTTACTGGCAAAGCCAAGTGGCGTTATTATGAGAAGCAATATGAAACTGCGCAAACATGGTGTACTAAACACTCCTGATATCCTTATTTATCAATCTCTTGTCTTTTTGGAATGCATTGACCGTGTCACTACTTTAATACACATAGTCACGGACGATGTACTCCATAGACTTTACTTTGCGAATGAAGTTCAAAGAAATAGTGATTGAAATTGGTACTTTCATTTAACCTATGTCTGCCTTTTTTCAAGAATCGCAGATATTTTCTCTCTCTCCAATTTCCAGTTTCATATATTTCCCCGAATATACGCTCATCTGCTCCTGATTATTAGTTAAAGTCTTTTGCACTTTTCTAAGTTATCATTATATCGTGTGAAGTGTAATTTTGAAAAATAATTTTTCTTGTTGATTCATAGATAAGGTTTATTTAGAATTAAAAGTAAACGTTGATTAAACTTTTTTCAATATAGATTTAATGGGAAAAATTGTAATTAAGGAAGATAGATGCAAAGGCTGTGAGCTTTGTATTGATGCATGTCCTTACGGACTTCTAAAGATGTCTGTTGAGGTAAATCATTTTGGTTATCATACTGCACAATTTGTAAACGGTAATGGGAAAAAATGTACCGCTTGTAAATTCTGTGGTTTGATGTGTCCAGACTATGCTATTGATGTTTACGAGTAACTTTGCTTCTGATGTTTTTTTTTTGAATATTGCAAAACCATTCCGATTAAACCAAATAGTCCATTCATTATCTCCCACTTTGTGAGTCTCGTCGAAATATGTATTTTTAGTAAAAGCTTCTTGCCATGCTAATATTTGTTGATATGATTGACGAATGAATATTTTTATTTCGGGTAAACTAAATGTTTAAATCTACTACCATATTATCGGTAAAACATAAAGGAACTGTCGCCATAGGTGGTGATGGACAGGTTACTATGAGTTCCTTTATCGTTAAAAAAGATGCATGTAAGATACGTAAATTGTACCATGAAAAGGTTATTGTGGGATTTGCCGGATCGGCTGCAGATGCCTTCGCTCTAATGGAAAGATTTGAATCGAAATTAGAAAAATATCAGGGCAATATGCTAAGGAGTGCGCATGAGCTTGCCAAGGACTGGCGTACCGATAAAATATTGAGACGGTTAGAGTCATTATTAATATCTGTGGACAAGAATTGCTCCCTCCTTGTTTCTGGTAACGGAGAGATAATTGAACCGGATGATGGGATATTAGGTATAGGCTCCGGTGGGCAGTATGCGACCGCTGCTGCAAGGGCCTTGGTGAAACATTCAGAACTTAGCGCAAAACAAATAGTTGAGGAAGCATTAAAGATAACGGCAGATATCTGTGTATATACAAATGCAAATATACATGTGGAGGAGATTAAGTGCGGGAACTGACACCAAGAAAGATAGTTGAAGAATTAGATAAATATATAGTCGGTCAAACGGAAGCAAAGAGGGCAGTTGCTATCGCGATAAGGAACCGATGGAGGAGGTTACAGCTTTCTGACGAAATGCGCGAAGAGGTTATGCCTAAAAATATTATAATGATAGGTCCTACCGGTGTGGGTAAGACTGAAATTGCAAGGAGAATAGCAAATTTAGTAAAGGCTCCCTTTTTGAAAGTGGAGGCGTCTAAATATACAGAGGTTGGTTACCATGGACGTGATGTAGAGTCCATGATAAGGGATATCGTAGAGATCGCCGTTAATATGGTGAGAACAGAGCAGATGGAAAAAGTCAGTGAAAAGGCAGAGGTGAATACAGAGGAAAGGTTATTGGATTTGCTGCTTCCATTGCCAGAGATAAAGGAAGAGGCGAAGGCCGTTAGCGGGGAGGGTGTAGATGCGGATAAAGAGAATGTGGTTGCAGTTGCCGAAAAACTGGAAACTACCCGCGAAAAATTTAGGAATAAGTTGAGACAAGGTAAGCTTGAAGACCGCATGGTGGAAATTAAAACGCAGGACAAACCAGTCGTTATGCAGGGTATTATTGCCGGAATAGAGGAAATAGGTATCGATTTTCAGAATGTAATTGAAAAGATGATACCTGCGAAGACACAGGTAAAAAAGACTCTTATAAGTGAAGCACGGAAAATTGTTAAGCAGGAAGAATCCGAGAAGCTGATCGATAAGGAAGATGTTACGAAGGACGCGTTGCATCGTGCTGAGAATATGGGGATAATATTTATAGACGAGTTGGATAAAGTCGCAAGTCGTGAGTCAGGGCACGGGCCTGATATATCACGTGAGGGAGTGCAGAGAGATATTTTGCCAATTGTGGAGGGATCTACTGTTGTCACCAGATATGGCATGGTTAAGACAGACAGGATTCTGTTTATAGCTGCCGGAGCGTTTCATGTTTCAAAACCTTCAGATTTAATACCTGAGCTTCAAGGCAGGTTTCCAATAAGGGTTGAGCTCAAAGATTTAGGTAAAGAAGAGTTTATAAGGATACTTACCGAGCCTAAAAATGCGTTGTTAAAACAATATACTGAACTACTGAAAACGGAGAAAGTAAACCTCCAATTTAAAAAAGACGCAATTGAAGAAATAACCGATATGGCTGTTAAGATAAACAAAAGAAGTCAAAGTATCGGTGCAAGAAGATTGCATACGGTTATGGAAAAACTATTGGAAGATGTTTCTTTTGACGCTCCTGACTTAAATGATAAGGATATTGTAGTTGATGCGGAATACGTGCAGGATAAGATGAAAGACATTGTAAAAGATGAGGATTTAACGAAGTATATCCTATAATCTTAAAGTGTTTTAATATTGCAGAGGCATTCATGCCGCTATCTGTTGATTAAAATATTAAATTTTCTTCTTATTAAGATTTGAATAGAAATAATAGACGGAAAATCAATGTTGTTCACCTTGTCGAAGAACTGACTATCGGTGGTCTTGAAAAGATTTTGACCACAATAGTGTTGAATCTGAATAAAAAAAAATACAACGTTTCTGTCTGGTGTCTGAGAGAAGGTGGTTTTTTTGCAGACAAATTAGTAAAAGAAGGCATTGATGTTAAAATACTTCACATTTCCACTTCTAGAAACCCACTAAGTATATACAAATTATACAGACTTCTTAAAAGCCACAAATTTGACATAATTCACACCCATGCCTATTCTGCCGGAACAATCGGAAGGGTGAGCGCATTTCTTGCCGGGGTTCCCGTAATAATATCTCACAATCAGAATGTTTATGACTATTATAATAAGTACTATCATTTTGTTGAACGTTTCCTGAGCTACATTACGGACGGAATAATATGTGTATCTGATGTAGTAAAGAAGTTTGCAAATGAAACTCAGGGAATTGATACTAAAAAGTTAGTAACGATTTACAATGGTATAGAAAATCTCCGTAGCGTGTCCAGAAAAGAAACCTCTGCCCTCAGGAAAGAATTAGGCATCCCTATAGATCATTCAGTTATAGGTGTAATAGCTCAATTTAGTGAAAAGAAGGGGTTCGGCTATCTTATAAGATCAGCCTCTATTTTATTAAAGTGTAGAAAAGATGTAAATTTCTTATTGGTTGGGGATGGCACAATAATGGGAGATATGAAACAACTTTGCCATAATCTTAAAATTGAAAAAAATGTGATTTTTGCTGGAGAGAGGAGCGATATACCTGAAATGTTATCACTAATTGACATATTTGTTTTACCATCTATAAGGGAGGGCTTGCCACTGGCAATACTTGAGGCAATGGCGTGCGGCAAGCCTGTCATTGCGACAAACGTAGGCGGTGTTCCTGAAGTAGTCAAGAACGGTATAAATGGTATACTTGTACAACCACAAGATCCAGAAGCTCTTCATGGCGCAATGAAAGAGCTGCTGAATGATGCAGGCAAGAGGGAAAGGATGGGCCGTGCAGGAAGGGATATATGTGCAAAGGGTTTTAGTTCCAGGGTAATGGTTGATAGAATTGAAGAATTGTATGACATATTATTAGAGAGAAAGAGGAAAACGGTACAAACATAGTTTCATTTATTACCGTTAAAACCTTTACATGGTATATTTAGAATAAATGAAAAAGAAAACAATCCTGCTTTTACGCCCTCCATATGAATTTACGCCATCGAATGAAACGTCTTCCTTGCATATTCCCCTTGGTCTTCTGTACATTGCCTCTCCTCTTCTTAGTTCAGGGTATGATGTTAAGATAATAGACGGCATCCTTCCTGATGGAGATATAGATACATGGCAGGAAGAAAGCGGTGATTTTTATTTTGGGGTTCATTGGGAAGGTATTGAGCGAAAAATAAAAATTCAGGATTTTGACATAGCAGGAATCTCCGCACAGTTTTCTGTGCAATTTAGAAATACAAAAATCCTTGCGGAATTAATAAAGAAGATTAAGCCTGATTGTAAGGTTGTTGTCGGTGGAGCTCATGCAACCGTAAGGCATAAGCAGATACTTGAAGAGATACCGGAGATAGATGCCGTAATAAGTGGTGAGGGAGAAATTTCTTTTTCAGAATTAGTGAACAGATTTTATAGTAATGAGAAGCTGGATAATATATCCGGTTTAACCTGGAGAGATGAGGATAAGATCGTTGAGAATGCAGGTCCGAACCCTATCACAGATATTGATAGTATAACGCTTCCGGCTTATGATTTAATCGACATTGAAAGATATCTGGAAGTAATGGAAAGGTTTTCGACAAGAACATATTATGGGGGAAGGCCCGGGATTACAGTTATAACGAGCAGGGGGTGTCCTTTTCAATGTACGTTCTGCTCTGTCCATCTTCATATGGGGAGAAGATGGAGAGGGCATTCTCCTGAATACGTAATTAACCATCTTGAACTGCTTGTTAAAAAATACAATATAAAATATTTCCATTTTGAGGATGATGATCTGACCGCAAACCCTGCACGATTTGAGAGAATACTTGATAAGATCATTGAAAAAAAGATGGACATATGGTGGGATACCCCAAACGGGGTAAGAGCTGATTCCTTTACACAGGAAATTATGGGCAAGTGTAAGATATCTGGATGCAAGTTTCTTATATTTGGAGTTGAATCCGGTTCACAAAGGGTGCTAAATAATGTTATCAGGAAAAGTTTAAAGCTAAAGGATGTGGAGAAGGCGTGTTATTCTGCAAAGAGGTCAGGGGTTATTACAAGGGCCTTTTTTATAATGGGTTTGCCGGGTGAGAGGAAAATCGACATCTTAAAAACTTCTTATTTTATGATTAAGCTGGCTTTGAAATACAATACTTTTGGTGGGACTGGCTTTGCGATACCGCTGTTCGGGACAGAGCTTTATAAAGTATCGATAGAAAAAAAGTATTTGAAAGATGACTTAACATACGAGAATTTTGAGATTGTCTATACTAAAAAAGGAATGTTACGGACAGAGGATTTTAGTCCTGATTTTGTCTTAAGGGTGATAGGTATTACTGAAAAATTATTATATTATTTAGAAATTGTTATTTTCTTCAAAAGGATAGTTAATTCACCTTTATTAATAAAATATGTGCTTATGGAATTAAAAAAAGGATTCAGCATAAAAGAAATGAAAAGAATTTTTAATGAGATAGTATTCTGGCTGCCTGAAGAAAATATGGCCGGTTATAAAAATAGAGAAAGATTATCAAGGTGATATTTATTTAAAATGTCTGGTGAAGGCATCAAAGTTTTCCAATCGCCGTCAAAAGTTCTTTTATCCTGTGTACATAGGTGTGTTTTTCCAGAACCTCTCGGTGCCCTTTCTGTGCAATTTCATTGCGTTCCTGAGGATGATTTAAATAATATTTTACCAGCTCTTTTACCTCGTGAATTTTCTTAAAGCAAACCAAGTGCTCACCTGATTTAAAGAGTGCCAACACATCTCTTTTTGCATCAACTATCTGAAAACTGCCACAAGCCAGCGTCTCAAATACCCTTGGACTTGCCTGGTGAACACTGTCTTCATCAATGTCCTCACCGTAGTGGCCCATATAATTGATCACGATCTTTGACGCGTTGTATATCTTAATCCATGTATCCGGAGTGACAGAGCCTCCCCTTATATAATTTCTTAATGGAGAACCGCCATCCAGGTTTTCCCATCCCGGTCCCCATATACCTAAGTCAAAGTCCATGAGTGTTTCGAACAGTTCAACTCTTTCGGGATACATGGAGCCCACAAAGCTTATGTCGCTGCCGTATTTTTTTTTCTCTTCATCTGTCAGTTTCAGTGGTTTATGGATATCAGGATCGCATGCGGCATTAAGCCACATACCACCTTTGTTTCCGTGTTCTGCATGGACTTCAAGCGCGTCCGTACTCTGGGCAAAAAAGTAGTCATATGCAGGCACCGCCTTTATTGCTGCTTCAAGCGCTCCTGGTTCTCCGGGGAAATCAATAAGCCAATTTATTGTGATAACATTAAAAAGTCTTTTTATCTCAGTAATTGTTTCAGGATAATAAGAGCCACCCCAGTTACCCAGAAATATGTCAGGCCTGAAATGCTCTATTCGTTTGATTAGTCCTTTATTAAGTATATCCAGATCCCAGCGTCGGAGAAGTGGTATTCTGTCACTTATTTTATATGGGATAATGTGCTGTCTGTAGTCATATGTTTCCAGCTCACATCCCAGTTGTAGAATAGCCCTCTCCACATATTCGGTAATAGCCATGAAATTGGGATTGTGGTATCCTGAATATAATATTTTCATTTAACCATAAATAAGCTCTCTGGACTCCCCTTTGCTAAAGGAAGACAATCCAGCTTTCGTAAGGATTCTAATTTTAACTCTTTTGGCACACTGAACGGACAAATGGAGTTCTATTTTATTGCTATAAAGTAAGCTGCGTACAAACAACTCTTGCATTTGATATCATAAAAGATATATTCTTTATCATTTATAGTTGAACTTTTCAACAAAAATGAAGTATTTCACTTTGTAAAGGAATAACTATTTTGTCTGAAGCCACTTCTAAAAAAATCATCAAAAATACCCTTTTTAATTCAGCGGGTTTTCTTTGGAGTTATCTCCTGAGCTTCCTGCTTACACCATATATTATACACAGGATAGGTATTGAAAGATTCGGAATTTGGGCAATTGCAAATACTGCCATTAACTTTTTTATATTCTTTGATCTAGGCATTGGTTCTTCTTTTGTCAAACATATTGCCGAGTATAACACTAAAAGAGACTATAAAATGGTTAATCAGGTTATTAACACAGGCCTTGTCTTTTCATTACTATTTTGTGTCTGCATATTTACTATTTTTTTACTATTAAAAAGTTATATTATCGGACTTCTAAAGTTTTCACCTGAAATTTACGAAGATGTCTTGTTTGCGTTCTTTGGTATACTGACAGTGTTCATTATAAATTATGCATTTAAGGTTTTTAAATCAACTCTGTACGGTTTGCAAAGGATAGATATTGTAAACATGATTTTTATTGTTGTGTCTATTCCAGGCACGACAGGCTTAGTTTTATTTTTAAACTATGGATATGGACTAAAAGGTTATGTTTATAACAGCATTCTTGTTGCATTGGTTACTGTTATGTCTTATGCAGTTTGTGCTTATAGAATATTTCCACAGATGGTCATTCATCCAAAATTCTTTAGCTCGACAATGTTCAAAAGGTTATGGAACTTCGGCTTCAAGGTGCAGATAGCCGGTTTTTCCGAATTTATAAATGCGTCACTGGATAAATTATTACTGGGTTATTTCTTAAATGTAAGAATGGTTGCTTTTTATGAGTTGGGTTCTAAGATGGCACTTACTGTCGGTACTCTGCCATCAGTTCTCTTACAGGCTATTGAACCGGCAACATCAGCGCTTGATGCGGAAAATAACACGAGAGCGCTGAATCAACTTTACACAAGAGGTACAAAATATCTTGTATTTCTTTCATTTCCTCTCTCATTATTTGTTATTACAAATGCATCCCCTATCATGCACTTTTGGATGAGTGGGCCAGGGTATGAAAAGTCTGCATTGGCGATACAGATTCTGACAATTGGTTATTCATTTTTTCTGCTAAACAGTGTTGGCAGGCTAATGGCAAGGGGTATGGGTGTGCCTCAATTTGAAATGATTTCTGCCTTGATAATTCTAGGTTTGAATATTTCTCTCAGTATAATTCTTATAATCTTATTTGGTTTTATTGGGGCCTTAATAGGGACATGTATGTCCTCTATTATTGGATCGCTTTTTTTCATGATTAGGTTTCATAAACATATAAAAAGGACAATAGCGTCTTTCTTAAAAGACATATGCCTTAGACCGTTTTTGGCCTGTATCATTGCAGTTCCGGTGTCGTTTGTGATAGATATTTTATTTCATTACATTAACTTTTTACCTTCAGAAAGAATAGGCTATTTTGTATACCTGTGCCTAAAGGGTGCCATGTTCTCAGGGGCATACCTTGTCTGTATCTTTTTCATCAGATACTTAGATGAATATGATAAGAATGTTTTTCTTTCAGCAATAAAGATGCCCCTTAGTAAGTTGGGGTTTATTAAAAGAGTATAGTTTGCCATGGAAGCGTCCATACAAATGATGCTGACTGGCAGGTATGGAATAACTCGGTAGACATTAAACAGATAGTAAATATTTAATTGAGATTTCAGATCAAATTATGTCTGATTATAAAACAAGGTATCTAACGCGTAATGAATACAAAGATTGGGATGCGTTAGTTTTACGATCACCTAATTATAGCGTATTTGATACCACACTCTGGCTTGACACCTTATCCTCTGTTTTAAAAAGTGATATTAGAATCTTAGGAGTATTTAATAAGGGAGATCTAATTGGGGGGGTAGCATTTAATGTGATTAAAAGGTTCGGGATGAAGATCGCAAAGGTTCCGCCAATGAGCGCTTTCAACAGTTGCCATTATATTCCAAAAGAGACACAGCATAAAGTCCGGCTGGGGAGATTTATTCAGGAGATTGTAATAGCAATTGCTGAGAAGTTAGAAGGTGATTTTTTTTATGCGTTTTTAGCAAATCACCCGGAATTCCAGGATATCCGAGGTTTTACATGGAAAGACTGGAGACAGATTATACTTTATTCTTATAGAGTACCACTTAACAAGATGGATTTATCTTTAATATCAGCATCAAAGCGTAGACAGGTAAAAAAGGCACAAAAAAGGCTGATTGCTATCGAAGAGGTTAAGGATGTAGCGCCTGTTTATGATATCATAAAAAATACGTATCTTAGACAAGGTATAGAATGTCCGCTAACCTTAAATGAGCTCTCTGGAATATGTGACAGAATGGGTTATAACATGATTATTAATGCCGCCAGGGAACAAAATAATGGTGATTACAAAGCCGTTATTGTCTATGTCGTCGACTATAGAGGAAAGTGTGTTTACAACTTGATTAACGGACACGAACATGAAATTCCTGATTCAGGCGCCAATACCCTTTTAATATGGGAAGGGATAAAGTTTTTTAAGGATAAAGGATTCGAATACTATGATTTGGGTGAGGCTGGAATGTCGTCCAAGGCCAATTTTAAAGGTGAGTTTTATACTGATTTAGTGCCATATTACCAGGTGTCAAAATCTAATTTTTTATTTTCAATCGCCTGGCATCTTACTAAAGGAAAAATTGCGAGGAATTAACATCTATTTTGGGAAATGCACGGGTTCCGACAAATAGAAAAGATATGGTAAAAAACAAAATACTCATTCTAGATAGTAACCGTGCTACGTTGACAGTAATTCGATCATTGTCAAAAAATGGATACGAAGCAATTGTTGGTTATATTAAAGACATAATTGGAGAAAGATTTGTGACGTTCTCCAGATATACCAGGGAAACATGGCCTCATCCCGGTTTCAATGAAGAGGAGAGATTTATTGAAGCCTTATTGTGTCTGTTAAAAGAAAGAAGTGATATTAATTATATATTTCCGGTAGGTGATACAAGTAGCGGGCTTCTGGCTCGTAATTATAATCGTATTATTCCATACTGCGAAATGGTAATGGCTAAGCCGGCTGCAATTGAGACCTGCCTGGATAAGACTATAACCTATAAATATGTACTCGAACAAAATATTCCTTTACCCGAATTGAGTGTGGTGCGAAATCTCGTTGATATTGATGCTCAAATAAAAAGAATTGGATACCCTTTTATCTTGAAACCCAAGAATAATCTTTTACCATTTTTTGGGAAGAAGTGCATCATCTGTGACACGCCAAATGAATATAATAAATATTTTCCAAAATGGCCACATAAACATCAGGAACTGATATTTCAGAGAAAGGTTTCAGGTTTTCGTCACGACTGTATGTTTACGGCAATTAAAGGAGAGATAGTTTGTTACTTCGAGAAAAAAATCATTAGAACTGATGTGTATGATAGTACCGGGTACGAGGTAGAAATTGTAACTGTCAAACCATCGGAGCGACGTAAGAAATACATTGAGTTACTTACCCTCGCGCTCGATTATTCGGGTATCGGCTGTGTTCAATTTCTTGTAAATGAAAAAGACGATAGCTCATACTTCCTGGAATTCAACCCGAGATTAGATTTTGGTAATGCTCTGCCGTATACTTGTGGTCTTGATTTCCCAAAACAGGCAATCGACGTTCACAGGTATTTGAGTGGTGAGATTGATTCACTTCCCTGCTACAAGAAGGATTACCAGGTTGGCAAGCGTATTCAATGGTTGTTGGCAGATATTTCAGGTATGTTGATAGCACTAAAGCGAAGAGAAATTTCGGTTTCGCAGGGGGGCATATGGTTTGTCAGGATTCTGTTTGCCCTTTCAAGATCGCCTGTTCATATGACATGGTCGTGGAAGGATCCACTTCCCACTTTAGTGATGTATAAGCAGGAGTTCTCAAATATAGTTTTAAAGCGTATCGGTTTTGGATGAGTTAGCAGAGTTATACAAAATTAATATCTTCAAAAATGTATTAAGCATAAATAACAAAAAAGACAGTGGTAAATTAAATATACTTTTTGTAAAACACTACAGATTACTATGTCTTCTTATACAACAAGATACCTTGCTCAGGATGGGCATGATCAGTGGGATGAACTGGTATCACAGTCACCGGCATGTAATATATTTGATACTACACTCTGGTTTAATACTTTATTTTCCGTTTTAAATTGTGACATTAGAATTTTAGGAGTATTTAATAAGGACGATTTAATTGGAGGTGTAGCATTTAATGTGATTCAAAGGTTTGGGATGAAGATTGCCAGTGTGCCTCCCTTAAGTTTCTATAACAGTTGTCACTATATTCCAAAAAAAACACAATATAAAGACAAGCTGGGTAATTATATACAGAGTATATTGAATTCAATTACAGTGAGATTACAAGAAGATTTTCATTACATAGTGATTGAAAATCACCCGGAATTTAAAGATATTAGAGGCTTTGTGTGGAACAGTTGGGACCAAAATGTAAATTACACTTATGGGATAGATCTTAACAAATTTGATTTCTCTCTGATATCACCATCGAAAAGAGGGTGGATAAAAAAGGCCCAGAGAAATATGACCATAACCGAAAAAATTAAGGATGCGGTTCCAATTTATGATATTCTAAAGCAAACGTATATCAGGCAAAATATGGAATTCCCACTAACTCTAGATGAGCTGTCTGCAATGTATAAAAAAATAAGTAACAATATTTCAATACGAGCTGCGGTAAGAAACGGTATCTACAAGGCAGTAAACATAGCTATTATTGATTACAAAAAAAACTGTGTTTATAACCTGTTTAATGGATATGAACCTGAAAACCCGGGATCCGGAGCCAATTCATTTTTGCTGTGGGAAACGCTGGAGTATTTCAAGAATAAGGAGTTTGGGTTTTTTGATTTCGGCCCTGCAGGGACACAGGCCAAGGCAAGTTTTAAAAGCGAATTTTGTGCTGATTTATTTCCGTATTACCGAGCTTCAAAATCCAGTAGTTTAAAGTTTTCAATCGTCTGGCGTCTTACAAAGGGGAGGATTCTTCAAATTTAATAATAGAATTGAAGTTTGCTTCATCTGTCTCATCAAATAAAAGTCTATAACTCAAACCTATTTTCAATGTTTTACAAATGGATATCATATTAAAACCTAAGCATCTAACCATATTTTTTGCATGTATTATCATATGTCTTACTTTAGTCCACAGTATAGTACAATATTTTTATATTACCCATGGGAGTGAAAGTATATTTGAACCTCTTACTCCATTTATAGACTTTAATGCTGAGCATAACATTCCGACATTCTACTCTTCGGCAAGTTTGCTATTCTGTTCTGTTCTTCTTACAATTATCACGGTTGCGAAAAAAAAGAGTGGTGAACGTTATATTTACTGGTTGGGGTTAGTGGCTATATTCCTGTTTTTGTCTATAGACGAATTTGTCATGATTCATGACCGTTTAAATGCAACTTTAAGGTCTACATTGAATGTGTCTGGATTCCTTCATTTTGCATGGATTATTCCATACGGTATTGCCTTAATTATATTTGTATTCGTATATACAAAGTTTGTGTTCAATCTTCCATTTAGAGTACGTTTTTTATTTATTATTGCCGGTTCAATTTATGTATCAGGTGCTATCGGTTTTGAACCGATTGAGGGGAAATTTTCAGAATTGTACGGTTATAACAATGTGGCCTATGTTGTCCTTTATACAATCGAAGAAATTTTCGAGATGGCGGGTATCGTGGTTTTTATTTATGCACTCACGTCATATATTGGCTCAGAGTTTAAAGGTCTGCGGCTAAGTATAAAATCATCAAATTAACACCTTCTCTCTTTCCATCCTACGGGCAGTGCCGGCTTTACCATTAGTTAATAGTTGTCAAATTGAAGGTTATAACGTCCTGAGTATAACATCTTTACTGTCACCTGCGTTTTTTCATTTTATGATAAATGTTTCTGAAAAGAAGGTACACTCTGGCATTAAATGAATTTAATATATAGATATCTACCTCTTCTCTTTTCTTATTAGTAAGTCGAGTTTTATAATCTTCCGTTCCACGTAAAAAATCATATTCTGAATATCCTTTTTCTATCGCATCTTCAATTACGAGGTTTGTCAATACACTTCCAACATGGTCCCTAAACAATTCCGAATCCCATCCTCCTTGATAGTAAAAAAGTTTGTTATTGTATTTGAAGAAATATAATGCTGCCACGTCCTTCTCCTGCACCCTGAGAAAGTATAGCCTTAGCATATCTGAATTTAAAAATGTACCGGCAATTTTTTTGTGAAATTCCCTGACATCACTTCTAGTAAGATTGCCCTCATGGTCCACAGCCATCCATCGTTTTTCATGCAGTTCAAACATTTTTTCCATGGCGCTGTCTATTTCATCCGGATTTTCCCATGCCAGGAACTCAACATTATCGTATTTCTTGAATAAATTACGCCTCCTTCTCTTTATAGTGTTTCTCATGTTTCTACTTAAAGAAAGGTAGAAATCTTCAATTTGATCTGGCAAAGGTATATAGGGGCAAACCTGAGATATTTCAGATTGCAAAGGCCTGTTCCCCATAATCTCTTTAAGTAATCTACCGGTTAAAGAAGTTGCAGGTATATTGCTCAGGAGGCAAAAGTCCCATCTGCTCTCCTGAAACAGGTATTCGACTATTGCCCCAATGGCCTTTCTCTCCATTCCTTTATAAATTATGAAATCAAGATGGTCAGAGGAGATAGGCATTGTTCCAAGAAACTTTATATATTTCAGGACAGGAATGCCGCCTATCTTTTTTCTATTAATACACAATGGCGCAATGGCGACCAGTTTTTCACTTTTGTCGTATATGGCCAAGATGAATAGCTTTTTGTTTTGCTGAAAGTACTCCCACCATGTGTACATCCATTCCCAGGTAAGAAAAACAGTGTCGCCTCTATTTTTTTTCAAGAGAGCGGTCCAATCTCCTTTCAGTTTTGAAAATTCGTTTCGTGTACTTATTTTTTTTATAGATAGCATTGGAAATACCAGTTTCATTTGATAATTGGGAAATGAACTTAATTATTTGCTCTGCAAAATGAAATTTACGGCAGGGTGGGAATTGCCCGCCAAAAGTAACTATTTAATAAATGGTAATATCTGATAATTAACCGTCGACTTTATGTGTTTTAACAGAAACACTATCACCGTCTACTTCGAATATAAGGTAGTGGTGAAATCCTCCTTTTTCTTCCGGTACGTAAATACCTGAGCCAGCGCCTCCTGAAACCAGGTAGCGGGTGGGGTCACCCGCTTTAAAGAGTGTCACATTCGTCACATTGTTCGGATCTTACGGATTGTAGTACAGATGTTCGTGAGACGCAAGGACATATGAAATGTTGTCGTATTTCGCGAAAATATTAGTCAGTTTTTTAAGGCTGTCCGGATTCAGACTGTCCTGCGGACGTTGCGGTTTCATGGGATAGTGCATCATGATAAATATGTGCATTTTATCCTTATTCGCATCAAGGTCTGTATCAAGCTGTTTGAGCTGCGTATCCCAGATATAGCTGAATTCAATGCCACCAGTAGGAGGCTGGGTTCCTGCCGGAGGGACGTCTTCCGTATTCAGGGCGATAAAACGCGAGTTCCCGTA
>JACKQG010004929.1_pt1 | contig 15101 bp, 14 predicted proteins | sample 8237621 | NCBI WGS metagenome assembly JACKQG01 (sample SAMN15677084, study PRJNA649215) | marine metagenome | biome: marine; feature: Black Sea; material: saline water; isolation source: suspended particulate matter (SPM) from the Black Sea western gyre | collected 2013-06-09/2013-06-10 | depth... | reverse complement strand
TGGGGAGGGTGCGGAGAGATTGGGGCGATTTTGGCCTAGGCGGTGGGATTTTGGATGGGGAGAACCGGCAGCCTCTACCTAATCGAGAGGTCATTGCTTATAAGGGAGCGATTGGAGAGATCTTTCTCACGCCCGGCTTTGGCTGGGGGTGTGGGGGGTGGGGAGAATGGGATTGGGGGGAAGGGAATTGGGCAAGTGCCTCTCTCCTATTGATGAAGGAGATTCATGGAATGGCTCTCGTTTTGGGGTGGGATGCTCTCCGCCATACGTGGGGGTTGGACATCCAGTTAGCAACTCTCCCTTGATTATCGGTGTCGTTCATGATGGCAAGGCGGGGCATCGGTCTCAGGCTTTGGGCATTCTTCGTTGGTTTGGGGAGGGTTTTGTGGTGGAGGCGTCTTGGTCTTCTCTTTGGGCCGAGAGGGCTGGGCGATTATGGGTCGCTCTAGGTGGTTCACCTTCCCCCGTTGCCTTGCCGCAAAGAACAGAACGGTGTGACCTTATCTTTTCTGTGGGGACAGCCTCAGCCGTTCCCGCATTGGCTTGGGGGCGTAGAGTTCCTTGCCCCGTATGGAGCGTGATGGTCCCGTGGGGTATTCCTCGTTCGAGATTCAAAGGAGCGGTTCTTCCGCCCCATGATTCCATAGGGTCCCCTCATGAAATCGTTTCGCTCGTTGCTCCCTCACCCTTTGCTTACAGTAAAGGGGCACGAAAGGACGAGGTTGCCCTCCTGTTGGGAGGAGGTCGTCATGGAGCTAGCTGGCCTTGGGAACCCCTTGAGAAGGGGATCTTAGATCTTGCAAACAGACTCGGGGAGAAGGGGATGAGTTTTGTGGTTGCTCCATCCAGACGAACACCTCTTTCTTCCCTAGAAAAGATGGCTAGGAGGGGTGTAAGAGTATGGAGCCAAGAGAAGTCTCTAGACAAGCTCTTTAGGCAGGTGAGGGGCGTGGTGGTAACTGACGACAGTTACTCTTTGGTCTCTGAAGCGATCCAAGCAGGGTTTCGTCCTCGGGTGTGGGAGACGGGGACGGCGAAAAAACTCACTTCGGTGTGGATGACACTGAATGACAAAGGATGGATTGACAGGAGCCCGATTTCCGGTGAGGTTCCCCACCTACTCCGTGGAGGACCTGCCCCTCACTACGAGGAACTCTTGGCACATATTGAAGAGCTCGTTGGGTCTCTTCAAGAGAGAGTTTAGAGGAAAAAGGAAGATACTACCGTTTTTTCCCAACGAGAAGAATCAGCCCCGGTAGGAAAAGGGGTTGAGCATGGAGAACTTCAAGCCCCGCTCGCTCCATCGCTGAGGAGAGGGCAGAGAGGCGCGGGAAACTCTGGATACTCTTTCCCAAGTAAAGATAGGAATCGGGAGGGGCACCTTTCAAACGGGCAAGAACAGGAAGAAGAGCGAGCCAGATACGAAGGAGAAAACGAAGAACGATGTTCTCTGGTTGGGCTAAATCCAAACAACCCCAAACCCCCCCTTGTTTGAGCGCTTCACTGTGGCGTTTGATTGTCCCTCCTACATCTGGAATATTCCTGAGCCCCCATCCAATCGTAATTACGTCCCACTCTCCAATAGGTCTAGAGGCATCACCCAAGTGGAAGTGAATATCTAGATGGGACAGATCGTTCTTTTCTCTCGCCAACGCGAGCATCTGTTCCGAAAGATCTTCACCCCGTACTCGGGCACCTTCCTTTGCCAACAGGATAGCGAGGTCACCCGTCCCGGTCGCTACATCTAAGGCGTCCACGCCCTCCAAGGAACCTAACTTAGAGATCAAGACCTGACGCACCTTATGGTCACATCCCAAACTGATGAAACGGTTCATGCGGTCGTAATGAGAAGAGAGGGCATTGAAGAGGGGAATGGTGGGAGCCGTTTTCACATCGCTATCTTATTAGGGGTCATGTCAAGAATCCTCCATTTTCACTTAGAATCGCTCTTTGTATTCCCTCCCGGTATTGCTAGGGGGCACAAGAACAACAGACGCATGGAGAAGACGAATCGTAGAGGCTTTATCGGGCTATTGGTGCTCGGTTATTCTTCAGTCGCTCTTTATGTAGGAGGAAGCCTCCTCTCATTTCTCAAATTCCTTTTTCCGAATGCGACCTATGAGCCTCCTCAGAAGTTCAAAGCGGGTGCTCCTTCGGTATACCCTGAAGGTTCGATTACTTTCCTTACAGGACGGGGTGTTTGGATTGGTCATTATCCAGAAGGATACGCAGCACTTATCGCCAAATGCACCCACTTAGGATGTAAGCCTAACTGGCATCCAGAGCTTGTCCATGAGGTCTTTGGTGCGGGGCTTTTTGAGTGCCCGTGCCACGGGAGCAAGTATGACCGGTATGCCCGAAACTTCTATGGACCAGCTCCTTATCCTCTCTTGAGGGCAAACCTCAGTTTGGCTCCAGATGGGCGTCTTGAAGTGGACAAGTCGGATACACTTTCCCCCAAAGTGAAGATTGTAGCTGGTCAGGAAATAGATGAAACGAAAGATCCTGCTTTTTTCTTGACGCTGTAAATGAGTCCACGCTTCCCCAAGATCCCTAACCCCTTTGAACTCGGGAACCGCCTTATTACGGCGATCCTCTCCGTCCTTTCACTCTCCAAACTAGGAGAAAGCTGGAGAGTATTCCTCGATTGGTTAGTAGACACAGAAGTTTACCGCGGCACCTATACGGTTAGGAGTCCTATCGATTCAGCGGGGCAACGGACCAAGGTCATGAAAGACAGTCTCTTTCTACACTTGTGGCCTCCCAAATCCCACCGAAACGACTTGCGTATTTCCTACCATTTGGGGCTGGGTCTTACAACGACATGGTTCTTTATCGTCTTGACGATTACAGGCGTCCTCTTGATGTTTTACTACCGACCCAGTGTGCCCTTGGCTTACTATGATATGGTTGACTTTAGGGAAGGAGTTTACCCTTTTGGGATGTTCTTGAGAAATATGCACCGTTGGGCAGCCCATGCGATGGTCTTTACGACGATTTTCCATATGGCGCGCGTCTTTTTTACGGGCTCATATAGACCACCCCGCCAGTTGAATTGGGTCTTGGGCGTAATTATGTTGGTCCTTACGCTTCTCCTCTCGTTCACGGGGTATCTCCTTCCTTGGGACCAACTCTCCTTGTGGGCTATTACTGTGGGAAAGCAGATGGCTGCCAATACCCCCATCTTGGGTCATTTGGGCCCCTTTGCTGTCGTGGATAATATGCACGATGCTGCTTTTGGTTTGGTGGGAGGAACCGAGATTGGTCCTGCGGGGCTCATTAGGTTTTATGTCCTCCATGTCTTCTTCCTTCCCCTCGTACTTACAATCATGATCTGCTATCATTTCTGGCGTGTTCGGAAAGATGGCTTCTCGTTCCCCCAAACATAACTGATGGATAAGAAGACACTAAGTAGATTCCTAAAGCATGAAGCTAAGGAAAGAGATGCACTTCGTCGGAAGATGCAGCGTCTCCAGAATCCTCCACCCGAAGAGTCTGTCTTTACCTGGCCAGCGCTCATCAAGCAGGTCGTTGCTGGTGCTGTGGTATTGACCGTCTTGTTGACGATTGCCTCTTTGGTTTTTGATGCCCCACTTGAAGAAATCGCCAACCATGCTCATACACCAAATCCCGCCAAAGCGCCGTGGTACTTTGTGGGGCTACAAGAACTCTTGGTCTATTTTGATCCTTGGCTAGCTGGGGTCGTCTTGCCTACACTCATCATTGTGGGGCTTATCCTCATTCCCTTTGTGGATACGAACCTAAAGGGAATCGGACGATTTGCTCCGAAAGAGCGACCCTTTGCGCTAGGGGTATTTGGGTTTGGGATGTTTCTTTGGTTCGCACTCATAGTCTTTGGGCTTTACTTTAGAGGGACGAACTGGGATCTCTACATGCCAACTGATTGTTGGCGAGGGGCTCAAGAGCCCTTTATCTACCGTTCTTGCCCCGACCTAGAGGGTGGTTTGGCAATGATGGAGGGGACTCTTGGATCGGAGATGGAGAATGAAGAGGGGGCAACCTTCTCCAGTGGGGCTGTCTTCCATCTTGAGCCTGGAGAAGAGGGAACGGGAACCGCGATTGGGAAGAGCTACGTGTGGAGAGGAGGGGCATGGGAAGAATTGACCCCTCCCCCTGCGATTCCTTTGGCATGGACACCTTTGAAGGATGTGGATGGGAATACTTTGGCTCCAGACCATCCCTATCACATGGCGATTGGCTTGGTGATATTGGGAAGTTGGCACATAGCATTCTTGGTGATTCCCGCACTCCTCAATCCCCTCTTTTTCCGTAGGTTGGGATTGTGGCGCTACGGGACAGCGATGCTCTTTACGGGTATGATTTTTGGGGTGGTAGGGAAGATTCTTTGGCGTCTCATCTTTGGCATCAAGTACATCCTTGTGACACCGTGGTTGAATATATGAACAAGCCGTTGAATGATGGGTTGGACCGGAAAGTCGATAGTTGGTTCACAATCTCATCCCTCTTTCTCGTTCTCTTGGTCGGAGGACTCATCTATAAGGAGATGAATCCGCCTTACAGGGTTTATCAAGACGAGGCTTATCTCGCTCTTGCCCTTGCCGAAGAAAGTGCAGGGAACAGCGAATTGGCTGCCTATTACCGAGGCGAAGCAGAGGGGAAGCCCCCACGGGGGATTCGACAGCTCTTCCTTGCATCTGGTGAGGTCGAAAGGTGTGGCTCGTGCCATGTGGACGATTCTGGGCTGGAAAGTTGGCACTTGGAAAATGTAAATCCTCGATTCCCCACCTCTTTCTTTGGGTGTACGGTTTGTCATGGGGGAGACAGAATGGCTTTGGAGATTCACCGTGCCCACCATGGCTTGAAAAAGAGTGTGGCGGAAATGGAAGCACCCTTGTGGGACAGCCACAGTGAAAATGCGGCTGCAATTATCTCTTTCTGGAACAGGCTAAGAGAGGTCTCTCCTCCCCTTTCAAATCCTCTAGCCGAAAGCCAACCTGACTACAGAGATGTCAGTATCACAGGGAAACCGATGGGGACGTTCGGTGTCGCTGTCTGCCTATCCTGTCATGCACGATCTACAGGACTCACAGAACATATCTACTCGGAGAGAACATGGGACCACATTGATCGATGGAGCGAGAGCAAGTTTGAGAGTTTTAGGGTCGTTGAAAAGGAGCCTGACTATCTGACGCCACCAGCAGAGATTCTCTTGGCGAGGGGGTTGTCCGAAGAGGCCTACAGAGCCAACTGTAAGGGGTGCCATACCACAGGGTATGACAGTGCAACTGATACTTATAGGGATGGAGGAGTTACTTGTGAGGCGTGTCACGGACCGGGCGAAGTTTTCGCGGGGCTGATGATGCGGGGCACCGTACCTACTAAGACAGGCCCCCATAGTTTTCAAGGTGAAGGTGCCTTGGTGGCGCGCATCTCCGCCGACCGGAATGTCTGTATTACCTGTCACAACCCCAACAGGCACGAACTGCGACCGACTGAAGGTGAGCGGGGCGAGCATGCGCGGTTGGCATCAAGGCGTTACGAAGCGATGAACCATTTGGAGCCCCTCCCCCCCCTAGAAGGTGCCATTTTGGGACCTGCTCAAGGGTATGAGAGCGAAGAGCTCTTTGAAGCTCAGGACTTGGAGGCAGTGGGTCAGGCTATCGCCGAAAAGGCGGGATGTCTGGCGTGCCACTCCATTACGGGGATTCGGGTGGTGGGTCCTACTTGGAAGGGGCTATATGGAAGTGAACGCATACTTTCGGATGGTACTGTCGTTGTGGCTGATGAACAATACATGCTAGAGTCCATTTTGGAACCGATGGCGAAAGTAGCCCAAGGTTACTTTGCAGGGATGATGCCTGGAGGCTTTGAAAAGACGCTTTCAGAAGAAGATCTACAAGCGATTATCGCTTATATGAAATCGCTCCAGTAAGTAAGCTTCTCACCCCCTAGTTGCCTCTGATTGTACCTCCTGTCTAAGGGGTTTTCTCAAAGTGATGTAGAATGCGTTTGCCCTCGTTGGGGTTGCCCTCACCCCTAATATACGGTTAGGAAGGAGGACAGTAGTTTGGATTTCTCTAGTTTGATTACGATTATGGTCAATGCAGTGGGGTGGGTTGTACTCGCCTATGCTGCTCGAACTGTTTGGGTTCTGATTTTGGACTCAGATGTGATGGTTTTGCCCTGGCAGGGGTTTCGCCGCGTCTTGGGAGATTGGCGAGGCTTCGTTCTTGTCGCTGCGACATTTGCATTCTCTCAGACGATGTCAGGTGGTTTCAACCCCGCATCAGCATGGCAAGGTTTCTCTTCGGGATGGATCTTCGGGTTGTTGACGGCGATTGCCGCTGCAGCAGCGATGATTCTTGCGCTTGAATCGTTGAAATCCCTGTGGGAAGGGGGTGGAGGGTTTGGAATGATTGGGGACTGGCTAAGAAACCCCGTCAAGCGTGTACCGGAGTTCTTGGCAACCGTTACTGGCTCTCTAATCCTCTTATGGGCTGGAGGAGCTCTCCTATCAATGATTCCTGCACTGAGTACAGCCAAAGAGGGATTGTCTGAAGGACAGATGGTTCCTTGGCCAGAGATGAACGCCACTTTGTGGGGTCCTGGTATCTTGGCGATGCTCTTTTTTGGGATTCCTGCCGTCCTTGCTATCTTCATCTCTCAAGGCGAAAACGAAGCCCCATTAGCGTCTCTCATGAATGTGTTGAAGAGATGGTGGGGAATCGCCCAGAACTGGCGCATGAACCTATCTTGGCTCGTTGGTGGTGCCCTCTTGGGTTGGGTCTGGAATGGGTTGCGCTCCTGGATGGAGAGTATGGCGACAAGTGGCGTGATGGGGGACTTGATGATGTTCTCTATTCATGTCCTAGGGGTCGCCGTTGTCCTTGGTATGGCGATGTCACTCTTTGGTCTAAGAGATGCTCATCGCGCAGGCTCTAAGGGTATGTAGCGATCACGGTTGGTGGGCGATCGGTTGGTTCTGTACTGGTCGCCCTAAGTCCTAGCTGTCGTATGGAGGATGGAGGCAAAAACCTCTCTTCCGTCTTCGCTCCCCAATAATGCACGCCCTGCGCGTTCGGGGTGTGGCATCATCCCGAGTACATTCCCTGAGGTATTTAGGAGACCCGCGACATCACCTAAAGAGCCGTTGGGGTTCTCTAAGTAGCGATAGGCGACTTGGTTGTTTTCCTGAACGCTTTCGTATTGCGTCTCGTTCGCATACCAGTTGCCATCCATATGAGCAATAGGAATCTGAAGAATCGTGCCGGCAGGTGGTCCAGACCATGGTCCCCCACAACTCTCTTCTTTTCGAAGCGCCACGGTCTTGCACCGAAAAAGCCCCCCCTGATTCCTTCGCAAAGCTCCTGGTAACAGACCGCTCTCAACAAGAATCTGGAATCCATTACAGATGCCGATTACCGGTTTGTCAGCAAGGGCGTGGTCAATGACACTCTCCATCACGGGAGAGAATCGTGCAATGGCACCGCTTCTAAGGTAGTCTCCATAAGAGAATCCCCCCGGAAGAAAAACCAAATCTACACCGTTGGTGGAGGGGTTGTTGTGCCAAAGCCACTCCGTTTCAAACCCCAACTCCCCCATAAAACGATAGGCATCTTTGTCGCAGTTGCTCCCCGGAAAAATGACAATTCCAACCTTCATATCGGTCGAACCATCACCTCATGAACGACGGGGTTAGAGAGAACGGAATCAGCGATTTTTTGGGCTTCGGCTAAAGCGTCCTCTTTCCCTAAATCGGGAAACGTGAGTAGAAACCACCGTCCAGCTCGGAGATCTTCAAGAGGATATCCACCCTTGATAAGGGTGCGACGAATCGTCCTCGCTTCAGGATCTAGCGTTTCACTCTTTGGGGTCACAACGATCTCAATCTTCGTCATAGGGTAGCCTCCAAACGACGAAGAACCTCACGATATCCCGCCAATAGGTCTCCCTTGTCTTCACGGAAGAGATCCTTGTCAAAACTCTCCATCGTTTCGGGGTCCCACAATCTCATGGTGTCGGGACTGATCTCATCAGCCAAGAGAATCTCTCCAGGTGCTGTGCGTCCAAACTCCAATTTGTAGTCGGCCAACAACAACCCCACTTTTGCGAAGAGTGCTGTCAAGACCTCATTGACCGTCAAAGCGAATACCTTAAGCTGTGCGATCTCCTCTTCTGTAGCCAAAGAGAGAGCGAAAGATGCTTCGGGGGAGATTTGGGGGTCGCCCAAAGCATCGTCTTTGAGATAAAGCTCGAAAAGTGGGGGGACAAAGGGGAGATTCTTGGGGGCCCCGAATCTCTTTACAAAAGAACCAGCGGCGCGGTTGCGCACGACGACTTCTAGGGGGATGATATCCACACGACGGACACGGTCTCTGTTCCCATCAATGGTCTCCACAAAATGAGTGGGGATACCAGCAGCAGCCAGCACGGTGAATAGATGTTCGGAAATCGCTCGGTTCAAAAACCCTTTGCCTTCAAATTCCTCTTTCTTCTCTGCGTTAAATGCGGTAGCACTATCCTTGAAATGTTGAATCAAGGTCCCAGGAACACCATCATCAAAGAGGATCTTCGCTTTCCCTTCATAAAGTATTTTCATCCTAAAGTAGCTCCTTTACACCTTTGAGAATCGCGGCACCGTGTCGTAACGATCTTGAGGTATCGAAAATTTCGTCCATTCTGTCAGCAAGGAGGGGTCCCGCTTGAGGACTTGCTTGGAGCAGTGCCCGAAAATCACCACCTTCCTTCGCTTGAAAAGAGAGGGATTGAACGATTTCGTAAGCCTCTTCTCTGGTCATCCCACATTCCACCAATGCGAGTAATGCTGCACTGCTCATCATCACCCCGCCCCCTCTGTTTAGGTTCGCCTGAACAGCTCTCTCATTGACCACAAGCCCTTTGGCAACTCCCTCTGCACGAACCAACATATAGTGGAGCAAGGTCGTACTATCAGCAAGAGTGACTCTTTCGTTAGACGAATGGCTGATATCTCTCTCGTGCCAAAGGGCGACATTCTCCAGCCCTGTCTGGGCATACCCCCGTAGGAGGCGAGCCTGCCCCGTTAGCCGCTCAGAAACGATAGGGTTGCGTTTGTGGGGCATAGCACTACTCCCCTTTTGCCCCGCAGTAAAGGGCTCTTCAACCTCGCCCACTTCTGTTCTTTGGAGATGTCTAATCTCGATAGCAAACTGTTCCACAACAGCACCGAAAAGAGCGATAGATTCTAGGAATGCGGCATGGCGGTCTCTTGCCACCACTTGGCTAGGAGCGGTTTCGGGGGTTAGTCCTAGGGCAAGAAGAGCTTCCTTCTCCACTTCGGGCTCCATAAAGGGGTAGGTGCCCACAGCGCCCGCCATCTTCCCCACAGCGATACCTATCTTCGCCTCTTTGAGTCTTTTCCAAGCCCGGATTGCAGCTGCACCATGGCGAGCAAAGCGCAGACCAAAAGGCTGGGGTTCTGCATGCATCCCATGGGTGCGACCTGCTGAAGGTAGCGACAACGTTCGCTCTGCCAACGACAGAAGGGACTCAATATAGGCAGATCCTGCAGTTAGGAGCGTTTGTGCGGCAGCAACGCATTGGATGGCAACACCTGTATCCATCACATCGCTAGACGTCAATCCGTGATGAATCCACCGTCCCTCTTCACCCACACCTTCACGGACCATCTCAAGAAAAGCAATCACCTCATGTCTTACTTCCTTTTCAATGATGTCTAGGCGCAGAATATCAAGAGGCGCTTGGCGGCAGGCAGAAGCTGAACCAAGGGGAACTAAAGACCGTTTTTCTAGGGCATCAAGCCATGCCATTTCAACATCCATCCATGCTTGAAACCGAGCTTGGCGAGACCAGATCTCTCCCATTTCTGGGTATTGGTACCTTTCAATCATCCTCGTTTCCTCCTTGAGCCCAAAAAAGAATCTGCTTCTTGTCTACTAAGCCGATATGAAGAGTCCTTCCCAAGACTGTAGCAGGGGTCGCATCGATGCCAAAGAGATCCGCTTCAGTTTGATCTGTTCTAATCGCATCTAAGATAAGAGGGTCTTCTGCACATTCAGCCCTCGTGGTGGTGGGGAGCCCCGTCGTTGCAAAGAGGAGATTCAGCGCAGCCTCGTCTCTAGGTCGGTTCGTAAGTAAAGCATCAAAGAAGGGCCAGAAGAGAGTATCTCCTCCCTGTTGCCAAATACATTCAGCCGCGACTGCCAAAGGGATATCTTCTTGAACCCGAATAAAGTGCTTGAAAACGAGACGGAAGGGTGCTTCCTTTTGCACCTCACCAAGCAGTCTTGCTTCTTGGGCACAATAGGGGCAGGTAAAGGAGGTGTAAAAAACAGCTGTTGGACCCTCTCCACGGGTGGGTCGATTCTCCACAATAGGGGCACGACGCAAATAAACAGAACCAAATACAGAGGGTCGTAAGACCCATCTTTCTCCACGAGGAATCAAGCGACGGGCAACTTCCGAAAATCTGAAGGCGCCTGCTATGGCGGTATCAACTTCTAGATAGGGGCTCCACGGGTACGCTTCAATGTCATCGGGTGCGGGTGCTCTCTTTAGGTCCAATGTGGGGAAAGTCCGCTCTAGCCAAAGTGAAATCCCTTCTTGGCACGGCGCACCACAGTCCGAATCAATCCGAAGGACTCCTTGAATGGGGGGGTCGATATCAACGAGCTTCAGAGGTGTTCTGATGTCAAGAGCTTTTTCAATGAGCGAAACAAAGGTCTCGGTAGGGAGGTTTCCTGCAATGGGAATCTCGTCAATAAAGAAGAAGGGAGTGCTACGGATACCTTGACGGATTGCACTCTCTAAGTCGGTAGCGACACGATCAAACCCCCCTCCAAATCTAAGGCAAGAAGAGTAGGCGTTGTAATCCCCTTCAAGGGGTTGGGCAAGACGGAGCAACCCTTCCAGTGTAGGTTCGCCTTGGAGATGGAAAAGCGCATCGTGGAAAGCCCAAAAAAAGCCCCCATCCTCTGCGCAGACCGAAGCCTCGGCGGCTAATGTAGCTCCCTTATGGAGGCTCTCAATGGGTAGCTGACGAATCTCAATGATAAGGTCATCACCAAACTTGTCTTGGAGAAGAGGAAGTGTCTCCGATGCAAACTGGGAACAAAAGGGGCACTTAAAATCGACCCACTCTACCAAGTGGACAGGTTTGGCGGCTAAGGAAAGAAAAGCTGCTACGACGAAAGGGAAGATTCTCATTCCACCGTGACCGTCTTCGCTAGGTTGCGGGGTTGATCGATATCTAGACCCCGTTCACGTGCAATCCAATAAGCAAAGATTTGGAGAGCGACGAGTGCCGGGAAGGCGCTCAGTAGGGGAATAGTGGTGGGAAGAACCAAGGTAATCTCCGCTTCGGACACTTCGGGTGCTTCCTTAGTCGTAAGGAGGAGGATGCGCCCCTTACGGGCAGCGACCTCCCGCAGAGAGCCATAGATCTTCTTGAAATGGTCATCAAAAGGAGCGATAATCACGACCAGCATCTCTTTAGATATGAGAGCTATCGGTCCATGCTTCATCTCACCAGCCGCATAGGCTTCAGCATGAATGTAAGAGATTTCCTTGAGTTTGAGGCTTCCCTCCATCGCTGTGGACCAATGGCGTTGACGGCCCAAGAAAAGGGCATTCTGAGTGGCGGTAAACCGCTGAGCAATCTCCTTGATGTCTCGCTCCATTCCAAGGACCGTCTCAAGCACGCTGGGGAGGCGTCTGAGAGCTAGTAATTCATCGGAAATATCAGTCCCCCCTAGTTCCGCCAACTGAAGGGCAACAAGAAAAAGGGTGGATAACTGAGCCAAGTGTGTCTTGCTCGCAGCGACGCCAATTTCCATCCCGGCATGAGTCCTGAGAATAGCCGTTGAACATCGCTCTAGAGAATTCCCCGTCGTATTGACAACGGAAAGAACGGGGACTTGGGCATCTAAGAAGGGTTCAACCGCTTTGAGGGTATCAAAGGTCTCTCCACTTTGGCTAACGGCAATTACGAGGAGACCTTCAGAGGGAAAAAGAGGTCGATTCCTTGACTCGCTGGCGATTTCTACTTCGCAGGGGATCCCCGCAATATTCTCGACCCAAGAACGGAAAGCGAGTGTGGCATTGAACGAAGTTCCACACGCGACACACTGAATTCTTTTCGTCTTTCTTAGCAAGGCGACCACATCCTCTGAAAGATGGAGACCTTGTGGGGATAGCTTATCCGAAAGCGTATCTGTTATTGCGCGAGGCTGTTCGTGGATCTCTTTCAGCATAAAGTGGGAAAAACGCCCCTTTTGAGCCGAAACAGGATTCCAAGGAAATATCTTGACCTGAGGCTTCACGGGGGAGCCATCATTCCGACGAATCTCAATATCTTCTTCAGTTATCCATCCCCATCTATCCTCCTCCAAGAAGATGACTTCTCTCGTTTCGGGAAGGAAAGCAGATAGGTCGCTCGCCATCCAATTCTCCTTCTCACCAATCCCTAAGACGAGAGGGGAGTGTCGACGGGCAAAAAAGATTCGGTTTCTCTCTCTTTCGTCCAAAATCGCTAAGGCAAAAGCGCCCTCCAATCGAGGTAATATCCTTGGCAGGGCGTCTTCCACTTTACCGCCATCTTCAAGTAAGAGTCGAAGAATCACTTCCGTATCAGTATCAGAGCTAAAGAGAGCCCCTCCCTTAATCAACTCTTGGCGCAAAGAGGCTTCGTTCTCAATGATACCGTTGTGGACGACAGCGATACCCCCATCCGAAAGGGGGTGGGCATTCTTGACCTCGGGACGCCCATGAGTAGCCCATCGAGTATGGGCAATCGCCGTACCGCCTTCAGGGAACTGACCCTGGAAACTATCCAAGAGAACATTGATTTTTCCTTCCTTCCGAAAGACATCCAATTTGTGGTCAATGACACCAAGCCCAACCGAGTCATATCCGCGATACTCTAGCCGTTGGAGCGCTTCAAGAACGGCACCAGCTGCGTCTTTCTGTCGGATGAGTCCTACGATGCCACACATTATCTTTCTTGATTGGAAGGGAAGGGAGGAGGTGGGGAGAGACCCATTCTTACTCGGTCTCTTTTTGGGCAGTGGCAATCAGTTTCGTCGCTAGGTCGGGCGGAACTTGTTCATATGTAGATGGGGTAACCGAAAAAGTGCCATCCCCCTTAGCAATGGAGCGAAGGGCGTTGTCGTACTTGTACATCTCCTTCAAGGGGACTTGCGCTCGAATGACCGAAGTCCCAAGTTCCTCTCCTGGCTCCATCCCCTCAACACGTCCACGCCTACTGTTTAGGTCACCAATCACTTCGCCCGTCAAACCCTCCGGAACGATCACTTCAACGAGTCCGAATGGCTCAAGGAGGAGTTTGGTACCTTTCTTCTCCATTTCTCGAAAGCATTGCCTTCCTGCAATCTGAAAAGCGATATCACTGGAGTCCACATCATGGGTCTTACCATCGTGGACGGCGACGAGAAGATCTACGACAGGAGAACCCAACAAAGAACCCGCCTCAATCGCTTCTCGAACCCCTTTTTCAACCGAGGCAATAAACTTGGCGGGAATCTTGCCACCCACGATCTCATCCTCAAAAGTAAACCCCTCACCTCTGGGTAGGGGCTCTAGGCGCAAGTGGCACTCCCCAAATTGACCCCTACCACCAGATTGTTTTTTATGTCGGTAGTGGGATGAAACAGCGCCTTGGAATGTCTCACGGTAAGGAATACGGGGTGGAGCAGCAGATCCCGATAGACCGAAATCAGAGGAAAGACGAGCTAAGAGCACAGAGAGTTGAGTTTCGCCAAAACAGTCAATGATATTCTGGGAAACCTCTTCATGGAATCCAAAATTGACGGCAGGTTCTTCACGCAAGAGCGACCGCAGAGCTTCATTGACTTTTTCCTCATCCCGTTCTTCGGTCGCCGATAGAGATTCCCGTGCCGTGGGATCGGGAAAAGGAATAGGAGGAAAAGAGACGGGTGCCGAAGAGAGCGAATCACCGGTCTGTGTACTCTTTAGTTTTACGAGGGCGATAATCTGCCCCGCTTCAGCACGGTCTAGGGGCGTGCGTTGAGCGCCAAAGACCTTGTAAATCTGAGAGATACGCTCGGAATCACCCGACCGGTTGTTCTTGAGGGTATCCCCCTTAGAAATCCCCCCCGAAGCGACACGCGCAAACTGGACTTCACCCATCTGTCCTTCGTACTTAGTCTTGAAGATATGGAGTGCCTGTGTGGATGAACCCAAGAGGTCGGCTCGACGAGCGAATGGGGAATCTTTCGTTCCAGGCAAAAAGGAGGAAATGGCGTGGAAGAGGGCATCAACACCTACTTCATTCAATGCTGAAAGATAGAGAACAGGAAGAATATCTCCAGAGAGAACGCCCTTTTTCATGGCGGGCTCAAGTTGCTCTCGAGAAGGAAGTGTTCCTTCCAAGTAAGAGTCCATCAAATCGTCGTCTTGCTCCACAATCGCATCTAACAGATCTTCAGGGAGGTCCTTACCATCCAAGAGTGAAGTCGGTTCCGAGAATCCAGCGCCAGACTCAGTTTCCTGTATGGGATGAGCCCCTCTTAGACCGACCCAAGCATCTGTCTCTGCTTCTTTTCCATCCATCTTATTGACGACCACGAGGACGGGCAAACCGAATGCCCGTGCTTGAGCAAGGGCTCGGCGAGTCGCCATATCAGCACCAGCACCACCGTCCACAACGAGAATTGCAGCATCAGCAGCAGCCAACCCTGCTATCCTGTCGCAAACGAAGTCAGGAAATCCTGGGGTGTCAATAATCTGGTGATCAACGCCATCATGGGAAAAACTAGCCGTAGAGAGAAAGAGGCTCATTCCTCTGTTCTTCTCTTCAGAATGAGTGGCAAAGTGGGATGAGCCGTCTTGGAGGTTTCCCAAACGAGTCGTGGCACCCGCACGATGAACTAACGCCTCGGCAACGAGACTCTTGGCGACATCTATGTTCCCGAAGATTGCGTATGTACTCGGTGTCGACATAGCTGTAGTGTATCCCTTGCCCCCCGAGGAGAGGCTGTAGGTTATGGGTCACGCATCCCCTTGAACATACGACGCATTGGTTCAAGATACTTAGTTTTGAAGTGTTCCTCAATTTGTTTTCTTTTTGCGGTCTTCATGCG
>JACKQG010004928.1_pt1 | contig 15104 bp, 10 predicted proteins | sample 8237621 | NCBI WGS metagenome assembly JACKQG01 (sample SAMN15677084, study PRJNA649215) | marine metagenome | biome: marine; feature: Black Sea; material: saline water; isolation source: suspended particulate matter (SPM) from the Black Sea western gyre | collected 2013-06-09/2013-06-10 | depth... | reverse complement strand
GACTTTTGCAAGTGCTGCATATATACCAGGGAGTATTACTGTCCCACCTGCACTCAATGTTTCTCTTATCACAACATTCAAACTATCTTTAGTAATTGCTATTTGCCACCAGGATGAGTCAACTTCTTCAGGATCATCCCAACGTTCATTTATAAGCAATAGAGTGGTACTTCCAGCTTTAAAGCCAGTACCCATGAAGGAAATTTTATGATCTATTGGTAGCGGATCAGGTAAAGGTGTTGGTGAAGGAGGTGCTTGAGCCGGTCGCAATTCTACTTCATTCGTTTCTGCCTCACCTGGTATGGTAAAAGACAAAGTATTTTTACAACTGTCAATTCGAGGTGCCCCCTCAACAAATGTTTGAACACCATAGGTTAAAACCCTACCTGAACGCGACTGAATTTCCTCAGGTTCCAGTATCACCACAGATACTTGATAATAAGCTGCCAACCTTTGAGGGGAATTACCTGCCGTCCAATAACTAACAGCTTCGTTATAAGCAATTGGCTGCAAGACAATTCGGAAACGGTTATCTGTTCCCTGAAGATCGGAGGGAAAAATCCTTTGTTCTGTCCCGGTATTATCTATTATTACAGAAGAATCGTCAATTGTAGGATAATCATGCAATGCCTTAACTGCAAGCCCTATCATTTTTTGCTCTTTTAGAGTTCCTGTATCCTCAGTCTCACTTATAGTGCATTTTGCAGTTAATTGATAATACAGATTCAATCCCATTGGCACAAATCGGACTTGTGGTATATCACTTCCCATTGATGGGAGGTTCTTGTGATAGTTATCCTCTGATATATGATAAAGATAGATGCCTAAAGAATTGGCTTCTAATAAATCGGGAGGTTTGACTGAAACTGCAGGCCTGTCACTGGCTGTCCATTCATTGGATGCGTGAAAATAAAAATCAATGAATCTTTTTAAAGTATCGCTTACCAAAGAAAGGTCAAGTAGTGCCATAATTACAATTGCCCTAAGCCAAAACGGATTTTCAATCCTGCATTATTTTTAAAAGTTGATTTTGCCTGTGGCCTGGAAGATTTATAAATAATTTCTTTTTCAATCACTTTTTTATTCTCTGCTTGAGAAAGAACTGGAGGAACCACTTCGATGTTGATCTTACCTATAGTTACATGAGTTCGTGGTATCCGTTTTTCGGGTATCCTTTCTTTGTCAGTTTCTCGTGGTGTGATTTCCTTAGAATTTTCCAGGTTCTGGGGTGGGGAATTGAAAACTTGCCAAAATGCCTCTTTATCACTAAAATTATGTTTTGCTGAATCAAACTTGTTTTCAGCAGGAATATCTGGAATTATGCTTTGAGTTTTTAGAGGCCTTTTCGTTGAACCCTCCGGTAAATCCTCCTGTCGGTGTTTATCGTTCTCTTTTTTTTGATTTGTTATTGTAGATTTATCCTTCGAAATAATTGGTGATAATTGCTGAGTTTTTTTTTGTGTGGTAAAAGGATCAGAGGATTCAGCCGAAGTACTTTTATTATTACGATTGGTTTCTCGAAAAATATCAGGATTTTCCGAAGCCTTTTTTATATTGCTACCAGGCTTCTTTTCTGAATCTTTTTTATGCGAAAATTCATTGATATTTTTGGAAGTGGTTTTATCCGTCAGATTTGGATTGTCTTGATGAGGATCTATACTAACAATATCTGAATCCTTTAAATCGGGTTTTAGAATGTTTTTTTCTGGAACCACAACTTCGCTATTCATTTCTACATTTACTTGAGGATTTCGGGGTATAATTGATGGTAAGTTTTCATTTTCTGATACTTCATTTTCTTCTTTAGTCGTATCACCATAATTAGAAGTGTTTTGTAATGGAAATCCAGTTAGGAAGGGTCTTCGTGGTTGAATTACATTGTCATCAGCCTCACCAAACGTATTACTAATTATTTTTTGGAAATAATCCATACTATGAAAAGCAGCTTACTAATCAGTGTTATTTAGCCCGTTTCAAGAATTGAAAGAAAATTGTGCCTGATACTTCTTGGTAGTTGGAGTATCTCATTTAAGCCCCATCCATAATGTACTGCAAGCCGATGAACTTCAAAGGTCAATAATTTTTTGTCCCTGATTATAGAGTTAAGCAAATAGCTTTGCAAATTGAAATGAAACTTTTGCCCGGTTTCACAGTCAGGGCAGATGGTGTCAATGTCAACATCGATCAAAGGGGCAAGCTGGCTCATGGCTTTTGGAATCTCTTTCCTTGCTTTTTTCCGGTCGCCTTTGATTAGGCACCTTGAAATGATCACCTCCTCTGCTTGTTTCGGCTTCATTCCCATTACAGCAAGTTCATCGTCACCTGTGCACATGCGGAAACTTATCCCATTGTTTGTGGTAAAAACATAAAAACCATTGGCTTCTTTCCCTGCATTTGCCTCGTTCGGCTTTAAACTCGATATAAGATCAGACAAAATAAAATCGATATCGAATGGTTGCTTGCATTCCCTGCATTGAACGGTAGTCTCAACCTTTGGTCCATAAGTATTTTCATACAGTGCGGTCAATACTGCTTCACGATCAGGAATAGTAAGGGATGCTGATTTGCTTACTACAAAATCGGATTCAACAACACTCCCGATACAGGCATCCAACAACATTATTGCATCAATGGATCTTGAACCTGAAACCATTTGTTCTTCCACCCCTCTTAATTCATTGAGGAAAATCCATTTGTTTTCCGGGCAGTATTCCAGAGGAATATTAATGACCATCACTTGATATGATAATCAGATATTATGTTTCTGAAGGTTCAGTTACTTCAGTGTCGCGTTCCCAACCTTCGTTCTGTAGCACCATGCTTTCGATTGCTATTGCATTGGCACTTGCATCAAGTTCTGGCAGCGTGGTATATTCAGATACCCAGCACCGGTAAACCTTATACGCTTTTGCAACAACACCTTGTTCGTTCAGTAGCTCAATGATCAGGTCTTTTCTAAATTCCTTGAGGGAGATTGCAGCATCACCATCTGTATTATAAACTTTATTTGCCCAATTCTCGAACTCCAGGTCATGCGTAACGCCTCTTTCCAATGTGATAGGTTCATGTTTTGAAGAGGCTGGTGAAACCCGGGAATGGCTCGGATCACCACCTTCACGGTGGGTAACAACCTCTGTTGATCTTTTGAGTGTGCTGATCTTGCTCACACCTGCAACATACTTACCATCCCATTTAATGCGAAATTTGAAATTCTTATAAGGATCGAACCTTTGTGTATTTACGCTAAACTGTGCCATATCTATAATATTTTATGTTTGAATTTTTCCGGCAATTTGCTGTATATAAATTATTACGAATTCTGCTGGTTTCAATGGGGCAAAACCTACCCAGATATTTACTCTTCCCAGATTAATATCGTTCTGAGTTGTTGTTTCACTGTCGCATTTTACAAAATAGGCGTCCTTTTTCTTTGTTCCCTGGAATGCACCCTGGCGGAAGAGATTGTGCATAAATGCACCAACATTAAGACGAATTTGAGCCCATAGTGGTTCATCGTTGGGTTCAAATACCACCCATTTCAAACCACGGTAAAGACTTTCTTCCATGTACAAGGCAAGGCGACGAACAGGAATATATTTGTATTCACTTGCAAAATCGTCATCGCCATCCATTGTGCGTGCCCCCCAGTTGACAATGCCATTTGGAAAGACACGAATAGTGTTGATTCCCCTGGGATTGAGAACACCATTCTCTCTATCAGAAAAATTATACTCCACTCCGATGATACTACGCAAATCGGCTTCTGTTCCCGCCGGGGCTTTCCATACGCCACGATTACCATCGATACGGGCCATTAAGCCGGCGATGGCACCGCTGGCACCAACCAGTAACTTTCTTCCATTATCATTGATTTGCAAACGTGGATAGAATACAGCACTATGGTCTTTGACCAGGCCTACCCGTAATGCATCTACACCATTAGTAGCCAGTTGTGAAGTTGTCCAGATGGAAGGGGCATCCATCAGGAGAAAGGCTCTTTGTTGTTGACAGAAAGTACTGGCTGGTCCCCAAAGATTAGTATGGGGCTCGGCAGGAACTTTATCTGGTGGCAGAATGAGTAGGTTGAAAAGGTCAACTTCATTTTCTACAATAGTATAGGCATCATCATAGTCTGTAATAGTCGGAGCATTTCCATCGGAAGCCAAAAATGGTGCTGGGTACTGGAAGGTACCAGTTCCGGCCACACCCAGCGAGTAGTAGCGAACGTTGGAAATGAAGTAGGCAAGAGCTAGAGCAGTATGATTGTCATTGGCCTGTGAAGAGGTGATCGACAATCGGTTTCCGTTCAAAGTTGCTCTCCAGAAGAAAATGCGCGGGTTCGCTGACTGATAATCGTTGACAGCATCGCGGATAAGGGCCAGTTTTTCCCGAACCCCGTCATTATCACCGTTTATTGCTGAATAACCAAGTGCTGCAGTATACATTTTATCCGTAGCTAACGTTGTGATTAGATCGACAGGTATATTGGCGGGCACGGTATTTCCACTGCCATCAAGCTCATCCAAAGCGATAACCACAATGCTGTTTTGCGTCAAGTCGGCAAAGGTCACCCAATCGGCAGGTGCATTGAAGGTCAACCCGTTGGCCGCAGGGCGATGGGCGGAATATGCAGAAACTTCCAGCCCTCCCTGCGCAGTGCCCAGCATCAGCGGGCCAGTAGCGTCATTAGGTCCTCCGGGGGTGATGACTACCGAACCAGTATCATCGATTCTGGCAGAAGTGATGCGTAGAAGTGCAGAATCTGTTGGACCACCTACCGGCGTAGGTCCTGCTGCCAAATTGAAAGAAACAATTACGGATATACCCAACACATTAATGGCAGTGTAAGCCGCCTGAATCCTGTTGGCAATTTCTTCTGCCAGGCTGCCTGCATTACTACTGTCAGGAAGTGTATTGCCCGAATAATCCGAAACAGTAATTGTAGCTAGGCTTACCGGTACCGGCACATTGCCATCTATACTGATCATAAAATCATTAGCTGTTGCACCAGGACCATCACCGATCAGCTGTTCTATGGCCGTTTCAAAGTCTCCATCATTGCTATATGGAATGGGACGGCTTGATTGCGAATATCCATTTGATAAAATGGGCAAAGCAGTGCCTAAGGTAGCAGAGACCAGGCTCGAATCCTGGCTGAGGATATCCGGTGCATAGCGCGGAGAGTTGGGATCCATGTTGAGGTTAGAGTGCATTTCTGTATCTGTCGCCACCCGGATGCCTGCCGCATTGGTTTCCCAGCAGAACAATTCGAGGTTGAAGTTATGGTCGGGCTGTGTGCCGGTATATGTAACATTGGCACGAATTGTTTCGCCAAGCAGACCATGTTGTTTGGCTATCAGTTCAAGTACTTCATCACCACCTCCGCTTTCCGGTCTCAAACGAACATTAGCTGCCGAGGCCCCATTAGCAATACGTATCACATAGCAATTGGTGCCTCCATTCATAAAGAAGAGCTTCACATAATATGGCATATCGCTGAGCGAAGTATTGCTCGAAAACTCTCTTTCGAAATCAGTATAACTCAGGCATTGGACAGGCTGATTGATCGGACCCTGAGTTGCCCGGCCTATAAATAGTGCAATTGAAGTGCTTACGCCGACTATGGTCCTTACCCCACTAGGCACTTCCTGAACATAGACACCTGGATATGATGTTTGTACTGCCATAATTTACCTCCGTTTCTTATTTAAGTTGTTTTATGATTTATAGATTGAATTATGATATTTATTTATGAATTAAGACCTTATTAATTTTGTCTGCCTGATACAGCTTCGCCCCGTCAGTCCCAAATCTAAACTGTTAAATATTTTGTCTTTTAAACCGTTTGTACTTATAAATTAAAGCTCCCTAAAAGCCTCCTGGAAATTCCCTTCATCAATCAGATCATTAACCACCGGTTCAATAATGTTCATAGAACAATCTTCAACAAGTACCATGTTTTTATCCCAGAAATATGATCCTGCCAGATAGCTTCCATCTTTTTGGTGCTGAAGCTTTATTTTGTTAATGTTTGCATAAGCAAAAAAGGATGCGTTATACTTTCTGCCATCTTCAAGAATGACGATCACATCAGTATTACCAGTCTTTGGATCATAATTAATTTCTGTGTTATCGCTCATAATGTCAGTATAACATATTATTCAGCCCCAAATATCCAAATAATAAACTCTAAATGCAAGAAAAATCATAATCCGTATAACACTCTTATTCGTAATGAAAAACGGAAATATTCCGTATAATATGCTTAATTTGTGTTATTATCTGGAAAATTGTTAGCTTTTCTAAAATAAAAAAGCATATATATTTATAAATGAATATATAATTTTATTAACTTTGAAAGATTATTGAAAATCAATATTATGAGGGAAAGAAAACCTTACACTCCTGGGCAAAGTATGTATTTTTAATTAGCCGGAAGAATATTGTATTACCCGAATAAACAACCCTGACGGATTAACAGGCTGCTTTGTTGATGTTTACGTTTGATAAAATGCAAGTTGGGTCAAGGAGTAGTTTAGGTGGAGGGTTCACCCCGCCGTAATGCTTGGTGTCGTTGTCGTAAAGCGGTATCCCGTAAGGAATATCCTGAATAAAACGCATGGCCATTTCTTTGCGGTTACGCCGGGTATCCACCAAAGGGTTGCAAAAGATGAAAGGCTATACCAAGAGTTCAGGTTTTATCAAAAGATATGTGATTATTTATCTTAAATATTTATTAAATCTGTCCATAATTATCTGATGATAAACCAACACTTTAGGGAACATCGATATAGAAATTCATATATTTTCCTGAAGTAGGAATATTTCTAACACTTATACCACTTGAAGTACCATCAAACCAATTGGAATTAGTTGGAGTCGAAATAGGGGTGAAGTCATACCCGGTCGCTGGATCAGCTCCATCCCAAAGTTGCAATTTATTAGCAACAGGAGATACAAGATGGATAATTTTTCGAGCGTTAAAATGCTGCGGGCATCCCGACTCATCTATATGCCATATGGCCAATCCCTTATCTGGAAGGTTTTCCTCGTAGGAATTACCTGGCCACCTGTTCTCAACAATAAAATATTCTTTTGCACCCTTCTGTGGATTGTATAGAATATAAACCTCAGGGTTTGTTTCCACCGACGCAAGTGAATATGATGCATCAGTAGTAATGACGCCTGGTTTTATCCAGCCCAATTTGATTTTAGCCCATGGATCAAGATGATAGACTCCTTGCGAACCCATTAATGAAAAAGGTCCGACACCCGGATATGGATTACCAGGTTCCGTATAAAGGTCGCCAAGATTAAATGCCTGGTGTGCAAGCTCTTCGGCGATGGTTTCCAGACTCTGTCCAGCTCCCCCACGAGCAAGCCATCCTATTTCGACGCCATGGGTTAAACTTGGAACAGGCACTAATGGAGGAGAACATTTTCTACACCGTGCATCCCAGTCACCTGGATAAATCCAATAGATTGAAAGTTCATCAAGTGTGATTTTTCCATCTGAGTTTTTATCATATTGACTAAAACGGAATGGTGTTAATTTTTCTACTTGTTGTATTATCCAATTACTTTTGCGTTCATTTGCCCCGGTTTGATGGTCAAAAAAGTGAATGAAATCAAAGGACGATTCGTCAAGCGGGGTTGATGGATCATCTTTTATCGTGAGCCATTGTGTAATATAGGCTTCCTTAAAAGTAAATTTACCATATGAGTTCTCCAAGAAATAACCTCTAATGCTATTGTCAGATCCAAACATTAATTTTCTATAATACTCTGGTGTGTTTTTACGTGCTAGTCTGTGTATTGCTGCAGCACCCGAAACATACGAATTATTTCCTGGAAGTGGTTCCCAATCAGTCCAATAAGAACCAGAACCTCTAAAAAACACTTTTTCGTAAATTCTATTATCATCTCCAAGTACATAAACTATAGCAAGTTTCCCATCTGCCGAGTTCATTGACCATGGAGCGGATTTAACTGTAAGGTTTCCATGTAGTTTTGTCCATTTATTCTGCCAGTGCGAACCAGGCCCTCTGAAAAAAAGGATTTGATAAACATAACCGTCTTCTCCAGTTGCCATAACACTTAACATATTCCCACCAGGGGTGTTTAAGGCAGTAGGTGCGGATTTGAATTTTGTATTTCCAGGTAGTTTTGTCCATGGTTGCCATTTGTTGTCATCAGTAAAGGCCGATGTAAATGTCTGGTAAATATAACCGTCATTACCCAGTGCAAAAACGCTCTGAAGAACTCCATCTGCAGAATTTATTGTTATTGGAGCTGATTTGAATTTTTGTGTCTTGGGAAGGTCAATATTCTTATTCCAATAATGACTTCTCATGAGGGTAAATTTTTCCCAGGAGCCAATATTAGTGCTCGTTGCGTTAACCGAACCACCGCCGCCACCTACTGCGCCCAGAAAGTGTCCGTTGTGTGTCTTGAAGGATATTTTATCACCGAATTGAATTGGTCCACCGCCGACCTTAGTAATTACGAATTTTTCATGACTGTACGCATTAGCTCTGTCAGCTTTAATCTCTCCACCACCACCTCCTTGTGCAGCTATGTATTGACCTTTGTGTGCCTGTAAAGTCACTTGATCTCCACTCATAAGCTTGCCCTCATTAATATCTTTGAGTGTGAAAGTTTCATGACTGTAGGCATGATTTCTGTCAGCTTTAACCGCCCCTCCGCCACCTTTCTCTGCACCCAAATATTGACCATTTTTAGCCCTCAGAATAATTTTGTTTGTGGTTGGCTTCGCCATCTCGATGGTTTTTTGATAAATATACCCATCATTCTTTAGTGCAAACACGTTTATATGCGGGTGCCAAAAAGGATCATCGGGCCCAAGTAGAATAACTAATAGAGGCCTTTCTCCAGTTGTAGCTTTTACTTCGCCACATCCAGCTGAAAAATTTGGTAAAGGTGATTGTGCACAAGTTATAATAGGTAAACTCCCAATCATAACCACGATTAATAATCCTATAAAGGATTCCAATTTTTTAAAATTTAGTGATTTCATAATGTCCTCCTTTTTAAGTTAACGATTTTAATTTCTATGCTGTAAAAGATCTATATTTTTCGGCGTCTAATGACCAAACTCACCAACGGCATCTCAGAGATCATTTAGAGAAAATTTAAACTTAGATTTGGGCTACCTTGTTGAGCGCGAGTGAATTTTTTGTGCTTCGTTTCACCACAGCAATATAATTTCTACTTTAAATAATTCAGCGTGCTACCACTAAAAAATTATATTTACTACTCGTCGTTCATAATTATTTATTTATTTTATTTTACAGGTGCTAAGCTTACATCTATTTCATAAGTCTTTCCTGGTTCTATCTTGCCATTTTCACCCAGTTCCAGATAATCTCTATTAGGTATATATCCATTCTTTCTAATTTCACAAATAAGGTATGCAAAGTTACCATCATACGAAATGTCACTTGGATACAACTGAATAGTAAGTGGTGTAACTCCAACTATTCTTCCTGTTTCTGTCCTAACTATATTATTTATCGATTTGATTCCAACTACAACTTCAGCTCCTGAGGGATCTGATGTGACATTTAAATATGCTGGAGTAGGTGGTAGCGTCCACAGACAATAATAATCGAATATTCTGCTTGTAAATTCCCCTCCATCTCTTTCGTACATCCATAACTTGATTTTATCTGTAGATTTTTCAGGAACATTGAGCTTTACAGCAATATTAACTCTTTGCATACCGCTGATTACGGAACCTTGATTTTCTTCTACAACAGCTTGTAAAGGACCTGATTCATACCCCCAATAACTATGCCCGGTTTGCAATTCATTTCCATAGGGTAATACGTATCCACCTATAATCACCTCCTTGTGTGCGGGATTATACGTGTAATATACCTCAAGTTTCATATCCCAATGCCAGTATGGCGTAGTGTTCTCTGTAACTTCGACAACTTTAAAACTTAGAATTGCATCCCCAGGTAAGGTCTGTCCTTCAACCGACTTAACTGAGTAAAGCAAGATAATACAAAACACTGCTATTACAATGAGTAAAATTCTGTTCTCAAAAATCAATAGTTGTCTTAGATCTCTGTCATTTTTAACTTTGCCATTCATAATATACTCCTTTCTTTTTTGTTTTATATTAAATAATGATAGATTTATATGCCCTTCGTTTACTAAATACTAGTTGAAGTAAAAAATATAACACATTATTCAGCACCAAATATCCGTATAATAAACTTTAAATGCAAGAAAAATCATAATCCGTATAACACTCTTATTCGTAATGAAAAACGGAAATATTCCGTATAATATGCTTAATTTGTGTTATTATCTGGAAAATTGTTAGCTTGTCTTAAAATAAAAAAAGCATATATGTTTATAAATGAATATCTATTTTTATTATCTTTGAAAAATTATTAAAAATCAATATCATGAGGAAAAGGAGACCTTACACTACAGGGCAAAGTATGTATTTTTAACTATCTGGAAAAATATTTTGTACCAAATTAATTTGATTGAGATTGTAAATACATTACAGATAAGTTGTTTTTTTCTTGGAATAGATATGACTTAAGCAAAACTAAATTTATATTAACCATGACCAAAAAAATAGAACTATTAGACCAGGTGCGTCAGATAATTCGTACGAAAAATTATATGTACAAAACCGAAGTGTCTTATATTGATTGGATATACAGGTTTATTATGTTTCATAACAATAAACACCCAAAGGATATACGTGAAAAAGAAATATCGGAATTTCTTACTTTTCTTGCAGTTAAACGTAAAGTTTCGGCTTCAACTCAATATCAGGCATTAAATGCCTTGACCTTTTTGTATAAAGAGGTTCTGAAAATACAATTAAAAGATTTCTCCTTTAAACATTCAAAGGTAGGGGAAAGAGTCCCTGTTGTTTTAAGCCGTAATGAAGTTAAAATGGTATTAAGTGACCTCCGGGGTGAAGCATGGTTGATGGCAAGTCTATTATATGGTTGTGGTCTGAAACTTGCCGAGTGTCTTAAACTTAGGGTTAAAGATGTGGATTTTGATCTGAATGAAATAGTGGTCACCAATGGAAAAGGAGATAATGACCACAGAACAATTTTTCCTGTTTTACTAAAAGATCAAATTAAACTACGGATTAACAACACAAAAATAATATTAAATAATAACTTATTAATTAAAGGATTTAATGGTGTTTTAATGCCTGAAGCTCTTGAACGAAAATATCCCAACGCCCCGAAAGAGTTAGCATGGCAATATTTATTTCCTTCACGAAAACCCACTATTGATCCCCTGTCAGGTGAATTGAAACAACATCATCGTGACGAAAGTTTTTTACAAAAAGCAGTTAAAACAGCCGTAAAGAAAGTTGGAATCACCAAAAATGCAGGATGCTATACTTTCAGGCATAGCTTTGCCATTCATCTCCTGGAAGATGGTTATTGTATTCAAATTGTTCAAAAGTTATTAAGTCATAAAAATATTCGAACCACTAAAAAATATACACATATTCTTAACCAGCATAAACCTAATGTGAGAAGCCCGATAGATAGCTTGAATTTAGAATAGTGATAAAGTGTGGTTCATGAATATTAAGATTAGGGAGTTGTAACATATTATTAAGCAGCAAATATCCGTATAATATGCTTAATATGCAGGAAAAGATTAACTCAATATAATGTAAAAGAGCCTGGCTATGAAAATGATCGGCAATCATCTCAAATCCGTTTCATCATTTAAAAGTCTGAAGATCGTATAACTTATGGTAAGCACCCATCTTATCCAAAAGAACCTGATGTGTCCCTCTCTCAACTATTTTCCCCTTTTGTAATACAATAATTTCATCAGCATGAACAATGGTTGACAACCGGTGTGCAATAACGATTGAGGTTCGGTTCGACATAACCTTGGCAAGGGCATCCTGAACCAGCCGTTCCGATTCCGTATCGAGCGAGGAGGTTGCTTCATCGAGGATAAGTATCGGAGGGTTTCTTAAAACAGCTCTTGCTATACTTAATCTTTGCCTTTGTCCGCCTGAAAGCTTTGTTCCACTGTCGCCAATATTCGATTGGTAGCCTTCTTCCATTTTAATTATAAATTCATGGGCATTGGCAATTTTTGCCGCTGTAATAACATCTTCTTCGGTAATATCCTCTTTCCCGAAAGCAATATTGTTGAATATGGTATCATTAAACAGGATAGGTTCCTGGGTAACAATTCCCATAAGACTTCTTATATTATTTATATTATAGTCTTTCAGTGAGATACCATCGACAAAGATATCACCTTTGGTCGTATCGTAAAAGCGGGGTAACAGGTCAACAAAAGTTGATTTTCCACCTCCCGATTGTCCAACGAGGGCAATTATTTTGCCTTTTTGAATAGTACAATTAATATCTTTTAAAACAAATTCATTTTTGTACTTGAAAAAAACGTTACGGTATTCTATTTCTTTTTCAAAAGATTTTATTGATACAGCGTCAACTTTTTCTTTAATCACTTCTTCCGCATCCAGGATTTCAAAAACCCTTTCTGCAGAGGCAATACCTTTTTGAATGCTGTAAAAACCAGTAGCAAAAGTCTTGGCAGGTGGAATTATCTGTGAAAATATAACGATATAAGTGATAAAGATGGCAGCCGTAATGGTTGGATTATCTGTCAATACTAACTTTCCTCCAAACCACAATACAATGATGATGACTACTGATGACAGGAATTCACTGAGCGGGGATGATAAATCTCTTGTCCGGTAGATTTTAATGAGTATTTTTGAATATTTGTTGTTAAGGTTTAAAAATCTGCGGTTTGAAAAGTCAATAGCTGTAAAAGCTTTAATGATCCTTAAACCTGAAATCGTTTCCTCAATAATTGCCATTAATCCTGCAAATTTTGTCTGTCCTATCTTCGAATCTTTTCGCAGGCTTCGTCCGATACGACCAATAATATAACCGGTTATCGGCAAGAGAACTAATACAAAAAGTGTCAGTTGCGGGCTCATTACAAACAAAGTAATAAAATAAGCAATTACAGTAATAGGGTCCCTTACTATCATTTCGAGATAATTCATAATTGAATATTCTACCTCCTGGACATCAGTGGTGATACGGGCTATAATGTCGCCTTTTTTGCGTGTGGAATAAAATGAAAGTGGAAGGATCAATATTTTTTTATAAATATTGTTGCGAATGCCTTTCACTGCTCCAATGCGAACATTTGCCAGGAAAAACATCGCCAGAAAACGAAAAAGATTTCTCAGGAAGAAAGTTCCCAATAAAAACAGGCAAATAAAAATCAACGCTTCAACTTTACCTTTTGATATAATGATCTGGCTGATTAAATAGTTTAGATATTCCAGGGCTGATTCAGGAGTAAAGCTCAACTCGGGTTTAGTTTCGACAAGCTTTTCTATTCCAAAAAGTAAATTCAGAAATGGTATAAGCATAACAAAAGAAACCAGGGAAAAGACAATGACCAATAAATTAAATAAAATATTTAACAGCGCATACTTCCAGTAAGGTTTTACATAAGCCAGTATCCTCAGGTATTTTTTAAACATCGAAATAATTATGAAATAAAATTCAAATAATCTTTAACCTATAACAATTAACCTATAACTAATAACATCTTATAACATTCCCTATCTGCACATCGATCAATTACAACAGTTTCACTCCTGTATAGTTTTCCGGGGTGATCTTCCGGAGTTCTTCTTTAACTTTTTCTGACACATTCAACTTATTAATAAACTCTTTTATTAACTCCCTGTTTATTTTTTTATTTTTCCGGGTTAATTCCTTCAATTTTTCATAAGGCTTAGGATAACCTTCTCTTCGTAAAATTGTTTGAATTCCCTCTGCAACCACAGCCCAGTTTTCTTCAAGGTCTTGTTTTATTTTTTCTTCATTTAATATTAATTTCTTCAATCCTTTTAGCAACATTTTATACGAAAGTAATGAATGTGCCACGGGCACACCTATATTTCTCGACACTGTTGAATCGGTAAGGTCTCTCTGAAGTCTTGAAATTGGAAGTTTTCCTGACAAGTGATTAAATATTGCATTAGCAATACCGAGGTTTCCTTCTGAGTTTTCAAAATCGATCGGGTTAACCTTATGCGGCATTGTAGATGACCCTACTTCTCCGGGCGTGATCTTTTGTTTGAAATAATCCATCGAAATATAAGTCCACATATCTCTGTTCAGGTCGATCAGAATTGTGTTGATCCGCTTCACGCCATCAAAGAAAGCAGCAAGGTTATCATAGTGTTCGATTTGGGTCGTTATTTTCTGACGTTCCAGCCCAAGGCTTTTAATAAAATCATCAGCAAATTTTTTCCAGTCGATTTCGGGGTATGCTGCATAATGAGCATTGAAATTCCCTGTTGCGCCACCGAATTTTGCAGTAAAAGGAACCGATTTTAAAAGTTTCATCTGCTGTTTAAGCCTTTCGACAAAAACATAAATTTCTTTTCCAAGTATAGTTGGAGATGCTGGCTGTCCATGCGTATGTGCAAGCATGGGAACGTTTTTCCACTCCTTAGCCAGATTCGATAACTTGTTAATTACCTTATTTATTTGTGGAAATAAGCTATCGTTACATGCCAGTTTCAATGAGTATGGAACGGCAGTATTAGTAATATCCTGCGAGGTTAAACCAAGATGTAAAAACTCTTTGTATTCTGACAATCCTAATTTGTCAAATTCTTTTTTCAGGTAATACTCAACCGCTTTTACATCGTGGTTGATAGTTTTTTCAATCTTTTTCACCTCTATGGCATCTTGAAAAGTAAAATTGCGGCAAACAACTCGTAGGTCATCAAAACGGTTTTTGTCGAAATTTTTTAATTGGGGTAGCGGTATATTGCAAAGTGCAATAAAGTATTCTATTTCCACAAAAACGCGGTAATTAATCAATGCAGCCTCCGAGAAATAAAAAGAAAGACCCGCTAAATGTTTCCTGTAACGTCCGTCAACAGGAGAAATTGCACCAACTGAACATAATTCCATAGTAGTAAGATTTAATGAACCAAAAGTAGGAAATTATTTATATAAGGAAATTAAAATTAGTAAGAGACTGTTTAAAATTATAAAAAA
>JACKQG010004927.1_pt1 | contig 15105 bp, 15 predicted proteins | sample 8237621 | NCBI WGS metagenome assembly JACKQG01 (sample SAMN15677084, study PRJNA649215) | marine metagenome | biome: marine; feature: Black Sea; material: saline water; isolation source: suspended particulate matter (SPM) from the Black Sea western gyre | collected 2013-06-09/2013-06-10 | depth... | reverse complement strand
GGAAGACCTCTAAACCATGTTAAACATGCACTCATTTAATTTGCACAACGGGTTAGTATAAGCAATAGCAGGTAAATCATTTTCATAAGCAAATAGCGGGGAAGCAATATGGAATTACAGGTATTATTAATCACAGCTTTGAGTATTGGCTTTGTGCATACTCTGATTGGACCGGATCATTATCTTCCCTTTATCTTAATTGGCCGGGCTCGTAAATGGTCCCTAAAATTCACCACCTTGGTTACGATTATATGTGGTATCGGGCATGTCCTTGGTTCCGTACTACTGGGTCTTGTTGGTGTGGTCTTTGGTGTTGCCGTTGGAGCCCTCGAGCGTGTGGAAGCAGTCCGCGGCGACCTGGCCAGTTGGCTTCTGATCGGTGTTGGCGTAGCCTACGGTGTCTGGGGACTGCGAATTGGCTTGCGAGCAAGTGAACACACCCATGAGCACGATCATACCACGGGGCACCATCATCACAGTCACCACCATCTAAGCAGCCATGCTCACATTCACGGTGATGTAAAGTCGATTACGCCCTGGGCCCTGTTCATCGTCTTTGTTTTAGGACCCTGCGAACCATTGATTCCCATTCTCATGTATCCCGCGGCTAAACATAGTTGGGGTGATCTGGTCTGGGTGACGTTCACCTTCGGGGTGATTACTATTACCACAATGACAACTATTGTAATGGTTATGTCCAAAGGACTGTTGAAAATAAAACTGGGTTTTTTGGAACGTTATGTCCATGCCCTGTCTGGAGTTATTATTGCTGTATCCGGCCTGTCAATCAAGGTGTTCGGCTTATGATGAATTGGTCAACCAACCTGACTTTAGCTTTATTATTGAGTGTCTGTGGCTGGCTGGTGTCATTATATTTTTTAATGGTCTACCGCCGGCGCATCTCCCATAAAACATGGTGGATGCCATCGCCAATAAGGATAAGTGGTCCAGCATGTACGGATATTGTTGATTCCCGTTTCGGTCGCACCTTAAGACAGCCCAATGCTTATTGGGGTCTATGGTATTATGGCTTGTTACTACTATTTTTGTTGGGAGTCCAAATTTTTAGTTTTCCATTGAATAACATTTTAATTGTTATCACTGGCATTACGCTGATTTTCAGTCTTTATCTATTATATGGTTTGTACTCGCTGAAGGTAACCTGCCGTCCCTGCCTTACAACCCATACGGTTAACATCTTCCTTTTTATAATCATGCTGATGCGCTTAATTTAATCTTAAAATTAACTAACGGAGATACTAATGGATGCGCGACTTACGGTATTACGTAATAAAATCGACCAAATTGACAATAAACTTGTTGAATTAATTTTACAGCGCCTGGCAATTTCCCATCAATTAGGTATGCTCAAGCAGGAATTATCCCTGCCGATTGATGATCCGGTGCGCGAACAAGCTATCCTTAATAAGCTGACCAGCCAAGCTAAAAAGGTAGAGGATCGTCAGGCTTTGGAAAGTATTTACAGCAGCATTTTTCGGGCTTCTAAACAGCAACAGTGCAAGTAAACCAGAAAAATGTTTACCACAACCGTCTAGTAGTCTTATAATACCAGGCGATGAAAACTATGATTACTAAAGGTTACAAGTATTATTACCGGTATTTTACCCGGCGGGAGTTGATATTACGGCCGTAGTTAGACGATAATCCGGATAGTATCAACCCCGTAAAAAAAACGGGGTTTTTTTTTGCACATAATCAGAATTAGCCGTCAATAATAAAAAATTGAGACAATAGAAGCAGGAAGGACAACAATGTTAAAAATTGGTATTCAAGGGGGACGCGGTAGTTTCTCTGAAGAAGCTGCGAAGGTTTTTATAACGAACCATGGATTAGAACCAACTACTATGGAATATCTAATTACGTCGAAAAATGTAGTAGAGGCAGTTGAGTCTGGCAAGGTTGATTATGGAATCTTCGCCATGGAAAACGCCCAGGGTGGTGTGGTTATCGAAAGTGTGGAAGCCTTAGCCCACTACCGTTGTGAAATTGTCGAAATGTTTTATGTGGCCATTTCCCAAAGTCTGCTTGTTCGGCGCGGAGTATTTTTAGGCGATATTACCGAGATTCATTCTCACCAGCAAGCCCTGCGGCAATGCCGCAACTATCTGGCGGAACATTTCTGGACCCGTCCCTTGATTGAACAGGATGATACGGCAGAAGCGGCTAGGCGACTGAAAGAGGGTAAAATTCCTAAAACGGCTGGTGTAATCGCACCCCGGTTTTGTGCCGAACTATATGGATTAGTCGTAATAGCTGAAAATATCCATGATCTGAAAAACAATCTCACCCTGTTCCTGGGCATTAAAAAATTGGGAGAATCATAATGATGGAGAGTGTCGGGATAATTGGGTTTGGTCGTTTCGGACGCGTGCTGGCAAATATATTATCAGATGATTATCGAGTACGAGCCGTGGATCCAAATCCGCAGAATGATGTTTTTGGCGTTGAATTAGTCGACTGGAATACAATTCTAAAGGAGCAGACAATCTTTGTTGCAGTACCGATTCATTCTTTTAAAGATGTAATTCGTCGATTATCAAACGACCTCATACAGGCGGTAACGATAATTGATGTGTGTTCGGTGAAAGTATATCCGGTGACGGTAATGAAAGAGCATTTATCAGACCGGGTTGGGATAATTGCGACCCACCCCTTATTTGGTCCTGATTCCATCAACAGTCCCGGGGAACTGAAAATCATGATGCACAATACACGCGATATTTATAATCAGTATGCACAGTGGAAAGAGTATTTTCAATCCAAGGCGATCCAGGTTGTTGAGATGTCACCGGAACAGCATGACCGAACCGCAGCCAAGACCCAGGGTATCACCCATTTTATTGGACGAGTGTTACGGGATGCCGGAATCAATTCATCAGAAATTGATACACTTGGATTTCATGATCTGGTTCAGGTGATTGACCAGACTTGTAATGATAGCTGGGAATTATTTATGGATCTGCAGAACTACAATCCCTATACCCTGTCCGTAATTCAGCAGTTGGAAACATCAATTAATGTAATCCGCGGTAAAATTTTAAAGGGCACCTGACATGCTGGTAATAATGTCCAATGATTCCACCGATAGACAGATTCAGCGCGTGAAAGATCGTATTGGCGAAATGGGGTATTCATCCCACGCTGTGAGTTGGCATGACCACTACGCTATCGGCGTGACCGGCAACAAGGGCAAAGAGGATCGTATTTATCTGGAGGGTTTACCGGGAGTTTTAAAGGTGGTTACCTTATCAAAACCCTATAAATTAGCTAGTCGTGAAATCCAGCCGGAGAATTCAGTTTATCGAATTGGTTCAGCCACCTTCGGTGATGGTAACGTTGTGATGATTGCAGGACCATGTGCGGTGGAAAGCGAGGAACAAACCTTGCGCATTACCGAACAGGTGGCTCGGCGTGGGGCTCAGATGCTAAGGGGTGGAGCTTATAAACCACGTACATCACCCTATGCCTTTCAGGGATTGGGCGAACCGGGATTGGAAATATTAGCCAAAGCCAGTGCGAAAAACGGATTACCGGTTGTGTCGGAAGTGGTGGACCCGGGTACGGCCGGTCTAGTTGCACAATATACTGATATGCTCCAGATCGGCACCCGCAATATGCAAAATTTTATCCTTTTACAGGAAGTCGGGCGTACCGGCAAACCGGTGTTACTGAAACGCGGCATGAGCGCCACCCTGGAAGAAACTCTTATGTCCGCCGAGTATTTGATGTCCAACGGTGCTCGGGAAGTAGTAATCTGCGAACGAGGCGTGCGTACCTTTGCCAGCCATGCTCGCAATACTCTGGATATCAGTGTGATACCGGCCCTTAAAAAAATCAGTCATTTACCAATTATAGTGGACCCCAGCCATTCCAGTGGTCACCGCTACAGTGTGATTCCCCATTCACTGGCCGGTATCGGCGCCGGCGCAGACGGTATAATCGTGGATGTGCACGACCGGCCGGAAGAGGCGCTGTGTGATGGTCCCCAGGCGCTATCACCGGATCAGTTTTCAGAATTAATGGAAGTCTCCGGAAAAGTCTGTGCGGCGCTCGGTAAAACAATCGGCACCGAAACAACCTGATTTTATGCTGATTCGCGGATCATTAACGTTTGCCGGAGATAAATCAATCTCCCACCGTGCCTTAATGTTGGCCGCTCTTACTGATGGTGAGTGTGTCGTGCGTAATCCTGCTCGCGGACAGGATCTGGAAGCGACCCGGCGCTGCTTAGCTGCCTGTGGGGTTAAATCGGCCTGGGAAGGTAATTCCATCAGGATAATCGGCGACACGTTGATTAATCCCACGAGCGATTTAGATTGTGGCAACTCCGGAACCACAGCCCGCTTGCTGCTGGGCTTTCTGGCCGGACAAAAAATAACAGCTTGCTTCACCGGGGATGAGTCTTTATCCCGGCGACCAATGGACCGGGTAATTGAGCCGTTGACACGAATGGGAGCGAAAATAGAAAGCGCCCAGGGACATCTGCCCCTTACCCTCCATTCCCGACAATTGACCGGAATCACTAATCAATCGCCAGTGGCCAGCGCCCAGGTAAAATCGGCGATACTGTTGGCAGGACTGGGAGCAGGAGGTACAACTACCGTTATCGAAAAACTGTCCACCAGGGACCATACCGAAAAAATGTTGATTACTTTAGGGGCCGAAATTGAGTTTACCGAGTCGCAGGCAACCGTGAAAAAGCTTACCGGGAACTTGCAGACATTTGAAATGATTGTGCCGGGTGATCCATCAACAGCGGCCTTTTTTGCTGTCGCTGCGGCCGGTTTGCCAGATTCGGAATTAATTATTAGACAGGTATCCCTGAATCACCGGCGGATAGGTCTGTACTCGGTTCTGGAGCGCATGGGAGCCAGTGTGGTCTACCGGCAAACCGATCTAATTTTAGGTGAACCGGTCGGTGACATAAAAATTAAATCGCGCCCATTACAGGGAGTAACATTGATAGCTAAAGATATTCCCGGCATGATTGACGAACTGCCGGCGCTGGCCGTCTTGGCTACCCAGGCGCAAGGGGTAACGGAAATCCGCGGTGCCCGGGAATTGCGGGTGAAAGAGTCAGATCGAATTGCCGCTCTGTGCGAAAACTTGAAGCGGTTGGGCGCTCAAGTAAAAGAATATGCTGATGGATTAACCATTACAGGACCAACACGGTTAAAGGGAGAATCCGTACGTTCCTTTGGTGATCACAGGATCGCCATGGCGTTTAAAATTGCCGGGCTTTTCAGCGCTGGTACCGTATCAATTGATGATTCTGCGTGTATCAAAATTTCAGCGCCGGAATTCGATGATTTACTAAGCCGGGTCCTAAAAATATCAACCTGATGAAACAATTCGCTGTTATCGGAAATCCGGTTATTCACAGTCTTAGCCCCGATCTGCATAACTGGGTTTTTCAACGATTGGGTATCGATGCGGAATACCGAAAAGAACGCGTAGATGTGAATGAGCTAAAAGATTTTGTATTACGATTACGCCAGGGGGAACTAAAGGGGGCAAACGTGACATTGCCGCTTAAAGAATTGATAACCGTGGAGCTGGATTGGTTGGAGGCCGAAGCGGAAAAACTGGGAGCTGTTAACTGTGTTTTATGGCAGGATGGAAAAGTAAAAGGTTATAACACGGATATAATCGGATTTCGTAAAACCTTGATTAAAGCCAAGATCAATGTGACTCAGCGGACCTGTATTTTGCTGGGAGCTGGTGGCGTGTCCCGGAGCGTACTGGCAGCAGTGCTGAGCGCTAACCCAGCCCGAATTGTGATAATTAATCGAACCCGGAACAATGCTTATAAACTGATGCGCTGGGCTACGGCTATCAACAGCGCAATTGACATAACAACAGCGAATTTAATGGAGGCCAAAACGGTTTTTATAGCTACTGCCGTGATCATTAACTGCACCCCCATCGGTATGCTTCCCCAGGTTGATGCTTCGCCCCTGCCGGAACATTATTTGCATCAGGGCCAAACCCTGATCGATGCCATTTACACTCCCCCGCTCACTCGTTTTTTAGCGTTAGGGAAAGCCCGGGGTGCCCAAGTTGTCGGTGGACTGGACATGTTTATTGAACAAGCCCTGGCTTCGTTAGATATCTGGTTTGATTGTAAAATTTCTAATGAAGTTTCACGGACTGACCTAAAAAATTATTTAATCGAAATGACTAATCAATGATAATGAAGAAACTAAAATTTTTAACTGCCGGGGAATCCCACGGTAAAGGTCTAATTGGTATCCTGGAAGGATTACCGGCCGGACTGGAAATCGCTGAAAAATTTATTAATCAGCAACTAACCCGACGCCAGCGGGGCCATGGCCGCGGGAAACGGATGGAGATTGAACATGATCAGGCCGAGATTTACAGCGGTGTTCGTTTTGGCAAAACCCTTGGATCACCGATTGCTCTGATCGTGAAAAACCGGGACTGGGAAAACTGGTCGCGCAAGATGGCGGTGGATGGTTCCGGTGAAAATGTAAAAAAGGTAACTTTACCACGGCCCGGTCACGCCGATCTGGCCGGTGCGCAAAAATTTGATTTCGATGATATTCGCAATGTATTGGAGCGTTCATCGGCCCGGGAAACGGCCATGCGGGTGGCTCTGGCATCCCTGGCTCGCAAACTGCTGCACATAGTGGGAATCACCGTTGGTAGTCGCGTAGTACAAATACACGAGGTAAAGGACGAAACCATCCCGGATCGTGAATTGGATCTAGATAAATTGAATGCCCAGGCCGATGCTTCTCCGCTACGCTGCCTTGATAAAGCAACGGAAAAGGCTATGGTGGCGGCCATCGATCAGGCCCAAGCAGAGGGTGATTCGGTGGGCGGTGTGTTTGAAGTACTGGCAACCGGCCTGCCCTATGGATTGGGCAGTTACACCCATTGGGATCGGAAACTTACCACCCGTCTTTCGGCAGCGATTATGTCCATTAACGCTATCAAAGGAGTTGAGATTGGCCGTGGATTTGCCTCGGCAGAGTCGATGGGTAGTCAGACACATGATGAAATATCGTGGGATGAAGCCACCTACCAACGTGCTACTAATAATGCCGGCGGCTTGGAAGGTGGGATGACCAATACACAACCATTGGTTTTACGAGCGGTGATGAAACCCATCCCGACCCTAATGAAGCCGCTGCGGTCGGTGGATATGCTAACTAAAGTTGATAAATCAGCTCACAAGGAACGGACAGATGTCTGTGCCGTACCGGCCGCATCAATCGTGGCTGAAAGTATGGTCTGCTTAGTTTTGGCTGATGCCCTGCTGGAGAAATTCGGCGGTGATACAGTCGACCAGTTAAAAGACCACATGAAAATGAGCGCTCGTTATTAGCCCGCAGACACCATGGATAAATTTGCTAACACTAATATTTTCCTGATTGGTATGATGGGCAGCGGTAAATCTACCGTGGGTCGTCTATTAGCGAAAAAACTTTCGCTGCTGTTTGTTGATCTGGATCTGGAGATTGAGGCGGGTGAAGGGCTGACAATCGCTGCTATTTTCAATAAAAATGGTGCCGAGCGGTTCAGACAACTGGAGCGTGAATATTTAGAAAACGTTATTCGGCATACTGGTCAAGTTATTGCCACCGGAGGTGGTATCATTCTGGATCACCATAATCGACAAAGGATCATATCCAATGGAGTTGCGGTATTATTACGCTGCCAGATGAAAACGCTGTCCAATCGCCTGAAGAATATCCATGACCGTCCATTATTGAACAGGGATGGTACAACCATTCAGATGCTGGAAAAAATATGGACTGAACGTCAGGAATTCTATCATTTAACAGCCCGGATTATTCTTGATAACGATTTAATGAAACCAGCAACCGCAGTTAACAAAATTATTAAACAGATTAAAGGAACCCATGGAAACAATCAAGGTTAATCTGGCCGAGCGCGGTTACCCGATTTGGATCGACCGGCAGTTGTTGAACCGGTTGCCGGATTTGCTGGCGGACAACTGGCAAAATAAGCAAGTAGTTGTTATAACTCAGCCCTTGCTGGCGGAGCAGTATGGTCAAAAATTGACCAGAGCTTTGAGCAAGAGCGGTTTTAATGCCGCGCTGTTGTTGTTGCCTGCTGGTGAAGAAGCTAAAGCCCTGGTCCAGGTTGAAGATTTATACCGGCAATTACTAGAGTTAAACTGCGATAAAGACACCCTGTTGCTGGCTTTGGGCGGTGGCACCGTGGGCGATGTAACCGGCTTTGTTGCTGCTACCTTTCTGCGTGGAATCGCATATTTACAGGTACCAACAACCCTGCTGGCCATGGTGGACTCGGCTATCGGCGGTAAAACCGGTGTTAATTTACCTCAGGGTAAAAACCTGATTGGAGCAATCCATCAACCAATTGCCGTAGCAATCGATCCGGTTTTTCTGGATTCCTTACCGAAACGCGAGGCGATCTCCGGATTGGCAGAAATTTTAAAATATGGCGCTATCCGGGACCGGGAATTCTGGTTCTATTTATCCGCTAATTTGGATGTGATACTCGCCTTTAACCAGGAACCCCTACTGGAAGCAATCCGGAAATCCTGCGCTATCAAAGCCGGTATTGTAGTACGAGATGAACATGAGCAAGACCTCCGAAGAATTCTGAATTTCGGGCACACGGTGGGCCATGCTTTAGAAAACTTATCCGGCTATGGCCAACTTACCCACGGCGAGGCAGTGGCTTTGGGCATGCTTTGTGCCGGAGAAATTTCCCACCGGCGCGGTTTTATAAATGATGATGACTGGCTATCTTTAAGCACGACGCTCAGGCGCCTGCCCCTACCGGCTTTACCAAATATTACGGGCGCTAAAGTGTTAGAGGTAATTCGACGTGATAAAAAAGTCAGATCGGGCAGGCTGCATTTTATTTTGTTAGAGGGTTTGGGAAAAGCAAGTATTGTTGACGATGTAACCGATGAAGAAATTATTCAGTCTCTGGAGGTTTTATGAACATATTGGTGATCAACGGACCGAATCTCAATCTGCTGGGAAGCCGTGAGCCCGAAATCTATGGCCATGAGACCCTGGATGAGATAATGAGTTGGTTGGCTGACCAGCCGGAAGCCCGAGGCCATTTACTGAAGTATTTCCAATCGAACCATGAGGGAGCAATTATAGATCGTATTCACGAAGCCTGGCACGAGGCCGATGGGATTTTAATAAACCCGGGTGCTTACACCCATTATTCGTATGCCATTCGGGATGCCTTGGTCGCGGTTGAATTGCCAACGGTGGAAGTTCATTTGAGTGATATTACAGCCCGCGAATCCTTTCGACGGACATCGGTGATAAAAGATATTTGTATAACTCAGGTAACAGGGCTGGGAAAAGAAAGCTATCAGATCGGATTAAAATACCTGCTTAAAGCATTGATAGAAAGTGGTAATTAGCTTTATCCCGACAAGAAAAATACCACGTCACATTCACTTCCCCGATACACTCCACTTCATTCTGCTATCGGGGCAGGCTGTTCAGTACATGCTTTAAGCGTGGATGAATTCCAAAATTCATACCAGGATCGGGATGTCGCCCCACAGGGCGTAAATTTAAGGTACCACGGGTTTACCCGCGGGGCTCCATGGAAATTAAAAATTTATTGTGATTTCTCAAGTGTTGTGAACAAATTCCCCCCGACTATCTGTTAACACTGAGTCGAAATAGACTCTAAATGGGGAAAGGGAGATTATGAGTAAAATACACATTTTTACAATTGCAGTATTTATTGTTCTATTTAATTCGATCAGTCTGTTGGCACAATCGGAAAAAACGATTACCGGCTGGAGCTTCGGTGGTGTACCGGCGATTGCCTATAATTCCGATACCGGTTTTACTTACGGTATCATTGTTAATACCTATAATTATGGAGATGGCTCAACCTATCCGGAATATCTGTATTCCATTTATACGGAGTGGTCCCGGACCACCAAGGGCAGTGGCATCAACAAGCTGTTTTTCGATTCCAAGTACCTGCTGCCGGCCGGCATCCGACTAACTGGTGAATTGAGCTATCTCACGGAACAGGCCCTGCCATTCTACGGTTTTAATGGTTATGGCTCTGAATATGATCCGGCCTTCGAAATATCTGACGATGAACATGACGATTATGATGCCGCCCTTTATAGAACTCGGGTTTTCTACCGTCACGAGCGGAATATCACTAAAATCACAGCCGATTTCCAGAAACAAGTTCTGGGTGATAATCTGCGCGGCGTGGTTGGTTTCGGTTTCCTGAATTTTAAGATTGGTACGGTAGATATTGATAAGTTGAACGAAGGCAAGGATGAAGCTGATAAGCTGCCGGATATACTTACACTGTATGATGAATACGTGATTGATAAATGGATACCAGAGAGTCAGAAAGAAGGCGGACTTAACAATTACCTGAAATTTGGCCTGGTCTACGATACCCGGGATAACGAACCCAACCCCATGTCCGGCATCTGGACCGAAGCCCTGCTGACCCAGGCGGCAGGCTTTATGGGCAGCGATTTTTCCTATACTATCCTAACCCTGACCCACCGGCAGTACTTCACTTTAATTCCCAAGGACCTTTCCCTCACCTATCGATTTGGGTATCAGGGTGTTGTAGCGGGTGATGCGCCTTTCTTTGCCCTGCCGTTCTACCAGAGTTCCTATAAAGTGGAAGAAGGTTTGGGCGGGTCCAAATCCCTGCGCGGTATTATGAAAAACAGGGTGGTGGGTAACGCCGTTGGCTTCGGCAACCTGGAACTGCGCTGGAAATTCTTACGCACAGTGGTTTTTAACCAGAACCTCTATCTAGCATTAAATGCTTTCGTAGATGGTGGAACGGTGCTGACACCTTACAGCAACGCGGCTTATGATCCCGATACGATTGGCGGCCCGGAAGAAAAACTGCACCTGTCCTATGGCGGCGGTTTTCGGATCGCGTTGAATGAAAACTTTATTATTGCCGTCGATTATGGCCTAGCAGCCGATAAGCAGGATGGTTCCAGCGGATTGTATATTGGCCTGGGATATTTATATTAAACAATAACTAATGTAAAATAAAAAAGGCCGCTGTAACCGCGGCCTTTTTTATAACTAGGTAAATCAGTTCTACTTCAATTTATACTGAATGCCAAAGGCAAGCACGAAAGCGGTTTTATTATACTTCTCCCCGAAGGGTGTTCCTACATCGTCGTTTTGCCCTTCCGAATAAAAGGTGTTACTGGTTCCCAGGCTGATATCCATCTTTGGGTTTAAAGAATATTTCAGACCAAACCCCAAAGTGCTGGAAGCCAGACTATAGTCCAGATCGGTATTGTACTTATCTGTAGCTCCAGTCGTGGAATATAAAAAACCGGTGCTGACCAGTAAATTTTCACTGAGGGTATATTCTACTCCCAGTCCGGTGTTGAAGTCATTGACTACTTTATCTTCGTCACCATCCCAATCGCAGGCCGTATTGAACCAATAATTGAACCCAAGCTCAGCACGTAGTTTTTCCGAAACCATGTAAGAAATGCCAGCCCCAAACTGGGCCGGAATATCCTCACTGTAGGTGACGTTGTCAGGGAACATACCAACCTCATCGATAACACCCTTAGTTTCATCAAGTTTAGTATCAGAGGTAACTTCAAGTTTAGTGATAAGTTCGTAGCGTAGGCCAATATTCAGTTTTTCTGAAGGAGCCAGATTTAGGCCAAAAACGGCGGTCATGGCCGTTCCGGTTCGTTTAGAATCGACTTCCATATCCGGAATAAAGCCAGGCAGATCACCATTCTCAGCATTTAGAATAGCATTTTCAAGGGTACCGGCATAGGTGTTGTTTGCTGAAATGAGACGCAGGCCGACTGCTGTGGAAATCCAATCATTTAATCGATAAGCCGCTCCGAATTGCCCAGAAAAATAAATCGATGAACCAACAAAGGCGGCATCCACCGAATAACCGGTAAAAGTACCGATTGAATCGGCAAACTGTGGATCAAGGCCTTTTGGAACTAAAGCAGCAGCCGGTAAACCTACCAGGCGCGCTAGTTGGAAATCAAATAAAGGTAATCCGTCGGGAAAATCGGCGCTGCCACCTCCACCGACGGGCATGAAGCCACCAAATAATGCCAGTTTGTCTTTTTTATGAATGAAATAGGCATTAGGAAAAGTTGGCACAAATGTTTTACCGGTAAATGTGTCAGTATTATAGTTCGGGTGTTCGGCAATTACTTCCCGGGTTTGCCAGATAGTCTGGCTGCTGATATATAGGTAAGTGCCATCATCCAAAAAAGCAGTTCCGGCCGGATTGAATAAAACAGCATCAAGCGTTGTGGATGCATTTCTATTCATCATCCGGATATATTCAGCACTTTGATTGGTATTGGTAACCATTCCAAAGACTGATGCCGTGAAGCATATCAGCAGGATTGATTTTAAAAGAATTTTATTCATATTGTAATTCCAATCTTGTTTAATGAAAAGCGGGCAGATAAGCCGCTGACTAATCTGCCCGTTTAATATTCCTGGTTAATAATATTAATGCAGGTGTGGCTACTGTTTGGTAAATCCCAGAGTGGTTGCGGAATGCTCATCAATCAAAACGTTCAGATCTCCGTAGGTTGGATGCACAACAACTTTTGCCAAATCTTCATCAAGCTCGGAATATACTAGTGTCATTGTTGTCGGATCATCTGGGTCATCCAGAGTTAACACACCACCCAGATCATACAGACCACCATCCAGGATAAAAGTACCGGCGGTTTCATCATGGGTCCAGACGCCACTGTCTGTTAGCGGTACTATTGTCGGTGCGACGCCTAAAGTATCGTTAGCCGATGGCAGGTTTCCAACCAAGGTAAACGTGTCGTCATCCTTTACGACGACATCAGCATTGACACCCAGCTCACTGAACTGGGCCCACACCATAGCCCCCGATCCGATCGTATCACCAATTGCGAAGCCGTATCCCTGTGTAACAGCGTCCTCAGCAGCTAAATAAGTCGAGCTCTGTTCCATGTTTGACATCGTCCAGGTACCAACCAGCGGACTAACATCATCGGTATCTTCTTCACATCCAATGAAAAAGATGACGCTGATTCCGAGAAAAAGTAACGTAAGTAATCTCAATGTATTTTTCATTATTCCTCCGTATTAAGTTTGAAATCTAAGAAATGTTATTGAATAGTAAATTTACCTTTAGACTAAAATAGACCCGAAATGGGCAGGAATGCAAAAAAAATATTACTTTGCCTTTAGAGAGTGTAATTGACGGAAAAAGCCACCTTTCGCTCTGGCCCCATATTTCTTTCCAGGTCTACATAGTAATACTGAAACAGATTTTCGACCCGCACCTGCATTTCCAATTTTCCACTACGATAACCCAGCCCAAAATTCCAGATCTGAATCGGTACCCGTCTGTCGCGACCGGTTTTGGCATCTTCCTGGAATAACTCGACCCGCTCGATCCGGCTGGCGTAGCGATATTCAATCACTGCAAACAAACCGTGCCAAGCGATGGCTGCCTGACCATTGAAAATGTGACGATAACGATAGGAAAGCGTATCAATTATTGTTCCCTGCTTATCCAATTCAATCGGATCCAGCCAGGTGTAGGCGATGCCAGTGGTAACAAAATTGTTTAACAGTCCACCGGACAGACTGAATTCAGCCCCGGTTATCCGTGCGTCCACGATGTTCTCGAAATGGATCGTGTCGGCCCGAAAGATTACCGGTTCGATCATCTGATCGTAAGTTGTGGAGAACAGGGAAGCATCGATTTTTACCAGCGCTACAATGCCCCGGCCCGGCCAGATCAGCGTGCCGCCTATTTCGGTCGACAGACTGGTTTCCGCCACCAGATCGGGATTCGGGCGAACCTTAAAAATACTCAGTTGTGATTCGGTAAATAATTCGGCAATTGTCGGCACCCGGAAACCGTGCCCCACGGACCCGCGCAGTGCCAGGCCTGGGTTGGGATTATAGTTCAGGGCTACCTGGGGCGACAGGGTGCGGTCTATCAGGGTGCCGTCGACCCAGTATGATTCATAACGCCCGCCCCAGGACAGGTTAAAATGTGAATACAGCCGTTGCTGCCCAAGGAAATAGACTGCGCCAGAATAACTGGAGTGCTGGCCGAAAATTTTTGCATCGATAGCCGCTCGCTGAAGAACGATTCCAGTGGTGGTACTGAATGCTTTATTCCAGTTGGTCGCCACCTGATATTCACTGTAGTATTTGCGCTCATTGGAAAAATCGTTATTGGTAAGCCCTTCATTTTCCCAGTGAACATCGTAGAAGGTAGTACGGACTTTCATGACCGCGTTTGGTGAATAGATGAAATTAAACGATCCGCTCAGGTTGAACTTGGTTCCCTGAAAGCGGTCATCTTCATAACCGATTGGTGCTTCAAACGGTTCGGCGGCGCTTTTCCATAGTGAACTGATCCCGGATTGATCGGACAGGAAATTGGCATAAACAGCGGCACTGTACTGCGTCCCGAAATTCAATTTCACTTTGCCGGTCAGGTTGATAGCTTCTTCCCAGTCCAGCCGGTAATAGCCAGCATTGCGGCGTTGTTGCAGCCGCACCCAGAATCCATGTTGTCCGAATGGACGGGCATGTGTTATTTCAGCGACATGAAACCAGCCGGGGTCATCACGCCAGCGCCATTGGTCGTACTTGGGCTGACTGTACCGACCGGCCTTTAAACGAAAGCGCGTTTCCGGAGTGGCTGGGGAATTGCGCGTAATGATATTGATGACGCCGCCCATGGCACTCGATCCGTACAGAGCCGATCCGCTGGATTTGACGATCTCGACCCGGGCTATTTCGGAAGTAGGTACCACCGACCAGGTAATATTACCGGCCGCACTGCCGGTCAGGGGAACGCCATCCAATAATAGCAGCGAGCGATTACCAGCCCCGAGGGAATAGCTGTTGGCACCGCGGATATTAATCTGATCTCTGACAATACTGATACCAGCCTGATAGGGCAAAATCTCTTCCAGGCTGAATGCGGCTTTACTATTGATTTGCCGCGGACCCAGCACGGAAACAGCCACCGGAGCCTCCATTATATCCTGAACTTTGCGGGTGGCGGTTACTACTACCTGGGGCG
>JACKQG010004926.1_pt1 | contig 15106 bp, 12 predicted proteins | sample 8237621 | NCBI WGS metagenome assembly JACKQG01 (sample SAMN15677084, study PRJNA649215) | marine metagenome | biome: marine; feature: Black Sea; material: saline water; isolation source: suspended particulate matter (SPM) from the Black Sea western gyre | collected 2013-06-09/2013-06-10 | depth... | reverse complement strand
AGCGACCAACTGCCTGCTGCGCCCGAAGCGACCGATTGCATGACCGTGTCCAGATTCAATCCGGCTTTGTACGCGTACAACAGCGCCTCGCACACCCCAACCATGTTTGATGCGATCAGTGTCTGATTGACCATTTTTGCGTGCTGACCGGCGCCCGGACCGCCCTGATGGACGATCGTCTTGCCCATCGCTTCCCAGCAAGGCTGAAGCGACTCGACCGCTTCCTTGTCGCCACCGATCATGATCGACAGCCGCGCCTCGCGAGCGCCCACATCGCCGCCGGACACCGGCGCATCGACGCTATACGCGCCTTTGGCTTTCGCCTGTTTGGCGATCTCGATTGCCAATGACGGTTCGCTGGTAGTCATGTCGACCAGGACGTTGCCAGCCTTCGATCCCGCCAGCGCACCGTACTGGCCCAGGATCACTTCGCGTACGTCGCTTGGGAAACCGACGATCGTGAAAACGACATCGCTTTGCTCGGCCACCGACTTCGGAGTATCGGCCCAAGCGGCCCCTTTGGCCAATAGCGGTTCGGCTTTGCTTTGCGTGCGGGTGTAGACCGTGGCGGCAAAGCCCTTGTCGACCAAGTGCCCGCACATGCTGGATCCCATCACGCCTGTGCCGATCCAACCGATCTTGGTCTCACCCGGAGCAATCGTCTTGATGGTCATACTTATGTTTCCTTAAACTTCTTGCCCTTACCCACAAATCATCATACCCCTGCCTGCTCGTCAGGCAGGTGGATCAGTTTGAAAAGCTAGAGGAAGCAGGCAAACATCGCGCCAAGACCCCTGCCGCCTCGTGCGGCAGGTGAATCAGTTTCGAGCTCAGGACCGAAACTTGCGCTCGTGCCAGACAAGCTGGCAGGGGGCGGGCGATGACGCCTTTCCATTGTTAGCCGTTCAAACTGACGTTCCTGCCACGCAAGATGGCAGGGGCGAGACGAAAAATGTGGGTAAAGACAAAGCTTGCCGAGCAGGACCTGGAATTGCGAAGATTGTCGGCAGGTCCAGGTCCCGTCCGGCAGCCGGGACCTACTTCCTACCAGCGGTCCATGGGACGCTGAAGGATTTCGTTCAAGACCACCGCTTGACTAATGGTCTTGGGATTGCTGAGCATACCGACGATATCGCTTGCCGACAGCGCAGCTCCTTCTTGTCCTCTCTGACCCGCGGTGGTGACTGACTCGTCCTGAATCCTGCTCAAATCGTGGTCGAATTTCGCGTGCAGGTGCCCCTCCAGCTTTTCGTCCGCCTGACCTACCTGCGCACCCAACTGCGAGGCATGCCTACTCAACTGTGAGGCGTGTTCGGTAATGTCGCTCGTGTCCATAGACAGGGCAACGTGTTCCATCACATCTTCGTGATGCGGATCTATATCGATGACCTCAGCGTCCGTGATTTCCAACGCCGGTGGGTTGTGCCTGGGTTGCGGCGCTGGTCTGGGTTGCGGCGCGGGCCTGCCTTGCTGGGCCACTTCACGGAGCAGTTTTTCCAGTTCGTTCAGCATATCTACTATTTGCCTCCCCCGCCGGCGCTCGTGGCGATCGAGCTGCGCATGTCCGTGTCGGCCTGGACGTTTTGCAGTTTGTAGTAGTCCATTACGCCGAGCTTTCCGCTATGGAAAGCCTCGGCCATGGCTTTGGGCACTTCGGCTTCGGCATCGACCAGCTTCGCGCGGCTTTCTTCGATCGATGCTACCATCTCCTGCTCGCGAGCGACGGCCATGGCGCGCCGGCCTTCCGCCTGGGCACGGGCCACTCGCGTATCCGCCTCGGCCTGGTCAGCTTGCAGGCGAGCCCCGATGTTGTCGCCCACGTCGATGTCGGCAATGTCGATGGAAACGATCTTGAAAGCCGTCTGGGAATCCAACTGGCGGGCCAGCACGGCCTTGGAGATCATGTCGGGGTTCTCCAGCACCACGGCATGTGTCTCCGCCGATCCAATGGCGCTGACGATGCCCTCGCCCACGCGTGCGATAATCGTCTCCTCGGTGGCTCCACCGATCAACTGCTGCAAGTTGGCTCGCACCGTAACACGGGCCTTGACCTTCAACTGAATTCCGTTCTTGGCAACAGCGTCCAACGTCGACTTGCCCGATTCCTTTGCGGGACAGTCAATGACCTTCGGGTACACGCTCGTCTGCACTGCTTCCAGCACATTCCGTCCGGCCAGATCGATGGCCGTGGCTTCCTTGAACGAAAGCTGAATGGTCTTCGCCTTCATGGCGGCGATCAGCGCTCGGATGACCAGCGGCACGTTTCCACCAGCCAGATAATGAGCCTCCAGCGCCTTGCTCGTCGCCTCCTGCTCTTCAGCAATTCCGGCCTGAACGGCCATGATCTTGCTGCGGACGATGACCGTTGGATTCACCTTGCGGAAGGTCATGCCCAGCAGGTCCCAAATGGTGACGTTGGCATGAGTCAGCACACACTGGATCCACAGTCGGAAGTAGCGTGCGAAGATCCCCGCGATCACCAATAGGATCACCAGGACCACCAAGGCGACAACGATACTGATCATCATCTTCGGGTCGTCGATGTCGGCAGCCAGCAAATACATAGGTGAACCCCTGTGTCAATGAGTGAGAGTTACCCCAACAGTAGACGTTTTACACGGTCCGGCGTCCGTGTGCAATCGTCAGGCTGGCGGATCTTCCAAGGATTCGATGCCCAGCGAGTCAGCAGGCTGGGCCAACATATCCGGCTCGTCGCTCGGCGGTGGACCTTCATCCGTATCAACGGTCACTACGATGCGGTTGGTGCGCATGGCGATCACGCGAATCGGCTGGCCCGGTTCGATTGCCATCCCTTCGCTCACCGCATCGTACGGCTCGCCGTCGATCAGCACGGCACCGCTGGGATACATCTTCGTTTTCGCGACCCCACGGCGGCCGATCAGCGACTTTAGCCGCTCGTGTTCCTCGGTATGTGGCAGTACGTCCTCCTCGCTCTCCGGTCTGTGCAAGACGATCATTCTGCCAATCGGCGTGTAGGGCCACCAGCGAATAACGGCCGCGATGACCAGCGGAATGACCACCGCCGTGGTGGTCAGCATGGTCAAGCCGACGCCCACTCCTCCGCCCGGACCTGCGAAAGCCACGACGATCGACGCTATGACGGCAAGCGCGGCCAGGATGCCGAGCACCCCGCCCGACGGGACGAAGATCTCCAAACCGATGAAACCAATCCCGGCAAGCAACAATACAATTGACCAGAATAGAGCGTCCATCGCTTTCGCGCTCCGAAGTTGATTTCTGGTTCCCAAGCAGAGCTTGGGAACGTGTCAACTACTCATAAGACAGCTACACGAGATTCTCGCCGTTTCCCACATACGATCAAGCCTCAATCCGGTCCCCCTTTGTCTCTTTTCACGGACCGCACTTCCACTTCATTCCCCTTCACGATCATGACATACACGTCCGTGCCCGGCGGGATCACTTCGCCGTCGCTCATCACGTCGATAACGCTATCTCCGAATCTCGCCTTGCCGGACGGTGTCAGTTGCGTAGTCGTCACGCCGCGTTTGCCGGCCAGATGTTCCAAGTGAACCAGCGATTCCTGGTAGCGGAGCTCCTCCAGTCGATCATCGTCAGGTGTTTCCAGAGAGACTCGTTTGAAAACGGGCGCTTCGGTCAAAAGGCGCCGCATGAATAGCAGCGAGACAAACGCGCCGGAACCCGCCGCAACGACCATGTACAGCGACGTAGGTACCTGACTCCATTCGTAGGAGTTCCGCGGTATCACAAACGTCTGCGTGGCCAATACGATCGAAGCTACGATTAACAGGCCGCCGCCAACGCCAAAGGCGCCGAGTCCGGGAATGACGAAAATTTCCATGGCCACACAGATCACGCCGCCGGCAAACAGCGTGACCTCCAACCAACCGGCCGTCCCGTTCAGGAAGTTGGCCCAGAAGAACACCAAGAAGCAAACGGCGGACGTGAAGCCGGCCACGCTCAACCCGGGCGACATGAATTCGATCATCAACGCAAACCAGCCGATGAACAGAAGCGCGCCGGCAACCTTCGCCGACGCGAGGAACTCGACCAACCAATGAGCCCAACTGGGTTTGGCCCATTTCATTTCGTCCTTCAAATGGTACATGTTCCTCAATTCGTCGAAGTCCGCGGCACCGAACTTGGCCAGACCGACCTGGATCGCTTCCGAGCCGTGCAGTCCGGATTGCGTCCCGACTTCCGCGCCCACTTGCCAGTCGTCCGCGTCTTTCTGTTCGGCTAATTCTTCTCTACAGAAACAACGGATCTGACCGGTTCCGCGATGCGTGTACTGGTGGACGGCAAGTTCCGAATCCACCATCGCCGTCATCAGCGACCAGCCGCGGTCCTTGGCCTTTGCTATCTCTCGGATTGGCGCCTGCATATCGTCAAGCCGGCGCGCCGCGATTCGTCTCGCGCCCGGGCCTCCCAAAACCGCCGTCTCGGTCACCACCAATTGATCGCAGGCCAATGCGATCAGCGCCGCGTCGGCCCTCGCCTCCGTTTCGACAAATGCCACCGTGCGTACCTGGCTTGGATCGAGGTCCGCCAGATAGTGCGCCAGACGAACACTGTCGCGAGGCGAACCGCCAGCACTGTCGATCGTAAGGCAAACGAAATTGACGTCATCTTGTTCGATCTTGTCGCGAATGCTGCGTTCGACCCAAGTGATCTTGTCCGACTTGATCGAGCCGGTCAGATCGACACGCAACGCCCTGCGGCCTTCGCCCAGCGTCGGGTCTTCTTCGATCCCGCCCACCGGCAGACCGAGCGTCGTGGCCAGTTCGACTCGATCTCGCGCCAGGTGGCTGGCGAAGCCGTACTTCAGGCGCAGCTCCCCGCCTGTGAAGTTTCCCATCTCGCCTTCGACGATGACTTTGTCCACCGAACGCACAGAGGTCGCCTTCTTCAACTCCTCCAGTTCGCCCTCCAAAGCGTATCGCACGCCATCCAGCGTTTGCACCTTGTAGACCGCCGGTCCGCTGTCCAGCATTCCCATCACGACGGGCACGGGGACGGTCCGACGGCGTTCGGCGATCTCCGAATAGCCGCGTCGAACAGTGGCATCAATGAATTCCTCATCGATCCCTGCTTGCCCGAATTCGGCATCTGGGTGGGCAATGATCTCCTCGCAGGCCAATACGGGCAGAACCGTGTGCCCGTGGATCGGCCCGGACAGATACGCGACCGTGCGAACATGATTCAGCGACTCGCCAGCCAAATGCCGGGCCAGCGAAAGGGATCGTTCAAACTGGCTGCCCGCCTTTGGCCTGCCTTCGTCATCGCCGCGAAATTCCAGAATCAGAATTGGACGTCCATCGTTGTCCCGAAACCTGTCTGCCAGTTCGTTGATCATTCCCTTGACGCGGTTGTCCACTTCGCCCGTAATGGGCAAGGGAACACGGATCAGGTACCCAGTTGCGCGGGCTGTTTCGGTTGGATCGGAACGATCGGGCGAGCTATCGCCAGCGTCTTGCGCTCCGAGAAACAACAGACTGAGAACACACCAAGCCAACAGGAACAGTCCCCGGGCCGGACGTCGATGTCGCAGTCTATCGCGCCGAATGATCTCGTTCATCGTCGTGTGGAATGGTTGAGTGTGGCGGCTAGTTTCCGGTTGCGAACCACGGTACCTGTTCACCTATTATACGCCTTGCCAAGGCCCCAGAGAAACCGAGTTTGTCTCGCCCCCGAATCAAAACGATGACATTTCCGTCGCCGATCGCTTTCCCGTTGGCGGTGATAGCACGACGACAACGCGTTGAGCCGAAACGGTTTGCGGCATTCTCGATCGCGCTCAATCCCATTTGGCACCGCACTTGCCGTTTTGTCCTTCGCCGGAAGAAGTACGATCTTGATGCAATTCACCAAGGAACCAACGCCATGTCGGCAAGCTCGGTACTGCTGGTCGGATTCACCGTTGTCCTGCTCAGCTCCCTCTGTCCTCTGCGCCCCGCTCGACTGAGCAACCCCTTCCGAGCGTTTTTCCCATAACGCGACCTACCGCGCGCAACGCGACATCACCCCTCAAAGGTCTGGCTACGACGTGAATACGAGAGACGGGTAAGGCATTTCGCGGATTCTCCGCTTTTTCTCCATTGTACGTGGCAGTTCGTTCGATATAATCCTAGCGTTAAGTACATACTTAACGTAACGCACGTTAAACGAAAGGAGCATGCGATGAAGAAGACCGTTGAAGATGTCCAGAACGATTTCATTGACACAAGTGGTGAAATGGCCGAACGCTACGGCTTGACACGCGTGGGAGGTCTGCTCAAGGGCCTGCTACTGCTTTCGCGACAACCGTTGTCGCTGGATGACATGGCCGAACGACTTGAAGTGTCCAAAGCGTCCGTTTCCACCAACATCAGGCTACTGGAGCGGTGGAAAGCGGTACGGCGAGTTTTCAACCGGGGAGACAGGAAGAACTACTACGAACTGCGAGGTGACCTTTGGGACATTGAAACGGAGATCGTTAGTACGGTTCTGAAGGACGAGATTGAGAAGTTCGGCGACTGTTTGTCCCAGTGGAAGAGCGAATTGGCGGAGGCGGAAGAGGGGGATCCCGAGGAACGCGAGTTCCTGACGAAACGGTTGGAGGAGATCGACGAGTACTTCGACGCCGTTCGGCACGTGTTGGAACTGTTGACGCGCGAAGGTAAAGTGACCCCGGCAGCCATCAAGAAGATCCAGATTTTGTGAGGCGGGCATGAGACTGATCCTCTACACGGGTAAAGGCGGCGTCGGCAAATCGAGCATCGCCTCGGCCACGGCGGTGCGCATCGCCGAACTCGGTTGCCGGACGCTTTTGGTCAGTTCGGACCTGGCCCACAACTTGTCCGATATCTTCGAGACGCGAATCGGCGGCGATCCGGTAGCCATCGCCGAGAACCTCAACGCGTTAGAGGTCGACGCATTGAAGGAGATCCGTGATAACTGGGGGCCGGCGCAGGATTACTTCGCCGGTTTCCTGGCCTACCTCGGCATGGACGATGCCGTTGCCGAAGAGGCGGCGCTGTTGCCGGGCACGGAAGAGCTGTTTCTGCTGACGCGCATTCTGAAGGAACTCGAAAGCGATCAATACGACGCGATCATCGTCGACTGTTCGCCTACGGCCGGCGCACTGCGATTGCTGACTTTCACGGATACCGCTTGCACAAAGCTGAACCGGCTCTTGAACCTCGAACGCCAAGTGTTGAAGCTCATGCGACCGGTCATGAACCGTTTCAAAGCAATGCGGCATATTGTCCCTTCCGACAAGGTCTACGGCACGTTCGAGGATCTCATCCGTGACGTGGGGCATCTGGGCGAGATCCTCAAGGACCCCGAGGTCAGTTCCGTCCGATTGGTCTTGAACCCGGACCGCGTGGCCATCGCCGAGACTCGGCGCGCCTTCACTTACTTCGGCCTGTTTGGCTTCCCGATCGACGGCATATTCGTGAACAAGGTGCTCCCAAGGGAACTTGCCGACGGCTACCTGCACGACTGGTTCGCCCTCCAACAGCAGCTCTTGGAGTCCATCGACGAATCGTTCCTGGACGTGGCCAAGTTTCGTGTGCCTCTGCTGGACAGTGAACCCATCGGCTTGCCACCGCTTTCCCGGATGGCCGATGGGATTTTCGGCGAGAAGCGTCCGGAGGATGTGCTGTCCGTGACAAAACCCGTGTCCATCGCTCGTGAGGACGGGCAGTACCGGCTTGGTTTCTGGTTGCCCAACATAGCGAAGCATGATTTGAACGTCGGCCGGAAGGACGCGGATTTGATCCTGACCGCGGGCAACTACACACGCGTATTCTCGCTGCCCGATTCGCTGGTCGACCGCGAAATCGGCGAGGCCAAGTTCGACGACGGGAGGCTGACGATTACCTTCGAGGCGGCGCCGGCATGAGACTCATCCTGTACACGGGCAAAGGCGGAGTGGGCAAATCGAGTATCGCAGCCGCAACGGCGGTGCGCACGGCCGAACTTGGTCGCCGCACGTTGCTTGTGAGTTCGGACTTGGCGCACAATCTGTCCGACATCTTCGATACGCGAGTCGGCGGCGAACCAGTGACCGTCGCAGAGTATCTGACCGCGTTAGAGATCGACGCGCTGAAGGAAATCCGCGAAAACTGGTCACCGGCACAGGATTACTTCGCCAATCTCCTTGCGTTTCTGGGCGTGGACGACGCAATTGCCGAAGAGGTCGCCCTTTTGCCCGGCATGGACGAACTGTTCATGCTCACTCGCATCCTGCAAGAGGTGGAAAGCGATCGCCACGAAGTCGTTATCATCGACTGTTCGCCCACCGCCGGCACACTCCGGCACCTGACGCTGACCGACACGGCGTGTACGAAGCTGCAGAAGATGACGAACATGAAACGCAAGGTCTTCAAGCTTGTACGTCCGGTCCTCAATCGCGTCAAAGGCCTCCGGCACTTCATGGCCGACGACGAAGTCTTCGACGTATTCGATCATCTGCTGGGCAACGTCGGTCGCCTGGGCGAAATCCTCAAGAATCCGGACGTCAGTACAGTCCGCTTAGTTCTGAACGCAGACCGAGTGGCAATCGCCGAAACCAGACGTGCTTTCACGTATTTCGGGCTTTTCGGCTTTCCTGTCGATGGAATCTTCGTGAACAAGGTTCTCCCACGCGAACTCGCCGACGGTTACATGAATCGCTGGTTCAAGCTCCAGCGTCAGCTTCTCGAGTCCATCGACCAATCGTTTCTGGACGTGAACAAGTTTCGTGTGCCGCTGCTCGGCAAGGAACCGATCGGTTTGTACCCGCTGGCCGAGATGGCACACGGCATCTTCGGCGACCATCGACCCGACGATGTGCTTTCCGCCCCGAAGTCCGTTACGATGGATCAAGTGGACGGGAAGCACCGACTGGTTTTCAGTCTACCGGATGTGAACAAGAAGGACCTCGATGTCGGCCGCAAAGAGGCCGAGTTGATTCTGAGTGCAAAGAACTACACGCGCGTCTTTTCGCTGCCCGACACCCTGATCGACCGCGAAATCGCCGGAGCCGAGTTCACTGACGGCACGCTGACTATCTTGTTCGAGTAGACTTCACCCGCGGGGTTCAACACCTTGTGGGCCGCGTCCTTCAAGGAGAGAGTTGTCCGGCGTGCGAAAGACGGCTAGACGCGGCTTGCCTCTCGGGGGGATAATGATTGTCTGAGTACATCGTTTCGTTCTTGGGCGGTGGCAAAGGCAGAACGGTTCGTAACGAGTTTAAGGTATGGCGCAAAGAATCGTCTTCCAGGTCACCACGCCGCTCGGATATCGGGTTGTGTTGACGCGGAACCGGTGGCGTGAAATCGTTCGCTTCAAACACCCCGGTGTCGCACAATACCGGAACGAAGTCCGGCAGTGCTTGCGAGCTCCAGACCGGATCCGCTCCAGCGCGAAAGACGCCGACGTTCATTTGTATTACTTGGAATTGGATAACCGCCACTTGTGCGTGGTTGTAGCCGACGGCGAAGCGGAAGAATGCTTCGTAGTAACGGCTTACCTCACCAAACGCGTTAAGCAAGGTGACGAGATATGGACAAAGTGAGAGTGTACTACGACCGCACGGGCAATACGCTGACCGTATGGTTCGATGATCCGACCAAGGAGCACGTTTGTGATGAGGTCGAGGACGATGTGGTTCTGATGAAGGACCGCCGTGGCCGTGTGATCGGGTTTGAACGGCTGAATTACCTGACAAAGAAACAGCAGCAAGCCCGTGAGAATATACCGGTGGAGTTTCAGATGCTGTAGCGCCACCTATCAACGATTCGGATGACGCGCACGATCAGTTCGCCAGAAACTCGCGAAACGATTTGTTGTCTAGCATCTGTTCGACCAGCAGGCGATAACCATCGGCCAGCGGGTGGCTGGCGTCGGCATAGTATTCGCTGGGGAGGGCGGTGGGAACGAAGTGAGGTAGTCCTTGTTGTTCAAGCCACGCTTCCACTGAGCGTTTTCTTTCTTGATAGGTTTCCAGGCTCTCCTGTCGAAGCATGTGTTCGTTGAAGGGACCGACCAGGACGAAGACGGTGTTGCCGCGCCGCTGGAGGATCCCCACTGCTCGCTGAAAGCAACGCCACTGGAACGATTCGTCCAGTTGAACCCAAGGGAAATTGACTTGTCTCATACCCTTGTTTGTCCACGAGTCGGCCACAGGCTCGGTCGACGGTGGTTCGTCCGGCGAGGGCAAATCGAGAGTCACCGCGCCGACTGGGTTGGTGTAGGGATGCTCGATCGTCCAAGCGGCGATGTCCATGTCTTCGAAGTAGGCGATCCGCAAGTGGTCGACCCAGCCGAAGAACGGCACTTCGCGACCCACGACGATGCCCAGTCGGCGCGACCACGATTCTCTGTAACACGGCACCGTGGGGTACACCTGGGGGACCAGCTTGGGATGATTGAAGTCGGATTCTTTCTGGTCCGAGAGATCGCGCCGCTTGGACGCCGTCCATAGCAGGTTGCAGTTCACAACGACCTTGCTGTCCGTGATGTCTTGGCCGTAGTGTTCGACCAGTCCCGCCATCGCAGCCGGATGAATGCCGTCGATTCCCAGATTGACGAAACGATCGCCGCCGCCGAGTTCGTTCAGGTAGTGCGACAGCGTCTGATCTTTGGCAACGTAGTGGCCCCAGACGGCGGAGTCGCCCAGAACCGGCGTCTTGTCTTCGGTCGCGATTCGGCGGCAGTAACGCTGTATCATCCAATAGTCGTAACTGAGCCGATAAGGCACGCGGTAGTCCGCTCCCGGTTCGAACGGTTCGATGCGCTCCCACGCCACCGGAATCCCACAAAACAACGCAGCAGCCACACACGCGACCGCCAGCCAACCACGCGGCGACAGTCGCACTTCGTTCGACGAGAACGGTACTTCGTGTTTCTCTGTCTCAGGCGATTCGTCTTTCTGCCGTTCCACGGCATTCTCCATCAAAACTGGAAGTAAATGAACGGTTGCTCTCCCGACGCTGCAAACAGGGCAATGTAGATGATCATGGCGACAACGATGGCTCCGCGCACGGGTGCGGGCTGGAGGATCCGTCGGGCTTTCGATTCGTAGATGTACTGGTAGATCCACACGCTGAGCACCAATACCAACATCAGCAGCGGACACGCAGGATCACTCCAAGCGAAAGTGGAAATCCTGCAGATGATCAGCCACGCGTCGGAAATCGTTACGGCCCGGAAGAAGATCCACGCAAAGGTGACAAACGCAAACGTCAGAAGCTGTTTCACGAACCGAGGAACTCGCTCGCGATAGGTCTGCGACTTCTCCAGGCTTCGGGTCAGCGAGTAGCCAACTGCGTGTACTGCCCCCCACGCAACAAATCCCCACGCCGCACCGTGCCATAGCCCCGAAATGAGCATCGTCAGGCAGATGTTGCGATAAGTGACCAGTTCGCCTTTTCGATTTCCGCCCAATGGAATGTAGACGTAATCGCGGAACCAAGTGGACAGACTGATGTGCCAGCGGCTCCAGAAGTCACCCAATCCGGTGGCCAGGTAGGGATTGTTGAAGTTCAGCATCAGACGCAGCCCCATCATCCGCCCCACGCCGCGGGCCATGTCGGTGTAGCCGCTGAAATCGAAATAGATCTGCCAAGCGAACGCGAACGTGGCCAACAGCAAGGCCGGTGCCTCGCACTGGTCCGGTGAGCTATACGCCCGCTCGACGTAGATCGCCAAGTAGTCCGCGAGGGCAAGCTTCTTGAACAGCCCTACGACGAAAAGCGAAAGCCCGTCGGCTACGTCGTGCCGAGTGATCGTGGGTGTCTCGCGAAGTTGCGGCAGAAGATTCTTGGCCCGTTCGATCGGTCCGGCTACCAGTTGTGGAAACAGCGAGACGAACGTGGCATATCGAATGAAGTTCGGCTCCTTGTCAACGTTGCCGCGGTAGAAGTCGATGGTGTAGCTCATCGACTGGAAGACATAGAAAGATATGCCCACGGGCAAAAGGAAATCCATCGGCGGGACGCTGTAGCCCACCCCCATGCTCGAAAACAGGCTATTGAGGCTATCGCTGACGAACGTGAGATCGGGTCTCGCGATTTCGTACGGCATTCCAAGCCGCCCGAGCGCGGCATTCACATTGTCGATGACGAAGTGGCCATACTTGAAGAAGCCCAGCATCCCCAGGTTGTTACAGATGCTTAGTGCCAGCCACGGCTTCCTCCATCGCCCGCGCGACATGGCCACTACGGCCAGGTAATCAACGGACGTCGACCACAAGATCAGCACTAGGTACAGCGGGCTCCACCACCCGTAGAACACATACGACGCGGCCAGCAGCCAAGGCAGCTTGAACCGCGTGCCCTTCAGGGCCAGGTAGACCGGGTAGACGATCAGGAAGAATAGAACGAACGTCCAGGTGTGAAAGAGCATGTTACTCCATCAGGGCACGGATGTGAGCTTCCACCGACGCGGCAAGTCCCTCCAAGCTGTAGCCGCCCTCGAGAACCGAAACCAGCCGGCCGCCGGCGCACTTGTCGGCAATCTCCTTGACCACACGCGTCATCCGCGCGAATCCCTCTGCGGTGACCTCCATACCGCCCAGAGGATCAGTTTCGTGCGCGTCGAATCCGGCAGATATCAACACAAAATCGGGGTCGAAATCGGTTGCCGCGGGGCGAAGCTCCTCTTCGATGGCATCGACGAATTCGCGGTCCCCGCAACCGGCCCGCAGTGGAACGTTCACCGTGTAGCCCTGCCCTTTGCCCGATCCCTTTTGGTCGGCACTGCCGGTGCCCGGATAGAACGGAAAGCGGTGGACGCTGAAGTACAGCACGGTGGGATCGTCGTAGAACATGTCTTGCGTCCCGTTGCCGTGGTGGACGTCCCAGTCGACGATCAGGACCTTGGATAGCTTGTGTTTCTTCTGAATGTACCGCGCGGCGATAGCCACGTTGTTGAACAGACAGAAACCCATGGCACGATTCGGCAGCGCGTGATGCCCTGGCGGTCGGACCGCACAAAAGGCGTTCCGTACTTTGCCATCCATCACGGCATCGACGGCTGCGAGCAGTCCACCAGCGGCTGTCACGGCCACTTCATAGGAATCCTCACCTGCCGGTGAGTCCATTGTATCTACGTAGCCGAGGCCTTTTTCACAGCTACCCTTCACTCGGTCGACGTACTCGGGCTTGTGTACCGAGGTAAGCCACTCGTTTATCGTTGGCCGGGGATCAATCTTTGTCAGTTGCGACAACAGTTCCTTTTCTTTAAGTCTCCCAATAATTGCCTCCAGGCGCGCGGGACGCTCCGGGTGGCCGGCGCCCGTCTTGTGGCGCAGATAGATGTCGTCGTACAAGAAACCTGTCGCGGCCTTCGGATCACCTTTGCCCGTGGTCTGTCCCACTGGTTCGCTGTTCTGGTTTTCGTCGTTCATGGGCTTCTCCGTAGGGGCAAGCGGGCCGAATAAACTTACCAGCGGTCGGGGACTGTCCCGATTTTCGCGGAGGCTTTGCGGAGCGAAAATGGGGCTGTCCCCTTCACGCCCGCCACTGGGCTCTCGCCCAACCGCGTTTTCTCGCCTCGCCCGCTTGTCCGGTGCCTTTCTCACGCATCGAAAGCCGACGGCATCCTGAGCGAAACAGGCATCGGCAAAACCGGCGTCTTCGCCCACTCGTCGCGCGGACCGGCAGGCCGCGGCGCTGCAGTTCCATGCGCCGCCTCGGAGCACGAACTGCTCGCCTTCTTGCGGCCCGCGAGGGTTATCCGCGGAACTTTCGCTGTAGTAGTTTTCGCTGTAAACGTCGTTGCACCACTCGGCCACGTTCCCGTGCATGTCGAACAGTCCCCACGCGTTGGGCTTCTTCTCACCGACGGGATGCGTCTTCTTGCCCGAGTTGTCGGCGTACCATGCGTATTGTTTGAACGAACGCGGATCCGAACCGAAATGGTACTCTGTGTCCGAACCGGCACGGCATGCATACTCCCATTCCGCCTCGGTCGGCAGCCGGTATCCGTTAGCCTCGAAATCGCACTCGCCTATCTCTGAGTAGCAGGGCTCCAGCCCCTCATTGAGAGACCGCTGGTTGCAGTACAGCGCCGCGATGTCCCAACCGATCATCTCCACAGGAAGGTCCGGCCCTTTGAAATGCGACGGACTGGTGCTGAGATACGGGCTCCCGCGAGCCAATTCCGCGCCGTGCTCCTGCGTCATCTCGTACCGGTCCATCAAGAAGGCGTCGACCTGGACCTCATGAACGGGCGCCTCGTCAGGCTCACCGCGACCACTTCCCATATTGAACCGCCCGGCCGGAATTAACACCATCTCGATGCCGCTGTCGGTGGTAATCACCTCCGGAGCCGCGGGGGCCGCACCGGGTGCGCCAGCGTCGATGCCCGACCTTTCAACCGGCCGACACGAAGTCGCCGTCACGAGGGCAACGAGCAACATTGGCAGTTTCAACGCATCGCTGACATGAAGTGGCCGCGTTTCTTGGTAGCAGGGCATGGTTATCTCGATCTTTCCGCATTTTCGAACGCGAGCCGCCCGCAAGAAGGCGGCGCGTCCGGCTGAACATCTGTCGCAAGAGACGATCGTGACCGAGGGAGACGCAAACGGCGTGGTAGAGTCGATTCAGTCTGCTAATGTTAACTCTAGCGTCGGACGCCTCGCAAGTAGCCTTTCCGCGACGATTTGCTCAGCCAAGTCGGGCCACTCGATGGCGTAGTCATCGCGTAGCAGCCGCGTCACGTTCAACTTGTGCTGCAGGTTGACCGATCACGCGAGCGGTTCGATTCTGCCAAGAGGTTCCATCTCTCGTGCGTGTTCCCATACCTCTCGGAGTTCTTCCTGATGCTCTACGGCCCATTCCATGACCATCCCCGTGGCCCGCGGTGGGAGTCTTCCTGCAATCACGGCGAGCGTCTCGATGGCCACAAGCATGACGCTGCCGCCGTACTCAGCGTGAAAGTGTGGCGGGCGGGGATCCCTTTAGAACAACTTTCTCCTGAAGCCGTAGAAACGGCCGATTTTACGCCATTCCTCCCCCCCTTTTTACGCTCCGGAATACAACCTACCGGGCCCTTCCCTCTCCGTTCCTCTCCCCAGCATGAACGCAACCAACACACACATACCCCCCTCCGATCCCACCACCTCACACACGCG
>JACKQG010004925.1_pt1 | contig 15110 bp, 13 predicted proteins | sample 8237621 | NCBI WGS metagenome assembly JACKQG01 (sample SAMN15677084, study PRJNA649215) | marine metagenome | biome: marine; feature: Black Sea; material: saline water; isolation source: suspended particulate matter (SPM) from the Black Sea western gyre | collected 2013-06-09/2013-06-10 | depth... | reverse complement strand
GGTTACAGTTTAAAAATTTAATATTTTATCACAAAATACACCTTATTGACACTTTTCTGACATGGTGAAATGCTACAATTCCGCCTTAGTTTAAAACGAAGGAAAATTATGGAAGTGCTAATGAATCAAGATGATTTGATTGTGTCTAAAACAAATCTCAAAGGTTATATCACCTATGGCAATGAATATTTTATTAAAATATCCGGTTACACGGAACAAGAACTTTTAAACTCCCCTCATAATATTTTAAGACACAAAGATATGCCCCGCGTAGTATTTAAACTCCTATGGGATCGAATACAAAATAAAGAATCCATCAATGCATATGTTAAAAACAAAACAAAAGACGGTGACTATTATTGGGTCTACGCAAATGTGACTGCATCTCTTGATGATCATGATAATCTTATAGGTTATTACTCTGTAAGAAGAAAACCCTCTCAAAACGGCGTTCAAGCGATAAGCAAGTTATATAAAGAATTACTTGAATTAGAAAATAGAGGTGGAGTTGCAAGTTCACTGAAACTACTTGAAGAGAAACTACATTATGCAGGAGTAAGTTATGATGAATTTATCAGCACTCTTCAAAAATAAGAAAAAAGAAGATGAAAAACTTTTATCACAGATAAAAAATGTGATGGCAGATGGCGGGAAAGGAAATCTTGAAGCGAGAATAACAAACATTCCTAAAAGTTCCATATATTTTGATATAGCATGGAGTTATAACAACCTACTCGACCAGGTGGAAGCTTTTATGCGGGACACCGCTCATGCTATTGAGAAAGCCAACACTGATGATACAAGTGTCGCTATTTTAGAAGATGGTTTTAAGGGGGTGTTTAAAAGTTCTGTGAAACCTCTATGTAAAGCCATTCAAGGTATTTTAGATACAAAAAGACTGCAAACACACGGTGAATTGGCAAGTGCCTTTAACCGTATCGGCGGAGGAAACACAGGCGGAGTGCTTCAAATTCGTGAGGATATTGTAAATGGCGCCGAAGTGAGTAAGTCAATTCTGCAAACTTCAATACGTACAGGAGAAGCTGCACAGCGCAGTTTAGAATCTGTTGATGCAGTTGAGAAAAATTTTGATAAATTAAGTTTAAGTATTTCCCAGACTGCTGAGGGAATCAGTGCTTTGAGTAATCAATCTCAAGAGATATCCACAGTGGCGGAACTTATTAAAGATATTGCAGAGCAAACAAATCTTTTGGCTTTAAATGCAGCGATAGAAGCAGCCAGAGCCGGTGAACACGGTCGCGGTTTTGCGGTTGTCGCTGATGAGGTCCGCAAACTTGCAGAACGCACACAAAAAGCCACAAGTGAAATATCTATAACTATTTCAACACTTAAACAAGAAACCATGAGTATTGAAGAACATTCAAGCAATATGTCAAAACTCGCAGATGAGTCTTCACATCATATGCAGGAACTTGGAAATGTCTTGAATGATTTCAATGAGATGGCAGCTGAGTCATCCCAAAATGCATCGTATATTAATAATATATTTTTAGTCTCTGTTATAAAAATAGATCATATAGTGATAAAATCAACTGCATACAGCCGTTTATTAAACGAAAAAAGTGCAGAAGCTGCACCGAATCACTTAGAGTGTGATTTTAATCAATGGTATTCAAATGAAGGTAAGGAGCAGTTTGGTCACACTAAGGCTTTTAAAGCTATGAGTGAGTCTCATGCCCAAATACATGACAAGATTCAGCTTAATATGAATTATTTAGAAAATGACACAGCTTACAAGCCTCAAAACACTCAAAAGATTATTGAAAATTTTGAAGCTATGGAAGAATCCAGTGTTACATTTTTTGGATACTTAGAGCAAATGATTAAAGAATAAATTATGCAGTTGCGAAAGCTTATTCAAACAACAAAAACTTTTAAATTGCTTTACGTGGAAGATGATGAACTTTCACGATTAAGTGTTGTTGAATTACTTGGGAATTTTTTTGATGATGTGACTGTGGCCATAGATGGTGAAGATGGACTGAATAAATTTAAAGAGAAAAATTTTGACATCATCTTGAGTGATATAAACATGCCTAAACTTAACGGTGTCGATATGTTGCATGAAATAAGAAAGTTTGATAAAAATGTAACTGCGTTGTTCTTAAGTGCACATAATGATAATGAGTATTTAGCAGAAGGTATACGGCTAAGTGTCGATAGTTTTATAGTCAAACCTTTAAGCGTGGACAGCTTAAGACTTGCATTGTCAAAGGTGTCGGAGAAAATACTCTTAAAAAGAGAAAATCTTAATTATAGACTTGATTTAGAAAACAAAATTAAGGAAAAAACCAAAGAGCTTGACACAAAGCTTCACTTTGATGAACTCACAGGTCTTCATAGCCGTTATTCATTTTTTGAGGATATTAAAAATGATTTAATGCCAATAGTCTTTATCATAGATATAAATAAATTCAAACTGATAAATCAAATATATTCTATAGAGGTGGGGACCTTAGTTTTAAAAGAGTTTGCTTTATTATTAAAAGATTTCACAAGCGGCACTAGATATAAAGTTTACCGTTTATCTGCAGATGAGTTTGTAATTAAAGATAATGTATTGTACGTTGACACCGATAAGTATGAAAGTGACATGGATAGATTTTTTAAAAAATTATCTGAATTTAAAGTTGAGATAGATAATGATTTTATATCTATAGAGGTGACAGTGGGAGTGTCCACCTGTCAAGCAGACGCTTTTGAATGCGCAAAAATCGCCTTAGAATACGCAAAAGTTCATAAAAAACAATCTATGGTGTATTCTAAAGAGATTGACAAAAGAAATGAAGACCAAGATGCTTTAGTATGGAAAAATAAAACCAAATCTGCAATAGAAGATAATCGTGTCGTCGCTGTATACCAAGCGATTGTGGATCAAAATGAGAAAGCTATCAAGTATGAAACTTTAATGCGTTTAAAAGACAAAAAGAGCGGGGCATTGATTTCACCTATACATTTTCTCAGTATCGCAACTCAAACAGGTCTTTATAACACTTTATCATCCATCATCATTTTTGAAGGTTTAGGGAAATTAGCCGCTACAGAGTGTTCTTTGAGTTTTAATTTTAATTATGAAGATATTATCAACAAAAGTCTTTTAAATGAAATAGAATCCTTTTTCCGCACTTCACCAACACTTGGGGAGAAAGCAGTGTTTGAAATAACAGAAAGTGAATTGATAGAAGATTATGCAGATATAAAAGATTTTATAGGGCGTTTTCGTAAGTATGGAGTGCAGTTCGCCATAGATGATTTTGGAAGCGGATTTTCAAATTTTGAGTATATCTTGGAGATTGACCCCGATTATTTGAAAATTGACGGTTCTTTGGTGAAACATATCGATACAGATGAAAAATCTTTTATATTGGTGAATGCCATTGTTGAGTTTTCTCACAGACTGGGAATAAAAGTTATAGCAGAGTATGTGCATTCTGCTATAATCTTCACAATGTTAAAAAAACTGGGGGTGGATGAGTTTCAAGGCTTTTACTTCTCAGAACCTTTAGAGCAAATAGGGTGAATAGATGCTTGATGATACGTTTAAACAGATATTTGAAGTTTCTCAAGACGGCTTTGTAATAGTCCGGGATAACCTTATCCTCGATTGTAATGCGGCCTTTGTAAAGATGCTGGACTATGATTGCAAAAGTGAAATAATAAATCTTCATGTACTGGATGTTTCAGCAAAATTTCAAGCAGATGGAAGCTCCTCTTATACAAAATCACAGGAATATTTAAGAGAAGCAATAGAGTCGAATGGTCATCGTTTTGAATGGCTGCATAAGAAAAAAGATGAAACTGAGCTTCATTGTGAAGTCACACTCACTCCTTTAGTCTATAAAGATGAAGCCGCAATATTTGGGACTGTACGTAACATATCTAAAAGAAAGTTCTTAGAACAAGCCAATCAAAAATTAAATAATTCACTTGAAGAAAAAGTCTCTTTGCAGACAAGAGAGTTGAAAAAATCAATAGATTACTTTCAAACGATATTCAATATAGTCAAAGAGGGAATAGCTATCCTTGATTTAGAATCTAATTTTCTTTTAGTGAATGATTCTTATGCAAAAATGACAGGCTTTACAAAATCTAAACTCTATACGATGTCGTGCATGGAGTTAACTAAAAAGGATATGTTGGAAGAATCAAAAAAAGTGCTTCAAGAAGTTTTAGAAAAGGGCTTTTATATGGATTATGAAAAAATCTGTATAGTTGAAAATGATAGAGAACTGCCTGTAAGCATGGATGTTATATTGATGCCTGATAAAATGCAAATACTTGTTATAGCAAAAGATTTGACACTTGAAAAAAAAAGAAAAAAAGAAAAAGAGTATCAGGAACAACTACTGGTGCATCAATCACGTTTAGCACAAATGGGTGAGATGATCAGTATGATTGCACATCAGTGGAGACAGCCTTTGGGGGCCATTTCAACCACATCTGCAAATCTTGCTTTGAAACTGGAGCTTAACAGTTTTGCCCTGGATTCAGAAGATTCTAGAGATGAGTGTAAGAACTATTTTTTAAAACGATTAGCTAATATCGAAAGTTATATAGAGTCTTTGAGCACAACAGTGGATGATTTTAGGAATTTTTATAAACCAAATAAAAGTGTGGAAAGTGTTAGATTGGATGCTGTTTTTTCTAAATCATTAAACATAATTAAATCATCTTTATTATCAAGTGGAGTGGAGATAATCTGCACCTCAAATTCGAGAGAAAATATTAGGATACACGAAAGTGAAATGATGCATGTTATACTCAATATACTGCAAAATGCACAGGATAACTTTACAGAACAAAATATTAAATACCCAAAGTTAATTATAAATATAGAAAATAAAAGTATAAATATTCAAGACAATGCAGGCGGTGTCCCCGCTGCAATACTTGAAAAAATATTTGATCCATACTTTTCGACTAAACATAGGAAAAACGGAACAGGTTTAGGACTTTATATGTCTAAGTTGATAGTCGAAGATCATCATAAAGGAAAGTTATATGTTCAAAATATTGATGATGGAGCTTGTTTTACGATAGAATTAAGCAAAAGCGAATACGGGGAGAGTTGATGAGTGTTGATAGACTTAAGAAGTTGACAAAAAATTTAAAAATACTTTTTGTTGAAGATTCTCTGAGTGCGAGGAAAATCACACAGAGAATTTTATCGCAATATTTTGATTATATTGATATAGCTGAAGATGGCGATATCGCTCTGAAAAAATATCATGACTTTTATATCACTAACGAAGCTTTTTATGACATAGTTTTTACAGATCTTGAAATGCCGAACATGGATGGTCGTGAACTTTCTAAGCTCATAATAAACTTTAATGATTCTCAGGAAATAGTGGTTCTATCCGGGGTGAAAGATTTTAAAGTGATTGTTGATTTGATTAATGTCGGAGTCAAAAAATTCATCTCAAAACCTGTGAATGTAGAAGAGCTTCAAAATATCATCAGTGAAGTGATGGCAAATATCCGTCAAAGACAACTCAAAGAAGAAAGTCAACGTGAAGTGATGGAATACAATGAATTACTCAAGCAACGAGAAGAAGAAAATAAAGCTATTTTAGAGTCTAAGGTGAAAGAACTTGAAGAGTTCAGCCATGCCTTGGATGTAAGTGCAATAGTGCAAAAAACAGACCCTCAAGGCTATATCACCTACGTAAACAATCGTTTTTGCGAAGTCTGCGGTTACGGTGCAGATGAGTTGATCGGTCAAAACAATAGAATACTTAAAGGGGATAATAGAAGTTCAAGTTTTTTTAAAAAACTTTGGAACACTATTAATGCTAAAAAAATGTATCAAACACTATTTGAAAATAAACATAAAGACGGGTCACTTTATTATATAGAAACCACTATAAACCCTATTCTTGACGTGCATGGTGAAGTGCTTGAATTTATTGCTGTGTCTCATGATATGACACAGTTGATACGTTCAAACGAAGCAGTGAGAATCGCACAAAAATCCAAAGAAGACTTTTTTGAAAATGTATCGCATGAAATGAAAACACCATTGAATGCTATTTTGGGCTTTTCGACACTTTTAGAAAAAAGAGTCAAAGAAGATGCAAAATCTTTAATGATGGCACAAAAAATTTTTCAAACAGGAAATGATTTAAATAATCTTGTTTCATCAATCACAGATATGAGAAAAATTCAAGAGAGAACTTTGACTTTAAATCATCTTCCTTTTAAGCCAAGTGAAAATTTTGAGGAATGTCTGGCTGTGTATAAAGAAAAGGCGCAGGAGAAATCTTTAGAATTTTCAGCTGCACTCGATCCATCACTGCCCAAAGAGTTGCATGGAGACATTAAACGGATAATAGAAGTGTTTGCAATTGTCTTGGACAATGCGATAAAGTTTACAAACACCGGCGGAAAGGTTGCTGTGAATATTTCTTATGATACATTTGATAAACTCTTGCTATGTGCTGTGAGGGATACAGGGATAGGTATAGCCAAAGAAGATCAAGAAAAAATATTCTCTATAGGCCAGTTGGACTCTTCGGCAAACCGTGCATATGAAGGGATAGGTGTGGGTCTTAATATCGCATCTAATCTTGTGAAGATTATGAAAGGGAATTTAAGACTCAAAAGTATTCTCTCCCGAGGTTCTTTATTCACTATAGAGCTCCCTTTAAGTTCATAAAAAAAATTTATTAAATTTTTTTAAGCAAAAAATCATTATTATTTACATACTCTACAACAATTAAAACTCAACACAAAGATGACAGTATGCCAAACAGATTAGAAAAAGAAGACAGCCCTTATTTACAACAGCACAAAGATAATCCTGTGGACTGGTGGCCTTGGTGTGATGAAGCGTTCCAAAAAGCTGAAAAAGAAAATAAAACTCTATTTATATCTATAGGCTACAGTTCTTGTCATTGGTGTCATGTGATGGAAGAAAATGTTTTTGAAAATCAAGAATGTGCAGATATCTTAAATGATAAATTCATTTGTATAAAAGTGGACCGTGAAGAGAGACCTGACATAGACAAATATTACCAAGAAGTTCACCGGCTTTTAAACAACAGAGCAGGCGGTTGGCCGACATCCATCTTTAGCACTCCGCAAAATAAACCGATTTTTGCAGGAACGTATATTCCCCCGGAGTCTCGCACCGGAAGTATTGAAGGGATGGGGTTTAAGGAGCTTTCAAATCTTATTGCCCGCAAAGTGAGTGAAAATGATGAAAAACTTTTTGCAAATGCAGATGAAGTTCAAGATTTTTTAGGCAAGGTTACACATCCAACAGAGGCAACTGTACTCAAAGAAGATTTTACAAAAAACTTTATGCTGCAGGTGAAAAACAACTACCAAACAAAAGAGGGCGGTTTTTCAATTGCACCGAAATTTCCGCATGTAAATACACTCAATGCACTTATGATTATAGATAGACTTTATGATGAAAAAAGTGCAAAAGCGATGCTTATCCATACTTTAAATGAGATGAAAAAAGGTGGAATGTATGACCTTGTTGATGGAGGTTTCTGCCGTTACTCCACAGATGAGAAATGGCTTGTACCTCATTTTGAAAAGATGCTGTATGATAATGCTTTACTTTGTGAGGTATATGCAAATGCTTATATCACATATAAAGATGAAACTTATTTAAAAGTTGCAAAAGAGTGTGCTGATTTTTGGCTTAACCATATGAGTGAAGATAACTTGTTTTACAGTGCAAGTGATGCTGATTCAGATGCTGAAGAGGGCACATACTTTGTTTATGAGTATGGTGAAGTATATAGACTTTTAGAAGATAATGGATATTCAGATATTGAAATTATGCTTGAGCAAATGAGTATAACAAAAGAAGGCAATTTTGAGGGGAAAAATATCATCCGTTTTGAAAATGGTGAAGTCCCCGCGTATTTTGAAGATGTAAAAATCCTTCTTCAAAGTTTGAGAAAAACAAGAGCGTATCCATTTTGTGATAAAAAAGTGCAAGTATCTTGGTCTTGTATGATGATAAAAGCACTTTTCACCTTAGGTCAGGTGGATGCAAAATATACAAGCCAAGCACAAAAAAGCCTCGATGCTTTGATGCAAGCACTTTATGTTGATGGAAAACTTCACCACACAGCTTTAATCCATAAAGAAGCAAAGGTTGGAGCATTTTTAGAAGATTATGCTTTTGCATCCCAGGCGCTTATCGCTGCATACAAGTTCACCCAAGATGAGTTGTACCTCATAGGAGCACAAAGATTTATAAATACAGCTTTAGAAGAGTTTTATAAAAATGGAAGATGGAATTTCAGTAGTGGCGAATTTGTAACAAAATCTGAAATATATGATAATACTTATACAAGTGAGATTGCAGTGATGGTGGATGTGCTACTCTCGCTTGGAGTTTTATTAGAAGATGAAAAGTATACGCATTTTGCATTTAAAACATTAGAGTATAACTCTTATGACTTGGGAAGAAAACCTGTACTTTCACCATACTTGTTAACACAAGCATTAAGATATCTAAAAGGCGATAGAGTCATCAAAACAGATGTGGATAATATTAAAAACAATGCTTCTTCTCTTGCTGAAATAAGTTACCCATTTATGCAATATACTCGAAGTGATGAGGATGGCTATATGGTATGCGGAGATAAAAGCTGTTTTGCAAACACGCAAAATCTAAGTGAGATTGACAGGCTCGTTACAAACTCTTTTTAATATTGGGTGTCCTATAATAGCTCATACAGATAATTTGGAGATAAGATGGGTTCAAAAAGAGATATGATAGATGCAGAGCTGGAAGATAAGTCAATTTTAGCAGAGATTGTGCACGAGGATAGAAGAAAAAGTAAAAAAGATCGAAAAGTGCAGAGTGAAAAAAGAGATAAAAATCTCAAAAGTAAACGTGTGGCTGTATGGATAAAAGAAGAAGTTTTAGAGTACGAAGATGAGTTGAAAAAACTTCAGATAGAACTTCTAAAAATGCAAAATCATATCAAAGATACAGGCCAGAAGGTTCTTATGATTTTTGAAGGTCGTGATGCTGCGGGTAAAGGCGGGACGATTAAAAGAATCACAGAACACTTGAATCCCCGTGGTGCGAGAGTCGTGGCACTTGATAAACCTGATGACCGAGAAAGAACACAGTGGTATTTTCAAAGATATACACATCATCTTCCCTCAGCCGGCGAAATAGTTCTTTTTGACAGATCTTGGTATAACCGCGGCGGTGTTGAACCGGTCATGGATTTTTGTACACAAGAAGAGCATAAAGAATTTCTTCATGAGGTTCCTGAATTTGAAAAGATGTTGATTAATTCAGACATTAAAATCTTTAAATTTTATTTTTCTGTATCTAAAGACGAGCAGGGCCGAAGATTTGATAAGAGAAGAACGGACCCTTTAAAACAGTACAAGCTTTCTCCGGTTGATGAACTCTCTCAACAACTGTGGGATAAATACACCATCGCCAAATACTCTATGCTTTTAGCTTCCCACACAGACCATGCCCCTTGGACAATTGTACGTTCAGACAACAAGAAAAAAGCACGAATAAACTGTATCAAGCATATTTTAAAAAATATAGAGTACCCTAATAAAATAAAAACAAAAAAATTAATTGCGGATGATAAAATAAGAATTCAGGCAAGTGATGAAATCAAAATTATGGAAACAGAAATGACTTTAAAAAAGAATTCCAAGTAAGATAAAAAAATATAAAAATTATTTAATATACTTTGCTATAATTTATATACAAATGAGTAAGGGTTGTGTATGCTAAAAAACATTGGTAAATTTATATTTATGATAGAGCTGGGCTTGAAATATATCGGTATATTTGAAAAGACATTTTTTAACCGGTGTATTTCTCTCAAGCCTGCCTATAAACAGCTCTCTATAGATAGACAGAATTACTCCAATTCTGTCTTAGAGTTTTTAAACATAGAGGTTGAAGTTATAGGAAACATCCCCACGCAAGATAAAATTCTTTATGCAATGAATCATCGTTCCCTTTTAGATATTTTGGTGATGGAGAATATCTTTTCTAAACATGCTAAAAGCGGCACATGGATAGCCAAGCAGGATTTGTTTGATTCTTGGCTTTATGGAAAATTTTTCCGTGCCAGCGGTTGTATGAGTGTGGATTTAAACAATGGCAAAGGACTGTTGAAGTTTTTTAAAAAAATGAAAAAAACTTTAAGTCAGGTTGATGATTTTAATGTATACATCTTTCCAGAAGGTGAGCGAAATAAAGAGATATGTGTTAAAGAATTTCAAAGCGGTGCCCAAAAGATTGCAAAAGCAAATAGTCTGGAGATGGTTCCTGTATATATAGACGATACGCTGGAGACGGTTTTTAAAGAAGCCCCGTATAAAGAGAAAAAGGTGGTGAAAGTCTATGTTGGGGATATTATCAAAGATGTGGATCTTCAAACAGGATATAAAGCGCTTATGAAAAAATCAAGTAAAAGTTGGTGTGTGTCTTGAGGTTAGGTGTGAATATAGATCATGTGGCGGTTTTAAGAGAAGCACGACGGGTGAATGATCCGGATATTTTAAACGCACTCTACGTGGCATGTTCAAATGGCGCAGATCAGATTACAATTCACCTTAGAGAAGATAGAAGACATATTCAAGACATTGATGTTAAAAATATTATGATGCATTCAACACTTCCGGTGAATTTAGAATGTTCTATCAACAAAGATATCTTAAACATAGTCGCCAATACTGCGCCGCATCGTGCGACACTTGTTCCGGAAAAGCGTGAAGAGGTTACAACAGAGGGCGGACTTGATGTTTTTGGAAGTGAAGATGAAGTTCGGTATGCAATTGAGTTATTGCATGATTCCATCATCCCTGTTTCATTATTTGTAGACCCGAGTATAGAGGCTATGGATAAGTCAAGAGAGTTAGGTGCTGAGATGGTGGAACTGCACACCGGGACTTTTGCAAATCTTTTTGCGATGCTTCATTCAAGCCTTCCACATTCAAACCATTCTGTTAAAGAATTTGAACTCCCACGCTATGAACTGAGTGACAGACTTGAAGCTTCTCTAGAGGCAATAAAGATCTCGGCAAAACATGCAGACTCCATAGGTCTTGAAGTTGCAGCAGGACATGGGCTTAATTTCCATAATGTTCATGAGATGATGAAAATCAAAGAAATTGTAGAGCTCAATATCGGTCAGAGTATTATTGCAAGAAGTGTATTCTCCGGTTTAGCAGATGCAGTTAAAGAGATGAAAAGACTCACTACGAGATGAGCAAAGCTAAAATAGCAATCAGTGTCGGCGACCTTAACGGTGTGGGGATAGAGATAGCATTGAAGTCTCATGAAGAAGTCTCTAAACTTTGTGAACCGATTTACTGTATCAACTCAAGTCTGACATTACAAGCTGCAAATCTTTTAAGCATGAATGTTCCCGGCAGCTTCACCACTTCACATGTAGATGGAAATTTTTCTATTAAAGCCGGTGAAGTAGATCAAGATGCTGGACGTTATTCTTATGACTCTTTTATGCGAGCAATAGAACTTTGCGAGTCAAAAAATGCAGATGCTCTTGTCACTATGCCAATTCATAAAGAAGCATGGAAGTCAGCAGGATTGGAGTTTGTCGGTCATACAGATTTATTGCGTCAACATTTTAAAGAAGATGCAATCATGATGTTGGGATGCCGGGAAATGTATGTGGCACTTTTTACAGAACATATCCCCTTAAGAGATGTGGCAAATAGCATTGAAACAGAAAAACTTGCAAAATTTTTACTAGATTTACATAAAAGTATAGGAAAACATAAAGTTGCAGTGCTGGGCTTAAATCCACATGCCGGTGATAATGGTGTCTTAGGCGATGAAGAGAAAAAAATTGAGCAGGCACTGGAGATAGTGAACTCTATAATAGGTGAAGAGTTGTTTTTTGGCCCAGTGGTTCCGGATATCGCTTTCACCCCGGGTTTTAGAAAGAACTATCAGTATTTTGCAGCGATGTATCATGACCAAGGCTTAGCGCCGCTTAAAGCACTTTACTTTGATGAGAGTATCAACGTATCACTTAATCTTCCAATCATAAGAACATCAGTGGACCATGGAACAGCTTTTGACATTGCTTACAAAGGCAAGGCAAAAAATTTGAGTTATATGAACGCGATAAAAAGTGCTATAGATTTTATAAACTAGGCTCTTTTAGCGTAAAACTCTTTTTTGTACTCTGCAAATCTATCTTTTAAAATAGCTTCTCGAACTTCTCTCATCAGGTTGAGATAGTAATGCAAGTTATGAATAGTTGCAAGTCTGAAGTATGTGATTTCACGTGCACGAAACAGATGGTTCATATATGCACGTGAGTAAGTTTGGCATGTTAGACATTGACACTCCGGGTCTATTGGAGCTTCATCTTCTTTAAATTTTGCACCTTTGATATTTATACGCCCAAAAGAGGTGAAGAGAGTTCCGTTTCTTGCATTTCTTGTCGGCATCACACAGTCAAACATATCTATACCGCGTTCAATGTTTTCAATAAGATCCTCAGGAGTTCCCACACCCATAAGGTAACGCGGTTTGTCCTCTGGCATATACTTCACCGTATGTTCCACTGTATCGTACATCTCATTGTTAAGTTCACCGACACTCAGACCTCCAATAGCAAAACCGTCATAGTCTAAAGCGCAAAGCTCAGTCGCAGATTTTGTGCGAAAAGCTTTGTCTGTACCACCTTGGATGATGGCGAAGATGTTTTGCTCAACTCCGACACCCTCTTGTTGTTTTGCTCTGAAATACTCTATAGATTCTTCAGCCCATGCAGTTGTTCGCTCGATTGAGAGTTTTATACGCTCTTGTGTGGCAGGAAGTGCAACAAGGTCATCTAGAATCATCATGATATCTGAGCCTAAGTTATGTTGAATATCTATCACTTTTTTAGGGGTGAAGAAGTGTTTAGAACCATCGATATGTGAACGGAATTCTATTCCGTTTTCTTTTGGTTTTGAGATGTCACTGAGACTGAATGCTTGAAAACCGCCACTGTCTGTTAAAAAGCTTTTTGGAAATTTGGTGAAGTTATGAAGTTTCCCCATTTTAGCCACGGTGGTGTCACCGGGACGCAAGTACATATGATAGGTGTTTGCAAGTATGATCTCTGCACCTAAGGTGTTTAAAACATCATTCATATCAAGTGCTTTGACACTTCCAAGTGTTCCGACTGGCATAAACACCGGAGTCTGTATAGTTGAGTGCGCTGTTTTAAGAATGCATGCTCTTGCATTGCCTGAGGTTTTTTCTAAAGTAAATTCCATAAGTTATCAAATCCTAGATAGTTCAAATTATTTGACATTATATCATTCTAAGTCCTTTTAGTGTAGAATCCCCTCAATAAAAAATAATTGCATAAAAATAGATGAAGGTTTCCTTCATTTTATAAAATAAAATTAAGGATGGTGTTTATGGCAACAGTGGGTATGAGTGATATTAAAAAAGGTGTACGTTTAATAGTTGGTGAAGTTCCTTACAAAATTGTAGAGTTTCAACATGTTAAACCAGGCAAAGGTGCAGCTTTTGTACGTATGAAAATGAAAAGTTTTCTAAATGGAAAAGTGGTTGAAAAAACAGTCCATGCCGGAGATAAATTTGAAGTTCCGGTGATAGACTTTAAAACTATGCAGTATCTTTATGATGATGGTGAAATGTACCAATTTATGGACAACGAGACATACGATCAACTCGGTCTTACATATGAGCAGTGTGATGATGCTGCGAAATGGTTGAAAGACGGAACGAATGTTGATATGGTTTTCTTTAAAGGAGAAGCGATTTCTGTTCAAGCTCCTGAGGTTATGGAGCTTGTAATCACTGAAACTCCTCCAAACTTTAAGGGCGACACTTCAAGCGGAAGTAAAAAACCGGCAACACTTGAAACTGGTGCTGTTGTTCAAGTTCCTTACCATGTTTTAGAAGGCGATCTTATAAAAGTGAATACGGTTGATTGTGAATTTTTAGGAAAAGTTAAGTAGTCATTAGAGAGTGATTAAATGAGATTTATTTATATTTTTTCACATTCTCGATAATGAGACGTAAATCATCATAGTCACTATCTTTTCTTTCTTCAAAACCGACAGCAGAAGCTTTTAAAGACTTTAGGATTTGAGCGTCTTTTAAATTGAGTAGAGCATGTTTGATTTTTTCAACTGTTTCTCTTTGAACTGAGTTGTTTGCAACAATCATAAAATCTGGAAGCTCCTGACTTGAAGCCACCACTTGTATATATTTTGAGTATTTCTCAGCAACTGATTTTTTTACAGCTCCGACATCATATTTTCCCATAATTATATATTGTGCAACTTTGTCATGGCGTCCAAGAAAGTCATAGCTTTTCACTTTGTTGACTACATCAGCCTTTATAAGCATATTCATTGGAACAAAATAAGAGAGTGTGGATTGTGGTGATCCAAAGGCAAAACGACGGTTTTTAATATCATCGAGTTTTGTGCTGTCTGAGCCTTTTTTACTGATTATGACACTTTGAAAAGGCTTGTTCTTATCATTCACCAAACCGGCAACTATGTGTATTGATTCAGGGTTTATTTGTTTTGTTATCACATAGGGGGCCGGACCTATGTAGCCGATATCAAAAGTGCCGTCTGCAAATTTTTTGATGGTGTCTGTGTAATCATACCCGGTTTGAAACTCTACTTTCTTTCCCGTCACCATCTCAAGATAGTTTATGATTGGTGAAAGTTTTTTTTTCATCACATAAGGATCGATGGTGGATATAGCCCCAAATACAAGTTTATCAGAGGCTAGAGCGTGAGACAGCGATAAAATAAGTAATAGAATTATTAGTTTCATATGTAAATAGTAAACATTTATATGTTAAAGTAAGGTAAAAGTATTTAAAATAAATGTGGGCTAAGGAGTTTTATGCGTTATTATTTTCTTATATTTATTTTTTGTGAAATTATTATAAGCTTATACTTCTATCAAGAATATAAAAATAAACTCTCCATCGCACATCAAAATACAATAGGTATTATAGAACATACATTAAATATCACCATCAACACATTTGAGTTGTCCAATGATGACTTTCACTCGCAACATGCTGATAAACTTGCAAATCTAACTCATAAGG
>JACKQG010004924.1_pt1 | contig 15110 bp, 12 predicted proteins | sample 8237621 | NCBI WGS metagenome assembly JACKQG01 (sample SAMN15677084, study PRJNA649215) | marine metagenome | biome: marine; feature: Black Sea; material: saline water; isolation source: suspended particulate matter (SPM) from the Black Sea western gyre | collected 2013-06-09/2013-06-10 | depth... | reverse complement strand
ACTGGGGAAGGTGATCACGGCGCAGGCCTCGGTCGTGGCGTAGTTGATCGTGGCGCTACCGGAACCAACGTTCTCGCAGTAGTCCTCGACCCGATACTCGACGGTATTGGCACCAAGGTCGAGTTGATCGCCAGTAATGCGAGTTGTCGCCAGCATGTCGTCGTCCCACGCGCCTAAAGCCGTTCCGTTCAGGAATAGACGGCCGCGGACGAAGTTGGGCTCCGTCACGCTTATCGCGAGATCGACGACTTGGTTATTGTACAAGTCGGTCGTAGCCGGAGTGAGAGTTACTACGGGGTCGGTCGTATCGTTACAAAGCACCACATCGACCTTCTCCGAAGTCTCGTTGCCCTCACCATCCTTCGCAACCACCTCGACTTCCACCTCGCCACAATCGGCGGGGAAGTCGCTGGCGCTCACGTCGAACTCGAAGTTGTAGCTCGCGGCGTCAGTGAGAGCCACGGATTCAACTTCCTCTCCGTCCACATAAAGCGTAACGGAGGCCAGGCCAGGATCCGTATCCCGCGCGGTACCTTCAACAGTGAAGGCCTCGCACATGGAATCATCCTGGTCTGGAGAGTCGATGGTGACAACGGGAGGGATCTCATCCGGCGCCGGGTCAGTCGTGCACCCGACGAACCAGAGGCTCACCGCCAGAACAGCGATAAAGCCAATGAAAAGCTTCCGTGTCATTTTGTTCCTCTCTCCTCTTCAGGTAAGCTGCCCGTAAAAGACATACTAAAACTGGGCAGGCACGCAATTACGGCCACCCCATAAGGGTGACCATTTCGGAGTTTTGCCAAAGTCGGAAAAACCCGTCAATCTATTTCTAAACCCAAAGTTAACTTCAACATCCTCGGTCCTGGAAAGGCCGCGGAAAGGATCTTCAGATTCCCCAATCGCGTCAAGCGGTAACTTGTCTCTTCCACAAAAAAAGAGAAGCTCCGCTGAAACGCTTCAAAGGAACTCTCTGGGTACGAGGATCGGGGCGCAGAGTCAAGCAAGGTGGGCCGATCCTTTGATCCGATGTCGAATCTATGTCCGGTGCGAAGGGACGGAATTGAACCGCCGACACGCGAGTTTTCAGCCCGCTGCTCTACCGACTGAGCTACCTTCGCAAGAACGCCTACTCAAACAAATGAGGACGATCCTGTCAAGCGGGTTGCGCCCATGGATTTATCGTGGGTTGAGGAAATTCCAGGCAGATTGGACAATGTCGCTCAACTCCAACTTCTCCGCGCGCCAAGCTAGCAGATCCCATGCCTTCCCCACATCGGCCACTAATAGCGCAGGATCTCCTTCTCTTCTAGTAGTTTCCGACACTTTTAGGGGCAATCCGGTCACATTTTTAACGCAGTCCGCGACCTCTCTGACCGAAAATCCGCTGCCCGTGCCTAGATTCATGGCAGTTCGGAGGCCGTCGCCCAAGGCGTCCAATGCCTTAAGATGAGCCTGGGCTAGGTCTTCCACATGGATATAGTCCCGAATGCAGGTTCCGTCGGGTGTCGGGTAATCCTGGCCGAAGATCTTCAGCTCGCCGCCCGTGGCCGCCGCCTCCAGAGCCAGGGGAATCAGGTGGGTTTCGGGATCGTGACGCTCGCCGTGATCATCCATCGCCCCGGCCGCATTGAAGTACCTGAGGCTGGCGTAATCCAGGCCCAGGCCGGGGGCCACGTGCTCCAGGGTTTCCTCGATGGCCAGCTTGGTGCCCCCGTAGGGATTCACGGGCCGGCGGGGATCGTCCTCTTTAAAGGGACGCCCTTCCCCCATGCCGTAGACGGCCGCCGAGGACGAGAAAACTAGCTTGCGCACGGGGCTGTCGGCGATGGCCTCCATAAGAGCCAAGAACCCGCCCAGATTCTCGCGGTAGTAGCCGAGGGGATCGGCGATGGAGTGGGAGACAATACTCAGAGCGGCGAAGTGCACCACGGCCTCGCTATCCGCGAGCAACTCATCCATGAGGTCCCGCTGGCGGATATCCCCATGCACAAATCGGATGGGCTCGGGCACCACATCTCGATGGCCCGTGGATAGATTGTCCAGCACGGTTACTTCGTGGCCCGCCGCCAGGGCGCTGCGAATGAAGGTGCCGCCGATGTATCCTGCACCTCCGGTGACCAATAGCCTCATTTGCTTCCTTCCCGATCCTTGATCCATAGCGCAAGGTATTGTCCCGTAAGCGATTCCGCGACTTTCGCTACTTCCTCGGGGCTTCCCTGGGCCACAATGCGACCGCCGGTGTCGCCCCCCTCGGGACCCATATCGATGAGATGGTCCGCGGCTAGCAATACCTGCAGATTGTGCTCCACCACCAGCAAAGAGTGGCCGGCTTTGAGCAAACGCTGAAAAACCGCCAGGAGCATGCGCACATCCTGTGGATGGAGCCCCACCGTAGGTTCATCCAGCACATAGAGATAGCGCTCTTTGCCCGGCTGGGCGAGTTCCCGGGCGATCTTGAGTCGCTGGCTCTCACCGCCCGAAAGACTGCTGGCGCCCTGACCCAGGGGCAGATAGCCCAGGCCCACTCGATGGAGCATCCAAAGCTTCTCACCCAGGGCGTGTCGCCCTGAGAAAAAGTGGATGGCCTCGTCCACGGTGAGGGCCAAGACCTCTGCGATGTTCCTTCCCTTGTAACGCACTTCCAAGGTTTCCGGCCGGAAGCGGCTGCCCAGGCAGCTTTCGCAGGGCACGAAGAGATCGGCCATGAAGACCATCTCCAGCTTCACCGATCCCAGACCCTGGCATTCGGGGCAACGCCCCTCCTTGCTGTTGAATGAGAAATGGGTGGGGCTCATGCGGCGAGATGCGGCATCGGGCATGGAGGCGAAGATTTCACGGATGTGCTGGAAAGCGCCGATATAGGTAGCCGGATTGCTGCGGGGACTCTTGCCCAGCGGGCTCTGATCCACCACACGCACCTCGCGCACCCGCTCGGCTCCGCGAAGACGGGTGTAGGGATCCCCGGGCTGGGCCTTACCGCCTCCACGCCGCAGTGCGGGCACCAGGACGCCGGAAACCAGGCTGGTCTTGCCCGAGCCCGAAACGCCCGAAACGCAGACCAACTGCCCCAGGGGCACTTCTACGTCCACATTCTTGAGATTGTGCAGTCTGGCACCATCGAGCTTAAGGGAACCCTTGGCCTTTCGGCGCTGATCGCCGCCGGGCACGAGGATTTCTTTCTTGGCCAGGAAGCGCAAAGTCACCGAAGGATGATCATGGCTGACCTTGGGTAATTTCCCCAAAGGCCCTTGGTAGACCACTTCACCGCCCTGGACGCCGCTGCCCGGCCCCATGTCAATGAGCTGGTCGGCGCGGGCGATGAGATCCAGATCGTGCTCCACCACCAGCACGCTGTTGCCCTTCTCCCGCAGGTCTTCCAGTGTCTCCATAAGACGCTCGGTGTCGCGGGCATGCAGGCCGACGGTGGGTTCATCCAGGGCATAGACGGTATCGGTGAGGTGGCTGCCCAAGGCGTTGGCCAGGTGAATACGCTGGAATTCCCCGCCGGAAAGGGTGCGGGTGAGGCGATCCATGGTGAGATAGTGCAGACCCATTCGCACCAGAAAACGCAAGCGTCCGCGAAGTTCCTCAAGAACGCGATCCACGCCCTTGGATTTTCCGTCCCCGAGGCCGAAATCATCGATGGCCGCCTCGGCCTTGCCCAGGGAGAGCCGGTAGAACTCCGGTAAAGTCCAGTCACCCAGGCGCACAGAGGCCACATCCGGTCGCAAGCGACTACCCTTGCAATCAGGACAGTCCTGCTCGGTCATAAATCGCCGCGAGAAGAATCGCGCGTACTTTTTGTAGCCCTTGGACCTAACACCTTCCAGCCAGGGAATGACTCCCTTGAAGCCCTTTTGCCCGTAGAGCAGTTTCTCCCGCACGGGCTCGGGCAAGGAGCGGAAGCTGGAGTTGGTGGGAATGCCGTTCTCGCGGCAGTAGATCAGCAACTTTTCCTGAAAGTGATCGAAGCGTTTGGAGGCCCAGGGCGCCAGGGCGCCCTCATCCAGGGAAGCCTTGGCATCGGGCACCACCAAACTCTCGTCGAACTCCAGGGTATTGCCGTAGCCACGGCACTTGGGACAGGCCCCCTCGCTGTGCTGGAAGGAGAAATAAGCCGGTCCGGGTTCAGGCAGTTCCACCTCGCACCAAGGGCAATGGGATCCTTCGGCGAAGCGGGCCAGTTCGCTGCCCTCACGATCATGGGCCGCCACCCGACCCTCATCCTCTCGATAGGACGTTTCCACAGCCTCGGCCAGACGGCTGCGGTTTTCCTCATCCAGTCGGATGCGGTCGGCCAGCACCTGCAGCTTTCCGCTTTTCAACTCGGCCAGGGGCAGAGTTTCCAGCCTGGCCACCTTGCCGCCGACCAAGACCCGCGTGTAGCCGCGGGTGAGCAGCAGTTCCCGCTGGGCCTCGGGATCGGCGCCCTTGCGAATGCGGAATGGAAACACCAGAAGCACATCCCGACCGGGATGCTCTTTCAGCAGGTGATCGGCCACCTCGGCGGGACTGTCGCGCCTCACCTCTCGCCCGCAGCTCGGACAGTACTGGGTGCCCGCGCGTGCGAAGAGCAGGCGCATGAAATCCGCGATTTCTGTGTAGGTCGCCACCGTGGACCGGGAATGCAGCACTGTGTTTTTCTGCCGGATGGCCACCGCAGGTCCGATGCCCTCCAGGGAATCCAGTTCGGGTCGCCGCAATCGTTCGAGGAATTGCCGGGTGTAGGTTGAGAGGCTCTCCACGTAGCGACGCTGACCTTCGGCATAGATGGTATCGAAGAGCAGGCTGCTCTTGCCCGAACCGCTGACTCCGGATATCACCACGAGCTTGCCGCGGGGAATATCCAGGTCGAGGTTCTTCAGATTGTTTTCGCGCGCGCCGCGAAGTCGGATGCAATCCATGGGCATTCCCCAGTTGGTGTGATCCTCGAACTTAGCAAAGGGAGGAAAGCAGATCAACCATGGCCGCGAAGCGTGGCATCTGGCCAACGCCAACCTTAAATGCTATCGTGGCTCCATGCCTACTTTCCCCGAAGCAGAATTTCACAAACTCTGGCAGACCCTTGAGCGTCTTCTCGCGCCCGACGGCTGCCCCTGGGATCGCAAACAGAAGGCCGCCGACCTGGCGCGATTCATGGTCGAGGAAGGCCAGGAATGGCGCGAGGCCGTGGATGAAGGCGACCCGGCCCATCAGGCCGAGGAACTGGGCGACCTCGCCTTTCTGATGATGTTCGGCTTGCAGCGCCTGGCCGCCGACGAGGGAATTGAGCCCAGCGAGGCCCCACGTCTGGCCGATGAAAAACTACGACGCCGGCATCCCGACTTGTTCGGCGAAGCCGAGCGCGCGGGTAGTCTGGAAGCCCAGACGCGCCGATGGGAAGCGATCAAACGGGAGGAACGCGGCGACGAGGATGGGGGTCTGCTCAAGCGACTCCCCCGCAGTATGGGCGCTCTGGCCAAAGCCCATCGCTATCAGGACAAGGCCGCCAGCGTGGGTTTCGACTGGCCTCAGCTTTCTGGCGTGCTGGACAAGATGGAGGAAGAACTCGGCGAGCTGCGGGAGGAGCTGGTTCCCCTGGCCGATCTCCCCACACCACCGGGCGAGGGAAGCCCGTCCACGCGATTTCGGCGAAAACTCGACGATCCCTCCCTCGCGCGGGTACGTGATGAGATCGGCGACCTCTTCTTTGTCCTAGCCAATCTTTGCCGTTGGCTGGATATGGACGCGGAAGATGTGGCCGAGGATGCCAACACCAAATTCCTGCGCCGTTTCTCCGGCATGGAGTCGCGCCTGAAGGAAAGCGGCGCCGCGCTGGAGGAATCGAGTCTTGAGGAAATGGAAGCCCAGTGGCAGGGCTTCAAGGCCGAGTCGGAGTAGAATCCCCTAGAAATCCATAGCACGGCTGATGCCGATGGACTGTTGCACCCGCGGAAAGTGCGGCTCGAAGTTCGTATCGAAGTCATCGCGGGACAGATTCATATCCAAAGCCAGATGCAGGCGAATGCCGCGAGGTAACGCGGTGCCATAGCCCAGCGCCAGTTGGATAAGATTTTCGCGGCGATCCAATCCGAGATCCGGATGATAACCCTCCACCACCCATTCGCCGAATAGCTCGCTGTCGCCATTTTGAAAAAGCAGGCCAAGCCCTGCCATAGGCTGATTGAGGGTAGAGCCCTCTCCGGCGGGGTAAAAGTGCGGGAAGGGCATCCAGGGATCGTCCGGATCGGCCGAAGGCGCGTAGCCCGAACCCTCCTCGCCGCGGTTCAGGCGGCGGCCGAACATGAGGCTGATCCAGGTTCGTGGAAATTGCTGACCATCGAAAAGACGCCATTCGGCCAGGGCTCGCAGTTCCATGTCACGGCCTCCGGCTTCGGGACCGGGATATCCGCTCGCCATGGGCAATCGCAGGTTCAATTGGCCGGCCAGGCGAAGTCGATCCCAGGGCAGTGGCGGTGAAATTTTGAGAGACAGATCCCCCGCGCCCAGGCTCCCCGCCCGGTCGCTACCGCCGGTGGCCAGCCAGAGTTCGCCATCGAGGGTGTCCACCGAACGATAGCGCTGCACGCCGCTCAACCCGGCGCCCAATTCCAGGAACCCGCCCAGGCCCAGGCCCAAATCCAGACGCGGTTGGAAAAAATGGAAGCGGGAGGCCCGGCCCACGTCCTGGAAGTAGTAGCTGGCCATCAGGAGCATTTCGAGTTGGGAATTAGGCAGGGGCCGTACCGAAGGCATGCGCCAGAGACCGTTGCTCTCCGGCATGCCGAAGCCGGCCCAAGACGGACCGGCTCCCAATAGGATCAGCAAAATGACAAGTTGCCGCATGCCCGCGGACATCAATCGCCTGTTGTTTCTTCGGCGGCGGACGCTTCCTCGGCTTCGGCGGCGGGCTCCTCGCCTTCCTTCACATGCTTCATCTCGTCCACAAAATTCAGTCGCAGGAAGGTGATGGCTTCCTGAAGCGCCTGCTCTTCTTCGCGTACCAGATTGCCGCGAGTTTTGCGTTCGAGAGATTCCAGCACCGCGATGGTTCCCCTCACGGCTTCCAGGTTGCGTTCAACTTTGCCCGACATGGGATCGGCGACCTTGCCCAAATGGGCTAGGCCGGCCTGGTGATGCGCCATAATCAGGCTCAGGAAATTCATATCCAAGGTCTTCTCGTCGCTCACGATGCTCCTAAAGATTTTCCAGCAAGTGGCGCCGCGTACTCACCAAGACGAAGTCCGCGCCTTCCTTGCCCTGATTCATGAGACGATGCTCCTTCGCCTCGGTGAAGTGCAGGCTGTCACCTTCGTTGATTCTATACTCCTCGCCGCCGGAAACAAAATTCAATTTTCCGCGCTCGCAAAGCACGGTGACTTCGCCCGCTGAACGGCTGTTTGAGAAAAACAACTCTGAATCACTATCCAGGTGGATCTTGTAGATCTGCAAATGCCCACCCGGAATGCCCTGTGTGAGCGGCTGATAGTAACCCGAAGTTGTGGCGAGAGGACTGCGCTCCCGCTCTTCAAAACGGATACGGCTCACTTCTTCCAGATTACGACTTTCCAGGAAGAAGGATGTGTCCTTGCCCAGAGCCCCCGCAATGCGAGAAAGCGCGCCCACCGTTGGGCTGGTCTTGCCGCGTTCAATTTCCGAAATATGCGTCGCCGAAACCTTGCTGGACCCTTCGACGTCTTTGAGGGTCATCCCACGGGCTTTGCGCACACGCTTGATCCGTTGTCCGAGTTCCTGAATTTCCATCTCGTCTCCTAGATCTTGAAGCTGGGTACGGTGACCACCCAAGCTTCACAGGGTCCCTCGCCAATGTTCTCGATACGATGTGGATTGGATGCGTGATAGTGAAGACTGTCGCCTTCCTTGAGCACATACTGCCCCTCATCCACGTGTACCTGTAAAATGCCTTTGAGCAGCAGGATGAACTCTTCTCCCTCATGACGATTCACATCGCCCGAGGAAACGGCACCTTTGCCCCAGGTCATCTTCATGAAGGAAATGCGTGAGTGCGGGATGGAACCCGATAAGGATTCCAATTCCACCGGAGGTTCCACGAAACGGAAACGCCGGCGCTTGCTCTTGGCGACAATGCTGATGCCGGGAAGTTCATCGGCCTCCACGAAATAGGAAGGCTCCTCGCCCATGGCCTGGGCGATTCGCGTGAGCGCACCCACGGTGGGACTGCTCTTACCACGTTCGATTTCGGAGATGTGCGTGGCGGAAACTCCGCTGGTCTCCTCGATCATTTTCAGAGTGAGCTTCTTCTCCAGACGATAGCGCTTTAAGCGTTCGCCGATTTCGCTTTTATCCAACTGCTCCATGATCACCTCGAATGGGATTTTCGGGTTTCTGGGTCGGGAACAAAGTAAAAAGACCGCCCGATGCGGTCAAGATTTCATAAGAGATTTCTGATTCTCGGTACAAATATCCGCTAAAGAGCGTTTACTCCCTGATATCTTCAACACGCCGGTAGCGGACCAGCTTATCCAGCAAATCGCGGAGGAAAACCACACCCAGAGCACTTCCGTCCAGATCCGTGACCACGGTGAACTTGCTGTGGGTGAACTGCAACTCGTCGATGAGATCGAGCATGGGTCGACTGGCCGGTACCGTGCGCAGGGGCTCGGCCAGGGTTTCCAGGGACTGGTCGGCCGCCTGAGACAGGAGCTTCAAGCTGGAAACGAAGCCTTCCAATTTCGAACTACCCTGACGGAAGAGGAATATCCGCGAGGCCATCTGATCCCCCTGCTGCTTCACGAGTTCCCCCACCGTACCCTGAATGGGAAAGAGGGTCAGGACCGACATGGGGCGCATGAGCGAGCGTGCCGTCAGCTGGTTCAGCAGGGCGATGCGACCGATGAGAATTTCCTCTTCATGCGCCACAGCGCCTTCCTCGCGGCCCGTCTCCACATGCAAACGCACGGTTTCCCAGCTGAGGGGGATCTCACCCTTGGGGGGCCCACCGGAGATAACTCTGCCCAGCAAGCGGCTGAGGGCTTCGATGACCCAGAGAATGGGCCAGAGTACCCAGGCCAGGGGGATAAGGAGCAAGGAAACCCATCGAGTGAGCCGGTCGGCGTAGACACCACCGAGGCCCTTAGGCAGAATTTCGCCAAAGAGAAGTACCACGGGGACCACCCAAATCGTGGCCATCATGTCTATGCCCAATGCGGGCAGTTGCCAATCCAGTTTTTTCAGGAAGTCTTCGGTAAGCAAAACTGCGGTCACGGAAGCCAGGACATTGAATACATTGGTCCCTAAAAGAATGACCGCCAGCATGCGCTCGGGATGCCGATAGAGTCTTTCCGCGAGGCCGCCGAGTCGTCGCCCTTCATCCCGCGACGCGCGTTGGCGCATGCGATTACTCGAGACCATGGCCGTCTCGCTACCCGAGAAGAAAGCCGAGCCCACGATGGCCACGAGCATCATGATCACCCAGGCGTTCATGACAGACGCTCCAGTTTCAAGGTACGCAAGGCCGGGCCTTCCGCATCCAGGACGGTCCAGCGCAGCCCGGCAATTTCGCAGACACTGCCTTCCTCGGGCACCTCACCCAGTTGCTCCATGAGATATCCGCCCAGGGTTTCACTTTCACCACTGCTCAGGGGCTGGCGAAGGATTTCAGAGGCCTCTTCCAGTTCCATGCGCGCCGAGGCGATCAGGGTATTCTCGTCGGGCATATAGAAGCGCTGGCTTTCAAAATCTCTCCGGTTGAGAATATTCCCGATAAGGATCTCGAAAAGGTCTTCCAGGGCGGCCAACCCTGCAAGGGATCCATATTCGTCCAAAACCACGGCCAGAGTTTCGTTTTCGTCGAGCATCTCACCCAGGAGCGGACCGGCCATCTGGCTCTCGGGGCAAAACCGCACCGACCGTGACAAGGTCGAAACCGCCTCCTCCGAGTTCTCCCGACCAAGCAGATCAGCCGCGTGGAGAATTCCCACAACTCGATCGGGGCTTTCCCGGAAAATGGGGATTTTGGAGTAGCCCTCCTCCCGTACCTTTTCCACGGCCTCTCGTATGGGCACATTGTCTTCAAGCAGGAAGATGTCCACGCGGGGCGTCATGGTTTCGGACACGGGAGTGTCGCCCAACTCGAAGACGCCGTTGACCATCTCCATTTCCTTCTCACCCAGAGGCCCTTCCTCCATGGCTACCTTCACCAAGGCGAGAAGATCCTCTTCCTGTAGACCCTGGCGATCCCCAGGGAAAACACGCTGCAGAACATTGCGGAACCGCAGGCTCAGTCGCTCCAGCGCACCGGCCACAGGCCCCAGCGTTCGATGGGCGGTCAGTAGCCTTGGGGCAATGCGCAGGCTGGTGTTTCGGGGATGCTGCACTGCGATGCTCTTAGGTAGAATTTCGCCGAAGAGCAGCACGACCAAGGTAGTCGCCAGAGTGCTCACCAAGGGCCCCCGTTCAGGACCCAAATGCCGCAGGAAAAGGCGCGTGGCCAGCACGGCCAACACGATATTCACCAGGGTATTGCCCACCAGAATGGTGGCCAGCACTTCCTGGAGCCGGTCCAGCATGAAAGCCACAGTGCGGGCGGGACGATCCTGGCGCTTTCGCAGCAGGCGGCGCTGATTATGGTCCAGTGCGAAAAGGGCCGTTTCCGAACCCGAAAAAAAGGCCGAAAAGCCCAAGAGCATCAGTATGGCCAAGACCAGGAGGATATCGGCGATCATCGCGTCGCCTCCATGAGAGCCCGAAGCTCTTCATGCAAGGAACCCAATCCCGGCTTCACCAGCACGCGATCTACGCCCTCCACGCAGCCGCCGCCACGATCAGCTTCACCGGTGAGCAGAAGGGTGCGCGTGCTTGGATGCCCCTGTTTGATGCGCAGCAAGCCCACCTCTCCGCTCTCACCAGGAAGTCCCAGATCAGCGAGCACGGCGCTCCAGGGACCCGCCTTAGCAGACAATTCTTCGAAGCAGCTCACCTCATCCACCTGGAAACCCTCCCGACGAATGAGTTCGGCCAACATGCTTCGCAGGCCGGGATCGTCCTCCACCACAAGAAGACGGGGGCCAGGGGCCCGGCGGAATTTGAAACGAGTCTTACCATTTAGGTCGAGGCTCAAGTGCAAATTGAGTTGCCGCTTCCGCCGCAAAATCTCGCCGAGACCCTGGCCGTGAAGCTCTCCCGCTTCGGGCGCTTGGTCCCTTCTCAAGCTCGCGGCCAATTCTGCGGGCATGTTTTCTCCGCCATTCTCCAGGCTAAATCCTTCCGCATCGGCCCGTAGTGAAACAGGTCCTTCCGGCGCAGCCTTGCAGGCATTCTCCAGCAGATTCAGCAGTAAGGCGTGCAAGGCTTCATCCGATCCCGGAAATAACCAAGGATCCGGCATCTCCAAGCGACTGTTCTGGGGGCGCAGACGGCCGGCGCGAAGGAAGCGATCCCATATTTCATGGACAAGACCGGAGCGATTTTGCGCGAACTCAGCTCGCGGCGCCGCGCCCTCTTCAATAATTTCCCGCGCTCGATCCAAGCCGCGCCCGAGACGGTCCATGAGTTGGGGTAATAGGTCAAGCGACTCGCCCTTCGCCATGGAGTCGCGGCAAAGACGTAGGTCCACCGCGAGCAGGGCAAGTTGATGGCGGAGATCATGGGCCTTGGACGGCCGAGAGGAGTTCTGAGCTTCATCCATACTTCGATCAAAGCAAGAGTCGGGCTTTGTGTCCACCTTGTCAAGCACGCTCCTTGACGCTCCGAGGGACCTCCCCTAAACTGCGCCTTCACAGCAAATTCGAGGCGGCATGCGCACACTCGTCATACGATTCAGCGCCCTGGGCGATCTGCTCCTGACCCTTCCCGCCCTACGGGATCTGTCCGCCGCCAGCCATAAGCTCCATTTTCTCACTTTGAGCCGATTTGCGCCCCTCATGGAGCCCCTTCCGGGAATAGAGCGTGTTTGGAGCCTGGATCCCTCGCTAGGCGTCGCAGGCCTGCGCGCCATGGCTGCTGAGCTTGCCGAAGAAAAATTCGACGCCGTACTCGACCTACATGACAATCTACGAAGCCGAAGTCTTCATGTGCTCTTGGCCGTCCGCGGTCCCCGCTGGATCACCACGCACCGCGACGCCCTTCGCCGACGCATTCTGGTTGCGGCTCCCGACACACTCAAGGCCAGCCTACGCAAGCGTCCATTCACGCCTGTATATGAGCGTCATCGTGAAGCCGCCGCCCAGCTCAGCGAATCCGGCCATGCTCCCGAGCAAGCTTATCCCCTCGATGAGGTCCTCCAACATTCGGTGGATGAGGAACTCGCCGCCCTTGGCCTCGACCCGAATTCCCACCCCTTGGCTTTGGCACCGGGGGCAGCCTGGATCCAAAAGGCTTGGCCACGATTCGAAGAATTCGCTGCGGCTTTGCCGGCGCATCTCCCCCTGCTCGTTGTGGGAGGACCCGGCGAAGAGGAGCTATGCCGTGCTGTGGCTGCCACGGCCGGAGAGAGGGCCAAGGTTTTCGCCGGTGCGCTGGCACTGCCGCGCCTGGCAGCCACCCTGTCGCGTTGCCGAGGGCTTGTGGGCGGCGATAGTGGCCTGGCCCATTTGGCCGAAGCAGTGGATCGTCCTGTCTGCACCCTCTTCGGGCCCACCGTGCCCGAGTTCGGGTTCGCACCCCGGCGTCCCGAAAGTCTGCTGATTCAGAGGAATCTAAGTTGTCGGCCTTGCTCCCTGCACGGTAAACGCCCTTGCAAATACGGCGATCAACGCTGCCTGGCCGAGCTGGAGCCCGAGAGCGTGATCGCGGAACTTCGGGAAGGAGGATGGCTGGAATGATTATCGCCCTCTACCGGCTGCTTGCGCCCCTGGCCGCGGCCCTGCTCCCGCTATTCGCGCGCTTCTCGCCCAAGTTGGCCGCCACCCTCGCTTGGCGAAAGGAATCCCCCGGCGCATCAAATGTGGCCCCGGGGGCGTCACCCCGAATCCTGGTGCACGTTTCCTCGGCGGGAGAACTGGAGCAGGCCCGTCCTCTCTTGTGGGAGCTTTGCGCACGCCATCCTGAGGCCGCCTTGCTGGTGACCCTCTCTTCGGCTTCGGCCCGAAAAGCGGCCAAGGATCTTCCAGATGCCCATCGTGCCATCCCCATGCCCGCCGATACGCCGCGGGCCATGGCCCGCCTTTTAGACGATTTCACCCCCGACCATATTCTCGTGATCAAATGGGATCTCTGGCCCAGCCTCATGGGCGAAGCCCGGCGACGGAAGATTCCCGTCTTCCTGTTGGGCGCTGTCCTTTCCGCTGAATCGGGACGCAGTCGCTGGCCCGGACGCCTGCTCGCCCGCCCACTCCATGGCCTGCTCAGCGGTATCGGGGCGGCTTCCAAGGGCGACGCAGAGAGTTTTCGTCGCTTGGGAGTGGCCGAGGATCGCCTGGCGATTACCGGTGACACGCGCTTCGACCGGGTCATTCAGCGCAGGCAGGAAAACCGGCCTCACTTGCTCAGCCGTTCCATCCACCCAAAGGAAGCTTGCCTCGTGGTCGGCAGCAGTTGGCCTGCCGAGGAGACATTAATCTGGGAGGCCTATCCCCAGATATTGGCCGAGCAGCCCAAAGCTCGGCTCCTGTTGGCGCCTCACGAACCCTCGGAAAACAATCTGTGTCGCCTGGAGGCCGAGGCCGCCCGTCGGGGTTTGAGCTCGGCCCGCCTGTCCACCCTGGATCATTTTCCCGAGGCCTGCGTGGTGCTGGCCGACGTGTTGGGACAATTGGCCGAGCTCTACAGATTGGGTTCCCTGGCCTTCGTGGGCGGAGGATTCGGCGACGGCGTCCACAGCGTCCTGGAAGCTGCGGCTCATGGCCTGCCTGTGATCATGGGCCCCCGCATCGAACGAGCCGCCGAGGCTGCAGAGTTGGTCGAAGCGGGCGCGGGATGGGTCATCCGGGATTCCCGTGAGCTTCTTGAGCTCTGGCGCAGCCACATGAACGATGTGGCGGCCGCCCACGAAAACGCGGCTCGTGCACGTCTTTTTGTGGATTCGGGCGCGGGTGCGGCCCAAAGGAGCCTGGACTTCATCGAGAAATTCGAGATCTAGGCTGACAAGGCAGCAAGCGTGCTGTAATTTTCCTCAATCGCCCCGACCCGCAACGCAGGAGATTCGCATGTCGCCTCGCTATGGCCGCAAAACCTTAATGATTTTGATTCTAACTAATCTATGTCTGTTTGGGGTCCTGTCGGCGGCGGCTTTCCAGGTAGGCCTGCCCCCCTTGGATGGAACGGCCGACCTGGACGCGGGTGAACGCAGGGAATTGGAAAAGTCGGTGCGCGAAGAATTGATTGCGGCCTTTCCCTCCAGCGAGTGGCAACTCATGCCCGGCGATCTCATTTCCCTGGCTATGGAAGCGGACAATCTCGATCCCGCGACCTGCTCCGAGGAAGACTGTTTCGCGGATCTGGGCCGGGCATTGAAACTGGACATTCTGATCATGGGATACTTCCGCCGCAGCAGCAACGAAGACCGCCTGCTCCTGAAGCTCTACGACATCAGCAGCGGGAAAATGGAAGGCTTCATTCGCGTATCGGGCAGCGAACCTCGTGCCCTGCGCAGCAGCCTGCCGGATGACTGCCGTCGCCTTTTGCATCCCTATCGCAGTTGGAAGCCTGAGGAAGAACTGGCTGGGGAAGATACGGAATTGCTGGCCAAGGCCTGGGCTGCCCAGAACGAGGACGAAGTGGAAACTCTTGTGGGCGGAGAGGGAGAAGCACCCGACGATTCGATTCTTGAGATTCCCGAGAAGGGACGTTCAGGATTTCTGCTTAGCGGCTGGAGTTTCGGGCCGAGCATCAGCACCTACTCAGGGCCCAACCACGCCGTGCTCATGAATCATGTAAACAATATCATGACCGTCCTGGGCGAGCCCATTTCCAGGTTCCAAAGTTTCGAAGTAGGCACCACCCTCGGACTGAATCTGCTGCGCCACTTCAAGGGTCCCATTTCCTTCGCGGGTACTTATCACTTCACCCAGTACACACAGAACGCGCTTTTCATGCCCCATGGCTGGGAGTCGCCGAGGGAACTGAACACCAAGTTGCACGAGTTCGGAGTGGGCGTCCACTTCGCCTTGGACTTCGTGCGTTCCAAAACTGTGGAGCCCTTTGTAGCGGCG
>JACKQG010004923.1_pt1 | contig 15111 bp, 8 predicted proteins | sample 8237621 | NCBI WGS metagenome assembly JACKQG01 (sample SAMN15677084, study PRJNA649215) | marine metagenome | biome: marine; feature: Black Sea; material: saline water; isolation source: suspended particulate matter (SPM) from the Black Sea western gyre | collected 2013-06-09/2013-06-10 | depth... | reverse complement strand
GTGGAGCACTTCCTTGGTAAGGAAGAGGTCATCGGTTCAATCCCGATCGTGGGCTCCAGGTTTCCGTTGTGTGGCTCCTGGAATTTGATAGAGATTTTAAATGTCTTGCGGCCGGGAGGATGGGTCGTTGGATGCAAAGGTTGGGTGAAAATTATGAGAGTTATTGTTCAGTTGGCGTGTTCTGATTGTAATCGGAAGAATTATTCGGGGACGAAAAATAAGAAGACCACCACGCAAAGGTTGGAATTCAAGAAATTCTGTAGATTTTGCAGAAAACATACCCCTCATAAGGAAACCAAATAGGAAGAAATTGAACGGTTGGGAGTGAGGTTGTGGTCGGGTGTTCGGGTGATCGGGCAGACGAAGATATTCCTCCCCTGCTTTGAAGCTGGTGCGGATTCCGGATTAGGTCAGTAGCTCTAACGGTAGAGCATCGGATTCCAAATCCGAGGGTTGGGGGTTCGAATCCCTCCTGGCCTGTTGAAACTTGTTGGGAATTGAGGTTTATGATTACAAAAGCTTTAGGGTTTTTAACTGAGGTGAGGGCTGAGGTCAGGAAAGTGACTTGGCCTACCCGTGCGGAGGCGTTAGGTGGTACTGCCGTAGTGGTTGTGGTCGTTTTGTTGATGGCTGTTTTTTTGGGGGTTGTCGATGCGATTCTCTCGAAGATTGTGCGGAGTCTTATATGATATCTGACGAGGAAATCTTGTCCAAGTGGTATGTTATTCACACCTATTCCGGATTTGAGCGGAAGGTGAAGCTGAGTATAGAAGAGCAGTTCGGGCGCTCAAGCTTTAGTGAGAGCTTTGGTGAGGTGATTATACCGACCGAAGAGGTGGTTGAGGTTCGTAAGGGCAAGAAAAAAGTTTCCTCGAGGAAGTTTTTCCCCGGATATATTCTGATCAATGTCGAGATGAGTAAGGATATCTGGTACATGATTAAAAATACTCCCAAGGTCACCGGATTTTTAGGTGGTGGGGGCGAGCCTGTTCCTTTGTCGGAGGCGGAGGTTAAGTTGATCATGGATCAGGTTAAGGGAGAGTCTGTGCGGCCTAAGCCAAAATTCTCTTTTGAGAAAGGCGAGAGTGTGCGGGTGATAGAGGGGCCATTCTTAAACTTTAATGGAACGGTTGAGGATGTCAATCATGACAAGGGTAAAGTGAGGGTCATGGTTTCGATTTTTGGACGCGCCACTCCGGTGGAGTTGGAGTTTCCCCAGATCGAGCGTACTTAATCAGTAATCAGGGCGGAGCCTCTGCCGGTAGCTTGCGGTGTTTTTAAATTGCGGGTAAGCGGTTTCTCTGTCTTATGAGACGATAGCTCACTGGCTCCATGTCGAGTGGGTAGATAAAAAAAGGGGATCAGATAGTGGCAACAAAAGAAGTGAAGGGTCAAATCAAGCTTCAAATTCCTGCTGGGCAGGCCACACCGTCACCGCCAGTTGGGCCGGCGTTGGGTCAGCATGGCGTGAACATTATGGAATTCTGTAAGGCTTTTAACTCTAAGACTCAGGGTCAGGAGGGGAGTATCATCCCCGTGATCATTGAGGTTTATAAGGATAGAAGTTTTTCCTTTATTACGAAATCTTCTCCCGCTTCGGCTTTGTTGAAGAGGGCTGCGGGCATCGCAAAAGGTTCTTCGAATCCGAGTAAGGAGTTTGTGGGTACGGTGACCGAGGAGCAGGTTCGAGAGATTGCGAAAGTTAAAATGGAAGACTTGAATGCTGAAGATGTTGAGGCCGCGATGCAGATTATAAGGGGTTCGGCAAAAAGCATGGGTCTGAAAGTTGAGAATTAACCGTTAGTAAGCAGGGATAAAATTATGCCAAAGCACGGAAAAAGATATAGGGCGGGCGCGGAAAACGTTGACCCTGATGCAAAGTATGAATTGAGGGAGGCCTTGGGTCTGGCGACTGCTGTCAGGTCTGAAAAATTTGATGAGTCGCTGGATATTGCTGTCCGGCTGAGCGTCGATCCCAGGAAAGCCGATCAGAATATCCGTGGTAGCGTTGTGTTGCCAAGAGGGACGGGAAAGAAATTTCGTGTGCTGGTGTTCGCAAAAGGCGAAAAAGAGAAAGAGGCCAGGGATGCTGGTGCGGAATTCGTTGGCGGTGATGATCTGGTTGAGAAGATTCAGGGGGGGTGGTTGGATTTTGACCGTGTAGTGGCCACTCCCGATATGATGGGTCAAGTGGGTAAGCTGGGGAAGATATTTGGTCCTCGCGGGTTGATGCCTAATCCTAAAACCGGCACGGTGACTTTTGATGTTAAGCAGGCTGTCGAGTCTATTCAGGCGGGTAAGCTGGATTATCGGGTCGACAAGAGCGGTATCATCCATGCTTCTTTGGGCAGGGCCAGTTTTTCAGTAGAGGCTTTGGAAGAAAATTTTAATGCCCTGGTAGCGGCTCTCGTGAAAGCGAAGCCTGCCTCAAGTAAGGGGCATTATGTTAAGGGAATTTCGGTGTCAACGACCATGGGTGTTGGGGTTAGAATAGCTTATACACCCAATTGATTGAAAAATTATCGTCTCTTTGGGGCGAAAGAGTGGAATGAGAGGGGTGGCTGACGTGCCAAACGCAGAAAAGATAAAAAAAGTTGAAGAATTGAACGGGGTGTTTTTAAGGGCTAAAGCGGCGGTGATCGCTGATTATCAGGGGATTGAAGCTCCTGACTTGACTTTGTTGCGCAGTCATATGCGCTCTAAGTCTGTGGACTTTCGTGTGGTCAAGAATACCTTGGCTCGGCAGGCCTCGAAAAACACTCCCTTTGAAATGCTGGATGAAGAATTTAAGGGGCCGGTTTCTCTGGTGGTTAGTTTTGAGGATGCTGTGGCTCCTGCTAAGGCTCTGGCGGAATTTGCGAAGTCCGGGGCTCCAAAAAGTCCTAAGGTGATTTGCGGGGTGGTTGAGGGGAGGAAGATTTCTCCTGAGCAAGTTAAGGCTCTTGCGGACTTGCCTTCCAAGGAAGTTCTTGTTTCCCAGTTGCTGGCGGTTTTCAATGGACCTACAACAAGTTTTGTTGGTGTTTTCAATAGCCTGTTGAGGAAGTTGGTTGGGACGCTGGACGCGGTTCGCGAGAAAAAAGGATCTGAATAAATCGGCCTGTGTAGGGGTCGTTGTAATGATATTTTGTTAATAAAAACTAAATTTGGATAACATAATTATTGAAAGGAGGGCGTAATGGCCGTCACAAAGGATGAGGTGGTTTCCTTTATAGATAGTATGACTGTTTTGGAGATGTCTGAGTTTGTAAAGGAATTGGAAGATAAGTATGGTGTGACCGCTGCGGCTCCGGCGGCTGCGGTTGCAGCGCCAGCGGGAGGCGGAGCAGCTGAAGTAGAAGAGAAAACCGAATTTGACGTTATTCTTACTGCTGCAGGTGATAAGAAAATCCAGGTTATCAAGGAAGTCCGAACCATTACAGGTCTGGGCTTGAAAGATGCTAAGGATTTGGTGGACTCAGCTCCCAAGCCTGTTAAAGAAGGCGTGAAGAAAGAAGAAGCTGAAGAGATTAAGGCTAAGATTGAAGCGGCTGGTGGATCGGTTGAGGTTAAGTAACGGAGATCGGGATTAGTAATCTTACCCATGCCTTAACAGGCAAACTTTCCGTTAATCTTTCTTTAAGAGGGATGTAGCCTTATGTCGAAGAACCGTTCCCAGAGAGCGTTAGGCAATTTCAGAAAAAGAAAAAACTTTGCCCGAATTCCTACGGTCATAGATATTCCTAATCTGATTGAGATCCAGAAAAAATCATTCGAATATTTCCTGCAATGGGATGTTGCTCCTGCTGATCGCGGGGTGAGGGGATTGGAAGAGGTTTTTAGTGATGTTTTCCCCATTTCCGACCTGAACATCAATGCTCGCATTGAGTATGTTGGCTATGAGGTTGGTATCTGGGAGTGCGGTTGTGGCGAGTTCAAAGAACTTGGCGGCCCGGCTGTTGTGTGTTCGACCTGTAAGCAGGAAGTCACCTATAAAGAAAAGCATAAGCTCAGTGAGTGCAGGCAGAAAGGTCTTACCTATTCTGACCCGATAAAAATCATGGTCCGTCTGGTTCTGTTTGACCGGGAGGTGGTTGATGTCGGCCCGAAGACCTTAAAGTATTTGCAGGACAAAATTATTGTCGAAGAAGTCAAGCGTCCGCAGACCACGAAAACTCTGATCTCTGCAAAAACGCCGGTCACTGATGATATTCTGAATACATTGGCGACTCATAAGGTTGCTCAGGTTACAGTTAACTCTGTCAGGGAAGTCAAGGAGCAGAAAATATTCCTCGGTGAGATGCCGATGATGGGCCCGACCGGAACGTTTATGATAAATGGGGTCGAGCGGGTCATCGTTAGTCAGATGCATCGTTCTCCTGGTGCATTTTTCTCGCATGATAAAGGAAAATCCCACGTTAGCGGCAAGATTCTTTTCTCGGCAAGGATCATTCCTGACCGGGGTTCCTGGGTGGACTTCGAGTTCGACATTAAAGATATTCTCCACGTTAAGATTGACCGCCGCCGTAAATTACCTGCGACCATCCTGCTTCAAGCCTTCGGTATGGACAATAAGACCATTCTGGAGACCTATTATCCGATCGAGAAAATCAGCATCAATAAAGATTCGCGATGTTTCATGAGCAGTAAGAATCTGATGGTCGGGTTCAAGGTTAAAGAGGATGTGATCGACTCCAAGACCGATGATGTCTTGCTCAAGTCGGGTAAGAAAGTTACCGTAGCCGTCGGTAGGAAGCTGGCTAAATTGTCCAGGTCGTCAAAGATTGAGATTGATGAAGAAAGCCTGATTGGTCGGTACCTGTTTGATGAAATCATTGACCCTGAGACAGGTGAGATAGAGGTTGAGTCTAATCAGGAGATCACCGAAGGCGTTTTTGAAATTATAAAGAAGAGCAAGCTCAGTGAATTTCGGATTCTTCGTATTGATGAAGAGGCGTCTGATACCACGATTCGCGATACTCTGGTTGCAGCCAAGACCCAAACTCAGGATGACGCTATTCGTGAAGTTTACAAGAGATTGCGTCCGGGAGATCCACCAACACCTGAGATTGCCAGATCGCTGTTCGGCAACCTGTTTTTCAATCCCAAGCGATATAACTTGTCCGTTGTTGGCAGGATTAAAATGAACCAGAAGTTTGGTTTGGATATTCCCCTGGAAAACCGGTTGTTGACCCTGGAAGATTTGGTCGCCGTGGTGAAATACATTGTTGACCTTAGAAACGGCATCGGTGTTATTGACGATATTGACCATCTCGGCAACCGCAGGGTGCGCGCTGTGGGAGAGTCTCTGGAGAACCAGTTCCGCGTGGGAATGGTGCGCATGGAGAGAGCTATCGTTGAGCGTATGTCTGTCCGGGATCTGGATGTTTCTATGCCTCATGACCTGATCAACTCTAAGCCTGTGACTGCGGCAATCAAGGAATTTTTTGGTAGCAGTCAGTTGTCTCAGTTTATGGATCAGACCAACCCCTTGTCCGAGGTGACACATAAGAGGCGGTTGAGTGCTTTGGGGCCGGGTGGTTTGACCCGTGAACGCGCGGGATTCGAGGTGCGAGATGTGCATCCAACGCATTACGGGCGCATATGTCCGATTGAAACCCCGGAAGGTCCGAATATTGGACTGATTGCCTCCTTGAGTACTTATGCCAGGGTGAATGCTTATGGGTTTATTGAAACGCCCTACCGCAAGGTAGAAAACTCAGTGGCAAAAGATGATGTTGATTTTCACACAGCCTTGATTGAGGACACCTTTGTTATTGCTCAGGCTAATGTTGAGATGGATGCAAAAAAGAAATTCGTCCAGCCTATTGTTTCGGCCAGAAAGGGCGGCGATTTTGTCCTGTCTCCCAGCGAAAAGATAGATTATATGGATGTGTCGCCCAAGCAGTTGATCAGTGTGGCGGCATCTTTGATTCCTTTCCTTGAAAATGATGATGCCAACCGTGCTCTGATGGGTTCAAACATGCAGAGGCAGGCCGTTCCTCTTTTGCGGGCCGAAGCGCCTCTGGTTGGAACCGGCATGGAAGCGATTGTGGCTCATGATTCCGGAGCGATGGTGATCGCCGAAAATGACGGCGAGGTTATCAGTGCTGACGCGGCTCGCATTGTTGTGCGTACCGAAAAGAAGAGTCAGGGTAAGGTCAAGACCCGGCGCAGTCAATTGGCTTCGAATGTGGATATTTATACATTGAGCAAATACCAGCGCTCGAACCAGAATACTTGTGTCAACCAGCGTCCGCGAGTCTCTTCGGGGGACAAGGTCAGCCGAGGTGATGTGCTCGCAGATGGGCCTTCTACCGATCATGGTGAGCTTGCTTTGGGTAGAAATATCCTGGTGGCATTCATGCCTTGGGGTGGATACAACTTTGAAGATGCCATTATTGTTAGTGAGAAGCTGGTTAAGGATGATGTGTACACTTCTATTCATATTGAAGAGTTTGAGGTGGAGGCTCGTGACACCAAGCAGGGTAAAGAGGAAATCACTCGCGATATCTCAAATGTGGGTGAAGATGCTCTAAAAAATCTGGATGAGAGCGGGATTATTCGTATTGGTGCCAGCGTAAAACCTAACGACATAATGGTTGGTAAAATCACTCCGAAAGGCGAGACCCAACTGAGTCCGGAAGAAAAACTTCTCAAGGCAATCTTTGGCGAAAAGGCTGGAGATGTGCGTGACACTTCTCTTAGGGTTCCTCCGGGAATTCAGGGAACGGTGATCGATGTTAAGGTCTTTTCCCGCAAGGGGATTGATAAAGACTCGCGAACCCTTTCCATAGAGGAAGAAGAGATCGCGCGCGTTGAAAAGGATTACAGCGATGAAATAAAGATCGTTAAAAGTGAAACCGAAAAAAGCATGCGCTCCCTTATCGCGGGTCAGTCGGCGACAAAGGCCGCTACAGTGGGGCGAATCACTTTTAAGAAGGGGCAGGAGATTGATGCGGCTTTGATCGCCAAAATGAGCATTAAAGATCTTGCTAAGGTCCCGGTCAAATCAGCAGATGAAAAAGAACTTCAGGTGTTGGAAGAGAGTTCCAGAGAGCAGACCCAGGTTCTGAAATCCATGCTTGAGGAAAAGGTTGCGCACTTGAAGAAGGGTGACGATCTGGCCCCGGGAGTGATCAAGCTGGTCAAGGTATTTATGGCCATGAAGCGTAAATTGCAGGTGGGTGATAAAATGGCAGGACGCCACGGCAATAAGGGTGTGGTTTCGACCATCGTCCCGGAAGAAGATATGCCTTATATGGAAAGTGGTCAGACGATAGAGTTGATCCTCAATCCTCTCGGCGTACCCTCGCGAATGAATGTGGGTCAGATTCTGGAAACCAATCTTGGTATGGCCGCCAAAGCCAATGGTGTGCACATGGCTACGCCAGTATTCGATGGTGCCCGCGAAGATGAGGTGAGGGAGCTGTTGGCTCAGGGTGGTTGTTCTGAGTCTGGAGAGATATCGCTTTATGATGGAAGAACGGGAAATTTTTTCAGGCAGAAGGTGATGGTGGGCTACCTGTATATGCTCAAGTTGCATCATCTGGTCGATGACAAGATTCATGCGCGGTCTACCGGTCCGTATTCTCTGGTGACTCAGCAACCTCTTGGAGGTAAGGCCCAGTTTGGTGGTCAGAGACTTGGAGAGATGGAGGTTTGGGCCTTGGAGGCTTATGGCGCGGCTTATACCTTGCAGGAAATGTTAACGGTAAAATCTGATGATGTTGAGGGTCGCAAGCGCATGTACGAAGCGATCGTTAAGGGAGACACCCATTTGAATCCCAGTCTTCCTGAGTCGTTCAATGTTCTGATCAAAGAGTTGCAGAGTTTGGCTATTGATGTGGAGTTGATCGAATCGGGAAAGTAGTCTGAAGTTCCTCGTGTAGTTATTGAAGCCACCCGGGCCAGCTCCCGGGAGGCGTGGATCATATAAAATTTTTTTAGCGGTTTGCGAAAACCTAAAAAAGGAGAAGTCCCTGGTGGATAGCCTGACATATTTCGATAAACCAAAAAACCCTATCATGTTTGATGCCCTACGTGTGCGGATTGCATCCCCGGAGAAGATCCGCTCCTGGTCGTATGGAGAGGTTAAGAAACCCGAAACTATTAATTACCGGACTTTTAAGCCGGAAAGAGACGGGCTGTTCTGCGCTAAAATTTTTGGGCCAGTCAAGGACTGGGAGTGTACTTGCGGTAAATATAAAAGGATGAAGCATAAGGGTGTCATTTGTGAGAAGTGTGGCGTTGAAGTCATTCTCTCGAAAGTGCGCCGGGAACGCCTCGGTCATATTGAGCTTGCCAGCCCGGTAGCTCATATCTGGTATTTCAAGGGTCTACCTAGTCGCCTAGGGCATTTGCTGGATATTTCCCTGAAAGATCTTGAGCGCATTATTTATTTTGAAAATTATGTGGTGACGGATCCCGGTGATTCGGAGTTGGAAATCGGCCAGATTTTGACCGAAGAGGAGTATCGGGAGATGGAAATGGAGTTCCCCGATACCTTTCGGGCGATGATTGGTGCCGAGGGTGTTGCGGAGCTGCTCAGGCCGATGAATATGGATGTTCTCGCGGTGGATCTGAAAGAAGAGATGCTCACCACCAAGTCGGTGATGAACCGGAGAAAAGTCGCAAAGCGGTTGAAGATTGTTGAAGCGTTTCGTAAGTCGGGCAATAAGCCGGAATGGATGATCCTTCAGGTCATCCCGGTGATTCCGCCGGAGTTGCGTCCTCTGGTTCCTTTGGATGGCGGGCGTTTTGCCACCTCTGACCTGAACGATCTTTACCGGAGGGTGATTAACCGGAATAACCGGTTGAAACGCCTGCAGGAATTGAAGGCACCGCAGATTATTATCCGTAACGAAAAAAGAATGTTGCAGGAGGCGGTTTCGGCCCTGTTCGATAATGGGCGTAGAGGTCGTACCCTGCGTGGAACCAATAAGCGTCCCTTGAAATCTTTGAGTGATATGCTCAAAGGTAAGCAGGGTCGGTTCCGGCAAAATCTACTGGGAAAACGTGTGGATTATTCCGGTCGTTCGGTTATCGTTGTCGGGCCTCATTTGAAATTTCATCAGTGTGGATTGCCCAAGAAGATGGCGCTTGAGCTTTTCAAGCCTTTTGTGTTCAACAGGCTGGAAGAAAAAGGCTATGCGGCGACTATCAAGACCGCGAAAAAAATGGTCGAGCAGGAACGCGCTGAAGTTTGGGAAGTGCTGGAGGAGGTAGTGAAGGGTCATCCGATTCTGCTCAACAGGGCGCCAACGCTGCATCGACTGGGTATTCAGGCATTTGAGCCATTGTTGATTGAGGGTAAGGCCATTCAGGTGCATCCGATGGTTTGTACCGCTTTCAACGCCGACTTTGATGGTGACCAGATGGCGGTTCATGTTCCGCTTTCTATGGAAGCGAGAACCGAATGCAAACTGTTGATGATGTCGTCCAACAATGTTTTGTCTCCTTCGAACGGAAAGCCCATTGCTGTTCCCACTCAGGACATTGTTCTGGGTTGCTATTACATGACCAAGATTCGCGGTAATGTTAAGGGGGCGGGTAAGGTTTTTTCAGGTTCGAAAGAAGTGTTAGCGGCCTACAATGGGGATGAGCTGGATTTGCAGGCGCAAATTATGGTTCGCCTTGAAGGGGTGTTGACCCAAACCACAACGGGACGCGTGCTTCTCGGTGAAGTGCTTCCTGAGGGCTTGCCGTTTGAGCATGTGAACAGGCTGATGGACAAAAAATCTCTGTCGGATCTTTTCTCCAAGTCCTTCCTTGTGGTGGGAAGGGAAAAAACCGTATCCCTGCTGGATAGTGTCAAGGAGTTAGGGTTTAAATATGCCACGGAGGCAGGTCTCACTGTCTCCATTGACCAGATGCGCATTCCCAAAACCAAAGCTAACTTGGTGGAAAAAACCAATGAAGAGGTTCTCAGGGTTCACAAACAATATCGGGACGGGCTCATCACCAATGGTGAAAGATATAACAAGGTCATTGATATCTGGGCGCACGTCACGGAAAAAGTATCCGAAGAAATGTTTAAGGAGCTGGAAACGGAAGACGAGTCGACAGTTGTTGGAAAAACCAATAAGGATTTTAACTCAATCTTCATCATGGCAGATTCGGGAGCTCGGGGAAGTGCGCAGCAGCTACGACAGTTGGCTGGAATGCGTGGCCTGATGGCTAAGCCTTCGGGAGAGATCATCGAAACGCCTATCACCGCCAACTTTCGTGAAGGGCTTTCGGTCGTTCAGTATTTCATTTCCACGCATGGAGCTCGTAAGGGGCTGGCAGATACTGCGCTGAAAACAGCAAACTCAGGTTACCTCACCCGCCGACTGGTGGATGTGGCGCAGGATATGATTGTTCAGGAAGAGGACTGCGGAACCTTGAAAGGTATTGACGCGATATCTCTGGTGGAAGCCGGTGAAATCATTCAGCCTTTGGGGGAGAGAATTTTAGGTCGAACGGTTCTTGAGGACGTGATTGATCCTTTTACAGGGGACGTTCTGGCTGAGGCAGACAGTCTTATTATTGAAGAAACAGTGCAGGCTATTGAAAATGCTGGTATAGAAAAAATCAAAATGCGATCCTGTCTGACTTGTGAATCCAAGCAGGGGGTTTGTATTAAGTGTTACGGGCGCAATATGGCAACTCTGCAATGGGTGGAAGTGGGCGAGCCGGTGGGTGTAATTGCGGCGCAGTCTATTGGTGAGCCGGGAACCCAGCTTACCATGAGAACTTTCCATATTGGTGGAACGGCCAGCAGGGTGGTTGAGCAAACGACTTTGAATACCAAGCGAGGAGGTTTGGTTAAATATCTCGGACTGCGCACCCTCAAAAACCGTAACGGAGAAATTATTGTTATGAACCGTAACGGAAGTCTCGTGATTCAGGATGAGACGGGCCGTGAAAAAGAGCGTTACTCAGTGGTGTATGGAGCAAAACTCAAGGTCAATGATGGGCAAGAGGCACAGGAAGGTCAGACCCTGGTTGAGTGGGATCCTTATACTAATGCGATTCTGACAGAAGTTTCCGGAACGATTGCTTTTGGTGATGTGATCGAAGGTATAACCATGAAAGAAGACTTCGATGAAATCACGGGTCTTTCTACCAAGGTTATCGTTAGTCATCGTGACGAGAAAAAACAGCCACGGATTTCACTTAAGGATGAGAAGGGCGAAACAGTGCGCCGCTATATCCTGCCTGCTGGCGCAAACATCAATGTCAGCGAAGGTGATATTGTGAGTGCTGGAGATTTGATCGTAAAGATTCCTCGTGAATCGGCGAAAACCAAAGATATCACCGGTGGTCTGCCGCGTGTGGCTGAGCTTTTCGAGGCTCGCAAACCCCATGAGCAGGCAACGATCACGGAAATTTCCGGAACAGTCAAGTTCGGTGGATTTGTCAAAGGTATGCGCAAGGTAATTGTTGTGAGTGAATCCGGCGATGAGTGCGAATACCTGATTCCACGCGGCAAGCATATCAACGTCCACGAGGGCGATGAGGTGGTTGCTGGTGAGCCGCTGATGGACGGCGCTTCTAATCCGCATGATATTTTGCGGGTGTTGGGAGAAGACGAATTGCAGAAATACCTGGTGAATGAAGTTCAGGAGGTCTATCGCCTTCAGGGCGTGCAGATCAATGATAAGCATATTGAGGTTATTGTTCGGCAAATGCTGCGACATTTGGTCGTTGAAGATCCTGGTGATACGGAGTTTCTGGTTGGAGAGCAGGTGACGAAGAAAGTCTTTAACCTGGCCAATCAGGAGGTTATCAAGAATAAGAAAAAACCGGCTAAGGGGGCCGCGGTGCTTCTGGGAATTACCAAATCGTCGCTCAGCACAGAAAGCTTTATTTCAGCGGCTTCATTCCAGGAGACCACCCGTGTTCTCACAGAGGTGAGTGTGAGTGGTAAGATGGATCACCTGGTCGGGTTGAAAGAAAACGTGACCATGGGAAGATTGATTCCGGCAGGTACAGGATGCCGAGCTTATAGCGGAATTCGCATTGAAGAACCGGAGTCTGAAGGGGCTGACCAGAAGGAAGATCGGGCCCCAGTCGCAGCGGAATAAAAAACAAGGAAACCCCTTATTTTTCGCTTGACTAAGTCAGTATCGGTGCTACAATTACAACCTTTTCACGCCTATATTTGCCTTACGTAACCCTTTGTTTTTATTAAAGTCATCGGGTGTTTTCGGTTTTATTTGGTGATTCCTTTGTCTGGATTGCCTTTTAGGGAGGTCTATTTTTTTGCCTACGATCAATCAGTTAGTGAAAACCGGTCGCAAAACGCCGGTTAGAAAAAGTGATAGTCCAGCTTTAAAATCGTGTCCGCAAAAGCGGGGAGTTTGTGTGCGAGTTTACACTTCGACACCTAAAAAACCCAACTCCGCTCTCAGGAAAGTGGCTCGGGTGAGGTTGACTAACGGGATGGAAGTGACCACTTATATTCCTGGTGTGGGTCATAATCTGCAGGAGCATTCTATTGTGATGATCCGCGGGGGCCGAATTAAGGATTTGCCCGGGGTTCGATATCATGTGGTTCGGGGGAGTTTGGATACGCTTGGGGTGGAAAATCGGATGCAGAGCAGATCCAAGTATGGCACGAAAAAACCTAAAAAATAATATTAGATAACTATTATGGCAAGACGAAGAGAAGCTCAGAAAAGAAAGATTACTCCTGATCCTAAATTTAACGATCTGCTGGTTGCTCGTTTCATCAATTGCATTTTGCGCAGGGGTGAGAAGGGGAAGGCGGAGAGCATTCTTTATAAGGCGCTGGAAAGTGTTGCTGAGAAGAGCAAGGAAGAGCCTTTGCGGGTTTTTCGTAAAGCGGTGGAGAATGCGGCGCCTCTGTTGGAGGTTCGGTCTAGAAGGGTTGGTGGTGCCACCTATCAGGTTCCTGTTGAGGTTAAGGAGAGTCGTAGGCAGGCGCTTAGTATTCGGTGGATGATACAGAACGCCAAGGCGCGTTCGGGTAGGTCGATGTCTGAAAAATTGACCGGCGAAATTATGGATGCCTTTGGAAACTCTGGCGGAGCGGTTAAGAAAAAAGAAGAAGTTCACCGTATGGCGGAGGCGAATAAGGCCTTTGCTCATTACCGTTGGTAATTGGAGATTAATTCCTTAAGATGAGTAAGAAACTACAGCCTGAGAAAACCCGAAATATAGGGATCATAGCTCATATCGATGCCGGTAAGACGACAACGACCGAGCGCATTCTGTATTATACGGGTAAGAGCCATAAAATTGGCGAGGTGCATGACGGTAATGCCACGATGGATTGGATGGAGCAGGAGCAGGAGCGGGGTATTACAATTACCTCTGCGGCAACAACTTGTTTCTGGCAGGATCATCAGGTCAATATAATTGATACGCCTGGTCATGTAGATTTTACGGCTGAGGTCGAAAGGTCTTTGCGGGTTCTCGATGGAGCTGTGGGTGTATTCGATGCTGTTAGTGGTGTGGAGCCTCAGTCTGAGACTGTCTGGCGTCAGGCTACTAAGTATAAGGTTCCCAGAATTTGCTTTGTTAATAAGATGGATCGTGCCGGGGCAGATTTTCTAGGTTGTATTGCGCAGATGGTGGAAAAGCTAGGGGCTTCTCCTGTTCCAATTCAGTTGCCTTTGGGGGCTGAGGCTGGTTTTCTTGGTGTGATTGACCTGGTTGATATGAAGGCCAATGTGTATTCGGATACGAAGGATAAAGGCGAAACTTTTGATGTCGTGGATATCCCGGCAGAGTATCGGGATGAGGCGGATGAGTATAGGGAGAAGCTGATTGAGTCGGCCTCGGATGCGGATGACGCAATCATGGAGAAATTTCTCGGTGGAGAACAGATTTCGCGGGAAGAAATAATCGCGGCCTTGAGAAAAGGAACTTTGGAAAACAAGTTCACTCCGATTTTATGTGGCGCTGCTTTCAAGAATAAAGGTGTGCAGCAACTTCTAGACGCTGTTGTCCTTTATCTTCCCTCCCCACAGGAGCTCAAATCTATCACTGGCACCAACCCGAACACTCAGAAAGAAGAAGCTCGCAAACTGGATTCTACTGATCCTCTTTCGGCGCTGGCTTTTAAGATTATGACCGATCCCTTTGTGGGTCAGTTGGCATTTGTGCGAGTCTATTCCGGTCAGTTGACCAGCGGTTCCTATATCTACAATTCGACAAAAAATGCGAGAGAGCGTGTAGGTCGGATCTTGAGGATGCATGCGAATAAGCGTGAAGAGGTTGATTTGGTGCGGGCGGGTGATATCGCGGCGATCGTCGGATTGAAGAAGACTTATACCGGGGATACGCTTTGTGATCAGGATAATCCAATTGTTCTTGAGGCGATCCAGTTTCCGGAGCCGGTTATTTCTGTTGCCATTGAGCCCAGAACCAAGGCGGAGCAGGACAAGCTTTCTGATTGTCTTGTCAAGCTTCTTCAGGAGGATCCTACGTTTAAGGTTCGTGTTGATCCAGAAACTAATCAGACGGTTATTTCGGGAATGGGCGAATTGCATCTTGAGATTCTGGTTGACCGGATGCGTCGCGAGTTTTCCCTGGATGTGGATGTGTCCAAGCCTCAGGTGGCTTACAAGGAAACTATTACCAAGGCTGTCGAACACGAAAACAAGTATATCAAGCAGACCGGTGGTCGAGGTCAGTATGGTCATGTTGTGATCAGGGTTGAGCCGAGAGAGGCTGGATCCGGTTTTGAGTTTGTGAATAAGGTTGTTGGGGGTGCTATTCCTCGTGAGTTTATCCCTGCTGTTCAGAAGGGCGTCGTGGAGGCGATGGGTCGGGGCATTATGTGTGGGTATCCCACGGTGGATGTTTCGGTGACGTTGCTGGACGGATCGTATCATGATGTCGATTCTTCTGAGATGTCGTTCAAGATTTGTGCTTCCATGGCTTTTCGGGATGCTTGTAAAAAAGGAGCTCCTCAATTGCTGGAGCCGGTTATGGATGTGGAGGTCGTAACGCCTGAGGAGTTTATGGGTGATGTTATCGGCAAGTTGAATTCCAAGCGCGGCAAGATCAGGGATCTTGCGGATCGTGCCGGCGCTAAAGTGATTCGAGCTGACGTTCCTTTGTCTGGAATGTTTGGGTATTCCACCGATCTTCGGTCGGCTACTCAGGGGCGAGCGA
>JACKQG010004922.1_pt1 | contig 15114 bp, 18 predicted proteins | sample 8237621 | NCBI WGS metagenome assembly JACKQG01 (sample SAMN15677084, study PRJNA649215) | marine metagenome | biome: marine; feature: Black Sea; material: saline water; isolation source: suspended particulate matter (SPM) from the Black Sea western gyre | collected 2013-06-09/2013-06-10 | depth... | reverse complement strand
TACCAGACACAAAATCGAGATTATAAAGATGAAGTAGAGCGTGAAATCCACATCCTGATTAAAAACTGAGGCTGGGTTATAGTTTACATTCATTATATCACCCGGAAGCCATAGTCTGAAAAGGTCAGGACAAAGATGGCGAGAAGGGTGAAAAAGGCAACACCCAAAAAGAGTTTAAAGATCAGGGGTTCGTGGTTCAAATGCATAAAAAAGTATAGCACCAGGGCTGCTTTTGTTGAGGCGACTGACATGGCGATCAACAGGGCGCCAGTATTGCCTATATCCAGCCCAGAGAGTAACACTGTTGCCACGGTCAGGAAAATAAGAGCTGCAAAAACCATGATGGGAATACGCGGACTTAAAGATTGTTCATGAGAATTCATTTTCATGCCCCCTATGCGACCAGATAGTAAAGTGGAAAGAGAAAAATCCAGATCACATCAACCAGATGCCAGTAAAGCCCACAACGCTCTAAGACGCCATGGTTATCTTGGCTGATTGAGCCTTTTGAAATCCAGAAAAATACGATCAGCATCCAGACCGCACCAATAATGATGTGCAGCGCATGGGTTCCTGTCATAATAAAATAGAGGCCAAAGAAAAGCACCTGTCCAAGCGGGAGCATTTCTTCCCCTGGTGTCAATAAAGGGGAACCGTGACCAGCTGCAATACCCTTGGCTGTCTGTAAAAACAGGTGGTGGTCAAATTTGGCGCTCCACTCAAAACCCTTAATCACCAGAAAGGCCATTCCCAGGGCAAAAGTTACCAATAAAAGGGTTTTTGCCAGCTTCACTGAACCCTTTTTTAAGGCATCCAAAGACAGAACCATGGTCAAACTGCTGGTGAGCAGAATGATGGTGTTCACCGTGCCGATTCCTGTATTCAGGCTTTCGGCTGCCCGTTTGAAGTCTTCCAGGTGTGAAGACCTGTATACGGCATAAACCAGAAAAAAGGCGGCAAACAGGAAGAGTTCTGTATAAAGGAAAAGCCAGAACCCCAGGCGGGTCCCTTCATCATCTCTATGGTGCTCAATGGGATGTGCTATATCAGACATGATTCGCTCCTGCAGATGTGCCTGCTTTGACTTCGCCGCAGAAGGCTTCATAGTCATAGGGGTCCCGAGTGATCTCTACATCTTCTTCAAAATTGAACAGGGTTGGGGGGGTCGCTGTCTGCCATTCCAGGGTTGATGAGTTCCAGGGGTTGACTTCAGTGGTTCTTTTGCCCTTCAGAAGCGCATGGATCCAGACCGCCAACACCAGAATCACACCGGTGACCAAAATCCAGGAGCCAATGGTTGATGCCAGTTGAAGGCTGTTAAATATTGGCATGTCTGGATAGGTGTGATAGCGTCTGGGCATACCGAAATAGCCCAATACCAACATGGGGAAATACAGGGCATTAAAACCAATAAACATGAATGCGAATGCCGTTTTGGCCCATTTCATGGAATACATTTTCCCGAACATCTTTGGGAAATAGTGGAAAATACCACCGATAAGTCCAAATGCAGCTCCACCGAACATGGTGTAATGGAAGTGAGCCACAACAAAATCAGTATCATGGAGATGAATGTCTGTGGACAGAGACCCCAGGAACATTCCAGTAAGACCACCAATACTGAAGTTGAAGATAAAGGCCAGGGCAAACAACATGGCGGGGGTCAGGGTAATTGACCCCTTGTATAGGGTTGCGGTCCAGTTAAAGACCTTAATCGCCGTTGGAATGGCCACAAAAAAGGTGAGAAATGAAAACAGAATGGCCGCAAAGTCTGACATCCCAGTTGTAAACATGTGATGGGCCCAGAGTAAATAACCCACCCCGGCAATACTACAGGATGCGATGGCGATACTCTTGTATCCAAAAATCGGTTTCTGGCTATTGGTTGGGATAATCTCACTCACCAACCCCATGGACGGCAGAATCATGATATAGACCGCCGGATGTGAGTATATCCAGAAAAGATGCTGAAACAGAATAGGATCACCACCCTTGGATGGGTCAAAAAAGCCAACAGGCATGATGCGTTCAATGACGATCATGAGCAGGGTAATTCCCACGACGGGAGTTGCCAGAACCTGAAGCCAGGATGTGGCATATATGGACCAGGTGAACAGGGGCATTTTGAAATAGCCCATGCCTTTGGCCCGCATTCTGTGAACGGTAACAATAAAATTGATACCGGTTAGGATGGTACCCCAGCCTAAAATGAAGGCGGCGGTGAGCATCCAGGAAATAGAATCAAACACAACCCCAAAGATGGAAATTGTTTTTGTATTGATAGAGTAGGGAGGGGTGAATGTCCAGCCTGTGTCGGCCCCTCCAAGAAGAATGCCCACAACAGCCATAATTGCACCGAGCAAATACAGCCAGAATGAGAGCAGGTTGACACGTGGAAATGCAACATCTTTGGCTCCTATCTGTAGAGGCAGAAAGAAATTACCAAGAACTGCTGGTGCACCTGGAACAATGAACAGAAAAATCATGATAATGGCATGCAGGGTAAAAAAACTGCCATACAATTCGGCCGGAATAATCTCCCAACCCGAAGAAGCGGGGTACATTTTCTGGAGTTTCATAACGAATCCCAGACATACTGCGATAAAGAAAAAGGAGAACATGGCCACAGCATACATGATGCCGATGCGCTTATGGTCAGTAGACATAAACCAGCTCATGAAACCGCTGGTCCATTTGGGACTGGTGTGGCTATTCAAATAGCTCTGACGGGGAGTCGTTTCCATGTTTAAGCGCCCTTCGTTTCAAGTTCTGGGGTTTTCTTTTTCCTGTTAAGCAGCACTGAAAGAATCACAACGGTAAACAGGATGGAGAACAGTATAATTGCGCCTGTAACTTTCAGGAAATTGAAGTAGTAGCCCCGGCCTTCAGGTTCTTCGGCAAAACAAAACTTCACAATTTTTTTGACGGTGGGTGCCCATTTTCCCTCCATGGCATTGGTCACAGAAACCATGATTTCTACGGGGAGAAAGGACAATCCGCGGATATAGCGGGAAATAATACCGCTTGGTGATAAAATGATCAGAGATGAGGCATGCATAAACCCTTCAGCTTCATCTGGAGCATATTTAAAACCCACTTGTTGTGTCAAGGTTCGGATGGTGGCAGAGTCGGCTGTTAGAAATCTGAATGACGATTCTGGAATATTGGTTTTGCCCTGAAAAAGATTGAAATAGGATTGCTTCTTAAGGGCGGCAATCTCATGATCTTCTTTGGGATCAAAGCTCACAGCAACCACATTGTATTTATCGCCCGGTAAAAATGCTGAGGGAGATTGATTAATCACATCAACGATGGCGTTGAGAAAAGGATTGCATATGGATGTGCAATTGTAGTAGACCAGGGCCAGAATCGTGGGTCGGCCCTCACTGGCTTCTGGCAGGGTAATGGATTGACCGGTTTCGTCAAAAAAACTTAACTCCAGATCAACTTTTTGCCCCAAAAAGGTATCATCAATCCCGATTTCAGGTTGTGTTTTTATCTCATCTGAGAACACCAAGGTGCTCAGGATTAGACTTATCATCATTAATTGTTTGAATAGCATGTTCACCCCAGTCAAAATAAACTCATACTTCATGTTACAGACCATTGATGATAGTTTTAGTCACCATCCATTGCAAGCAGGAAATTTGCCAGAAGTACTATTTGTTTGTGTTTATTAAGCTTGTGGTTTTCCGGATGGCACCGCATTCATTCTACGCAATAATCAATCCCTGGCTAAAGAAAAAAAACAGAGGGCTGGGATGTTTATCTTGAATAGGCCTGCTGATAGTCGATGAGACCCAGCTTGTAGGCGCGATGGATGAGCGGCCATTCATCTCGTCTGGCGAAAAACAGCGTGGTGTAATTTCTCTGTATCTGGCTTCCGTGGAATAGTTAGTGCTCAAGCCTTGCCAGACCCTCTGGGTTTGTAACTCCCCCCAGATAGAAATCGACATTCTTGCGAACGGTCAATTCTACAGTCGATGTGAGCAACCCCAAAACATCATCAATGTCTGTTTTTGAGCCTCGTCGACATTTCTCAATAATCTGGTTAAGCTTTGCGCGTTCTATCAAGACTATACTCCTGGCTGAATGGGCACTGTTTTTTTTTGTGCGCCCTCTCATTGGATTTATTCCTACTGGTCTGGAGTTTCCCGATATTTTATCTGCATCCCGTTGAGAAAATTGCGCAGAATCTGATCTCTCAAGGGTCGGTAATGCTTGTGGTCAGGTTTGCGGAAAAAAGCGCTTAGCTCATATTTACTTACCTTTAAATCTGCTAAAGCCAACACATCCAGAACTTCTTCGCCCTTCAGGTTCAGGGCTATCTGAAGTTTTTTTAATATCACATTGTTGGTCAGTTTTTGCTCCGGTTTTGGTATGGGTCCATCTTTTTTACCACGCATCTCAATAATGAGTCCGTTCAGGAAAGCGGCCAGCTCATCATCATAAAAGACTTTATAGGCCGGATCTTCTTCACGTTTTAGCCAATCACGGATTTCTGCCCGGGTGACTTTGTGCTCAGCCTGGGCAAAAATGGATATCATTTTAGAATCGCTAAAGTCATAGATGTATCGAATTCTTCTTAGAATGTCATTTTTAGTCATGTCGCATCCATCTCAGGCAGTGTTTAAACCCCAGCTGCACATACGGTCTATTTAGTGTTTATGTTCTGGATAATAGGCTTCCAGGACAGAGATACTCTTCTTGAGCGCTTTGGCTGATTCCATGTCTGCGTTTTGTTTGGCTTTCATGGCGGCCAGGATCACAGCATGGTGATGTTTCAGCCTCTCATCATAATCTTTTTGAGACGGCTTCACCCGCTGGGTAAGAAAATAATTGCTGATGGTCTCAATAATTTTCTGGGCATGGTCTTCCTTGTTCATGACCCAACGCACCATCTGATTTTGAGATTGAACATCTGTTTTTCCGGCAAGCTCGATCATCTCGTTGACGGATTTTTCCACGGTGGCTGCATCTTCCAGCATGGATAGAAGCCTGGCATAATCATCATAGATTCCACAGGGAATCTGACAGTGAGCCTGGACTGGTTGGGGCAAAATAAATCCAGCGCTTAGCATTATGGTCAGGGCAAGCAGTATGCTTCTGTATGTTTTACTCATGGTGGGTTCCTTTTGTTTTCACTTGGCGCTGAAATTAACTCAACTGGGCTTCAATTTGACTTAGGTAATCAACGACCTGTTTTTCCAGTGTTTGATTTCCCTGGGTTTCTCTCAAATCACGATAAAGACCTATGCTCTCCTGGAGTGCGCGCAGACAGTCCCTGGCATCATACACAGCCAGGGTCTTTTTCAGTTTTTTTAATTCCTCCTGGCTGGCATGAAATTCCAGTTTTCGAAGTCCTTGTGGGCGGGCTTCACTTTTCTCCAAAATCAGGGGGCCAAATATATTGGCCCGCATAAAACCAATTGATTCAACGGCTTCAAATATCTCTCCGCGACCAATTTTTGTAGCGGTATAGTGAACCCAGATCCAAAATCGTTTTTCGATCCATTCCTTGTCTGGCCGGGGAAATTCGGCCGGTGTTAGATTGATCTGGCTGCTAATCAAATCCTCTCGCTCCCACAGGACCATTGGATTCTCGACCTTATCTGCAATATCGTCCATGGATATAAATTTAAAATCGACATGAAGCAGGGGTGGTCCAAAGAGACAAATGAGCAAGCGTGGTTCCCCTACGTGTTCTCCTGTAAAGCTTTCCAGAAGCGCTCCCATCTTCTGTACAATGTTGGTCCGCTCTGTCATGACGGATTGATAGTGTTGGGGATCGATATAAACCACCAGATCCAGATCGCTAAATTCATCTATGGCGCCCAGCAAAAAGGACCCGCCAACTGCAACCCCTTGGATGCGTGGGTCCGTTTTTAGTATGGGGACTGCATTTTCAATAAAGTCTCTATGGGAATCTGGAAGATTTTCCCGTGATTTATGGTCCGGTGATGCTTGCATGTGGGTGGGTGCCAGAGGGTGGGCGGTCTGGGTTTAGCGCTTCCCGGTCTTGGGTGTGGGTAGGAGAAATGTCATCTTGGGAGTATTGACTCCTGTCTAATTTTCTGAGGGCGCTTCTGAAGATTCTTCTTCGGTGGTCTCTGGCGTTTCGCCATCGAGCTTTTGCTGTAGCTTTGCTTCTTCTTTAAGTTTCTTCTTCTCTTCTTTTTTCTTCTTTTTTGCCAGGTCTCTCTGGTGTTTTGCAAAAGCGTAATTTGGCTTGGCCATTAATTCTCCTTTTAAAAGTATTGACTAAAAAGCTCTTCTTCTGTAGAGCGTCTTAACCTAAGGTCGTGTTGATCTCTGACAAAACACAAAGGTCAAAAATATTCGTTCCTTTTTATCATTTATTGCGTTGAAATAATTTTGCATTGGGTCTTCACCATTTATTTTCACGCACAGAATTTTGTTTTTTTAACTGCTCCAAGCGGAAACGCTATAAACAAAGGATTACCATGCCCTCAGCAAAGATTATCTGGACCAAAATTGATGAAGCACCTGCCCTGGCCACCTACGCACTTTTGCCCGTAGTTCAGGCTTACACAAAAAACACCGGTATTGTTATTGAAGTCAGTGATATCTCATTGGCGGGTCGGATCATCGCTCTTTTCCCTGACAATCTCGCTGAATCGCAAAAGCAGGTGGATGCCCTGACTGCCCTTGGCGAGCTCACCCAATCCCCTGATGCCAATATTGTCAAGCTGCCCAACATCAGCGCCTCTATACCTCAGCTTCAGGCTGCCATCAAAGAGCTTCAGCAAAAAGGGTGCGATATTCCTGATTATCCTGAAGAACCAAAAAACGATGCGGAAAGGGCCTTGCAATTGCGCTTTACCAAAGTCTTGGGTTCAGCTGTAAATCCTGTGCTTCGTGAAGGCAATTCTGACCGCCGGGCAGCTGCTTCAGTAAAGCGCTTTGCCCAAAGCAACCCCCATCGCATGATGAAGCCATGGCCAGAAAACGGATCCATGACTCGGGTTGCTCACATGACTGAGAAAGATTTTTACGGTACTGAAAAATCCAAAACCATGGATGATGACGAAGTTGTTTCAATCGAGTTTGCTGATCCCTCTGGTGCCAAAACGATCTTGAAAAGTGGACTGGTCCTGCAAAAAGGTGAGGTTATTGATACTTCCGTCATGAACGTGAAAGCCTTGAGGGCTTTTTATGCCAGAACCATTAATGAAGCTAAAAATGAAGGTGCTCTTCTTTCTCTACACTTAAAGGCCACCATGATGAAGATCTCTGACCCCATCATGTTCGGACATGCTGTTTCTGTTTACTACGGGAAAGCACTGGATAAATATACTGCAGAGCTAAAGGAGATTGGGGCCAACATCAATAACGGTCTCGCAGATGTGGAAGACAAGCTGGATCGTTTATCTCCAGGCAAAAAGGCTCAGATTGAAGCAGATATCGCTGATGTTTATAATGAACAGCCTGCTCTGGCCATGGTGGATTCTCGAAAGGGTATTACCAACCTGCACGTGCCCAACAATGTGATCATTGATGCCTCCATGCCAAATGTGGTCCGGGATGGTGGAAAAATGTGGAACAATGATGATGCTCTGCAGGACACCATCGCCATGATTCCAGATCGTAGCTACGCCACCATTTATTATGAAATTATTGAAGACTGCAAAATCAACGGACAACTCGATCCATCCACAATGGGAAGTGTATCAAACGTTGGACTCATGGCTCAAAAGGCTGAAGAATATGGTTCCCACGATAAAACCTTTGAGGCTCCTGGTGAAGGTGTTATTCGGGTAGTTGATGCTGCTGGAACCTCTCTTTTGGAACAGGCTGTTGAATCTGGCGATATATTCAGAATGTGTCAGGCCAAAGACGCCCCCATCCAGGATTGGGTGAAATTGGCAGTCACCCGCGCCAGGGCAAGCGGCTCTCCAGCTATTTTCTGGCTGGATGAAAATCGTGGTCATGATGCTGAAATTATTAAGAAGGTCAATCTATATATCCAGGACCATGATCTCGACGGACTTGATCTTCAGATTTTAAAACCGGTGGATGCCATGACATGTTCTCTCAAGCGAGTGCGGCGAGGAGAAGATACCATATCCGTGACTGGCAATGTGCTTCGGGATTATCTCACTGATTTGTTTCCTATTCTTGAATTGGGCACCAGTGCACGCATGCTTTCCATTGTCCCCTTGATGAAGGGTGGCGGTTTGTTTGAAACAGGCGCGGGTGGTTCTGCTCCGAAACACGTTCAACAGTTTTTACAAGAGGGTCATTTACGCTGGGATTCTCTGGGTGAATACTGTGCTCTCGTACCGTCTTTTGAACAGATTGCCCGGACCAGCGGAAACACCAAGGCAACCGTCCTGGCTGAAACTTTAGATGAGGCCATCAGTACCTATCTTGAAAACGCAAAATCTCCTTCTCGAAAAGTGAATGAACTGGACAATCGTGGCAGTACTTTTTATCTGGCCCTGTATTGGGCGCAGGCTTTAGCTGCTCAGGATAGGGACACTGAACTAAAGGCGCGCTTTCTTACCCTGTCTCAAGAATTGGCTGAGAGTGAATCCAAAATCGCCCAAGAGTTGATCAATGCCCAGGGTGAGGCTGTAGATATTGGCGGATATTTCAAACCAGATGAGGCCAAAACAGCTGCATCGATGCGTCCCAGTCAGACATTGAATCGGATTCTGGAGTCCATATAATTTCTGCCTGAAAGATTGTTGTAATTAAAAGGGTGTAGCGTGCTGCACCCTTTTTTGGTTTGCCCAATCGTTATCTGGTGAACAGGATTGGGTAGGGACGCATTACAATACATCCCTACTGTCCCTGCCTATACCCCATTTTTATAGAAGAAAACCGTTGGGAATGAATCAATGTCAGCTATATTTCGTCAGATAACGAAATGGAGTATAACAATGAGATCTACCACCAACCTATACAAGGCGCTGTCAGATACCAATCGTCTGCGGATCCTTATGATGTTAAAAGAGAAATCTTTGTGTGTCTGTGAGATCGTGGATATACTCGAACTGGCAAATTCTACGGTATCAAAACATCTGTCCATTCTGCGCAATGCCAACCTGGTCATGGATGAGAAAAGTGGTCGCTGGGTAAATTACCGCATCGCCAGACCTGAAGAATCAGAAGATATTGACTTTGTACTTGGTCATCTAGGACAACAACTGAAGAATGAAAACCTGGTGCTGCGTGATAGGGAAAAGCTCAGCGAAGTGGATCGATTCGCCATTTGCGCGCCGTCTGACCAGCCAGTCACTAAATAAAAGCGCTTCACCATTTTCAAAAAACAAATTAAGGGGAAATCGCATGTGTCGGGGGTTTTTTATTGCTGCAGGTATGATCATCGGGCTGGTTTTGACCACCTGTTCAACGGAGACAGTGGAATCAAAGTTACCAAAACTACCTGTTGATCCAATTATCACATTTATTGAACTGGGGTCTGTCAGATGCATACCATGCAAAAAGATGCAACCCGTGATGGCATCTATTGAAAAGAAATATGGCGGGCAGATCAAAGTCGTTTTCTATGATGTCTGGGAGGCAGATCAAAAACATTATGCTTCACAATATGATATTAAACTTATCCCCACGCAGATCTTTCTTGACTCGACAGGTTCAGAGTTCATGCGGCACGAGGGTTATTTTCCAGAAGCAGACATAGATTCACTCTTGGTCCGTTATGGTTTAATCGCTAACCCGGTTATGGATAAATGATCACTCCTTTCGATACGCTCACGCAGGCGGTTTCTGGTCAATTCGCCTTGGCCGTGGCAGCTTCCTTTGCTTGGGGGGTTTTAAGTATTCTTTTAAGCCCCTGCCATCTGACCAGCGTTCCCCTGGTTGTCGGCTATATTTCCAGACAGAATGAAGCAACTGGAAGGCATGGTTCGTTGTTGGGCTTGACCTTCGCCATGGGACTTCTGGTTTCCATTACTTTGATTGGCGTTATAACGGCCGCCATGGGACGGCTCATGGGTGATGTCGGCATGTGGGGTATGTGGTTGGGGGCAACCCTGCTTATTGTGTTTGGTTTATATCTTATGGATATCATTAACCTCAACTGGTCTTGGTTGAGAATGCCTGCGATAGAACGAGCCGGCTATTCAGGTGCCCTCTTGCTGGGGCTTGTTTTTGGTGTTGGGCTTGGCCCCTGTACTTTTGCCTTTCTTGCCCCGGTATTAAGTGTGGTAATTCCAATGGCCCAAGCGTCTTTTTTTAAGGCTGTTATTATCATTCTTGCGTTTGGTGTGGGTCACAGTATAGTCTATGTCGCTGGCGGGGGATTGACGGCACTCATTATCCGCTACATCAACTGGTCCGGGAATAATCGTGGTCCGGTTTACGTAAAAAGATTTCTGGGGTTTCTGGTTTTTTTAAGTGGCGTTTATTTTGGATATGCCACCATCTAATGAGGTGCTATAGATGTTAACTAAATATCGATGGTGGTTGTTTTTCTTACTGTTGCCCGTTTGGGTTCTGCTCTATTCCAACTTGTTGGCTTTCGCAGATTTTGTCGTTTCATTGTTACCGGTCGATCCTGCGAGTCATCTGGGTGAAGCCCTGACTTTCTTTTTTTATGACGCGCCTAAAGTCCTCTTGCTGCTCTCTGCTGTTGTCTTTGTGATGGGAATAATCAATACCTGGTTTACTCCTGAACGGACGCGTGCCCTGCTGGCCGGGCGCTCTCTGGGTCTAGCCAATATTCTGGCAGCCTCTCTGGGGGTTGTAACTCCTTTTTGTTCCTGCTCAGCCGTTCCACTCTTTATCGGTTTTGTACAAGCCGGTGTGCCTCTGGGGGTGACGTTTTCATTCCTTATAGCAGCTCCCATGGTGAACGAAATAGCTTTAACTCTGTTGTTCGGTTTATTTGGCTGGAAAATCGCCACGCTGTATCTCGGTCTTGGGCTTGGGGTTGCCATTTTTGGTGGTTTGCTACTGGGTCGTCTCAATCTTGAAAAGTATCTGGAACAATGGGTTCAGGATATTCCAACGAAACAGCTTTCCTTCGAGTCTGAGAAGATATCCTTTTCCCAGAGACTTATAGCCGGTTCTCTTGCTGTAAAAGATGTGGTGGGGAAGGTCTGGTTATACATTTTATTGGGAATCGGGGTGGGCGCATTTATACATGGCTATGTCCCGGAAAATTTTATGGCTTCCTTTATGGGTAAGGATGCCTGGTGGTCTGTTCCCCTGGCGGTGCTCATCGGGATCCCCATGTACAGTAGTGCTGCAGGAATTATTCCTGTAGTACAGGCGCTTTTGGCCAAAGGTGCAGCTCTGGGAACAGCTCTGGCCTTTATGATGAGCGTGGTGGCTTTATCTTTTCCGGAGATGATAATTTTGCGTAAGGTTTTAACCATACGGTTGATTGGTATTTTTATCAGTATTGTCGCAACTGGCATACTGTTCGTTGGTCTTGTTTTCAATCTGGTATTATAGGAGCATAGTGATATGTTAAATGTAAAAGTTTTAGGCGGTGGATGTTCAAACTGTAAGGTCACTTATAGTCTTATAGAGAAAGTTGCACGTGAAAGAGGGGTTGATATTGCATTAGAAAAAATTGAAGACATTCAAGATATCATGGCTTACGATGTTATGTCGACTCCTGGAGTTGTTATAGAAGAGACCGTGGTCCACAGGGGTGGCGTTCCATCTCGCTCCCAAGTCGAAGCCTGGTTTTCAAAGGGCTAAATCTTTATCTTTTTTCCACTTTGTTTATGCGGGAGAAAAGAAGCTTTATTCCTCAGATCATTAAACTATAACTGTCTATCTTTTCTATCAAACTAGATCAATTACCTTGCTAAAATTCTATTAAATACAAAGTTGATTTTTCTCTCCGTTTTTCCTTTTTGTCTAATTACATATTTTTTAGCATCCATCCTTTTATCTTCAGAACAAACAATGTCCTGTCTGTGTTTATTTTGTATTGCCACTTTATATTCGTTTCACACCAAGTCTCTTCATTAGGTCTGTAGACCAGCACTTCCTAAAGCCTAGGGGTGATATTTGGCTGCTTATGGTTGCGCAATATATTGTGTGATTGATGTGGTTTTTTCAGAGACTTATGAATACCGGTTTAATCTTGAGCCCTGTTTCAGGGGAAAACTGTTTTAGGCTGAATAAGCCGGGGGGTGGTTAGGGGTTCTTTGTAGGCTTGCTGTACTCAAATAGTTGATAGTTTGATTTTTCCATGCCCAATCTTGAATAGACTTTTTGTGCTTTTTCATTGTTGTTGTCAACGTACAGTCTTATTCCGACTATTTCTTCCGATTCATCAACCTGAGTTTTAACAAACTTATACATATGTTTATATAAACCTTTTTGTCTATATTCCTTGTGAACAAAGACACTTTGGATCCACCAGAATAGACCGTTTCGCCAGTCGCTCCATTCATATGTAATCATGAGACAAGCTCGTACAATTCCATCGATTTCACAAACGATGTAGAAGCCCTTCGATGGGTTGCTGAATATCGCCTCAACGCCTGCTTTTAATACTTCGCTATTAAGAGAGATGTTCTCAGTTTCCAGAGCCATGGCCTGGTTAAAGCTAACGATGCTGGGAATATCCTCGCTGACCGCCCAGCGGATAGTTTGTTTTGACATTACTTCATCTTTTTTGGTCTGAATCCGATACGGTCGTAAGGATTTATCACACTTGATATGATATTACGCAGGTGCGCATTAATGCGTTTGAGGTATCTGAAATATAGAACAAGAATTGCTACACTGGCGGTGTCCAGTTCTTCTTCGTTGCTTACTATTAGTTCTTCAATATGCTTATCACAAGTCCTGCCAATCTCTCGAGTCTCCGAATATATTTGAAGTGCTTTGTTTTCATCCCCTGTTTCAATACACTCAGGAGCCTCTTTAAACATCCTTTTGATAGCTGCTTCGATTTCGTGAAGTATTTCTTTCCTTTTTTTACCTTTAATTTCGTCTGGGTGCATTTCTGTAAGATCAACGATATTTTTTATATAATCGCCTATTCGTTCGACATCTACAATTACAGTTGATAAAACTAATCCTGCTGCCAGACTCTCATTACCCTGTACAGTTAGATGAGTTATAACTTTTCTTCTGATATCTCTTTCATATTTATTTATTAGCTTGTCCTTTTTAAATATGAGTTTTTGAACTGTGCTACGGTTATCTCCCCAAAGCGCATCAACAGCATCATTGAACATTTCTGCATCAATGTTTATTGCTTCGTAGGTTAAGTCCCAAGCCTCATTGAGCAAGTTATCGCTGGACCAAAGGTTTTTGATTTCATTCCACATATACTGACCTCTATTTTTTTAGAAAAACACTATAAATATTATTGGTATAAAATATATCATTGAGTAGAGAGACAAAAATATAATCAAATTCTTTTTAGATAAAGATACATACTCACTTGCTTTTTCAGCTAAAGTGATGGGAATAAATTTTAATGGGTAGAAAATCAAAATTCCAAAAACATTAAAAACCAGATGTGCAAATGACGCTGTTACTGCTACTGGGTTCCCCGTAGCTAGGGCTGCTAGTAACGCAGTACCCGTTGTACCTATGTTGGCTCCCATTGTGTAGGGAAATATTTTTCGCAAACTGACTATACCAGCACCTGCTAGAGGTACGATAAGTGATGTGGTAACAGAGCTGCTCTGTACGATGAAGGTCATGCCCATTCCCCAGGTCATACCCATAAGGTCATTTTTAAATAGATATTTATTTATAATTACCTCAATTTTATCAACCACTAAGGATCTAATTGTTTTTATTAGTAAACCTAAAGCAGCAAACATACCTATAATCGAAATTATCATGAGTATAATATCATTATATGGAACGTTTGTAAATATGGAATCTATGAAATTGATAACTGGGTTTAGTATAGCCTTTAAAGGATTAAATAATTTCATTCCTCCAACACCTTCGAATTTCTCATCTAAAAACAGTGCCACTTTTTGAATGAAATGAAATTTCAATTCCAGGGGAAATAAAACTATAACTGCACAAATATTAAAAAAATCGTGAACGATTCCAGCAGCAAAAGCTCTTTTAAATTCCGCTTTTCTTCCGATGTGTCCTATAGATACAAGTGTATTTGTGACAGTTGTTCCAATGTTGGCCCCCATGATTATGGGGATAGCATTTTCCAAATTTACAACTCCACCTGCAACCAAACCTACTACAATGGATGTTGTGGTCGAAGAGCTCTGAATTAGTGATGTAGCGACAATTCCAATGATGAGTCCCGTAAAGGGGTTGGAAGTCGTTTGTAACATTGCCTCAGCAAATTCTTTACCGAAAAGCTTAAAACTATGACCTAGAAGATTTATCGTCAGGAGGAACAGATAAATCGTAACTATTACAGTTAAAATCTTAATTATCTTCTGGCGTGTTTCCTGGTTCAAAATTTCCCTCTTTTTTTACAAAAACAAATATGAGAGCTTGATTATTTTTAATAAAATATCGGGAGCAATATAGTGTTTATATTTCCAGATACTTCAGTCGAATTATTTGGATAATGAGAAAATCAATTATATAATTTTATAGTGTTGCACAAATGTACACTATAGATAATCTCAATATCTTTTTATTTCCCAATAATTTGGGAAATAAAAAGCGTTTCGAATCACAGATTAAACAGGTAATTTTCACTTTGAGCGTCTTTAAATGCAAATCCTATATGCACAAAAGTGCATTATTTATATTCACAACCAGATATTTTTAACGACCAAAAGGTCGGTTATATACTATAGTAATATTAATTTAATATATATAGTAGTGGTAGTATAGCAACCAAGAAGTGTTAATAAGTAAGTATATAATCACTATCAAGTGCAATAAAAACAAAGGTTAAAGGGTATATAATAACATAAGAAAAACTGTTGATATGTTTACACTAACTGTTAAGAGATGTTTGTTTGTTGGTAGACAGTGCGCGGTTGTAAACAGCATCATAGGGTACAGGGATAAAAGCTACAATGTGGATAACTATATTGTTAATAGTAGTCATAACTTTACTTATCACCCTTAAATGGATAAAAAACAATATCTCACATTTCGGAATAAGGACATTATGATGTGTATAACCTCAATTAAGTATTCATTTACGAACCG
>JACKQG010004921.1_pt1 | contig 15114 bp, 3 predicted proteins | sample 8237621 | NCBI WGS metagenome assembly JACKQG01 (sample SAMN15677084, study PRJNA649215) | marine metagenome | biome: marine; feature: Black Sea; material: saline water; isolation source: suspended particulate matter (SPM) from the Black Sea western gyre | collected 2013-06-09/2013-06-10 | depth... | reverse complement strand
TCAGGATATCACCGGCGATCCAGTTGATCACTCCCGATTTAATCCCCGACCAGGCAGTGTGTTTTTCGTCCAGGATCTTGAATGAAAGGTTTTTATAGTATAACGTCAGGCTGCCTTTTGAGTAATTATCGTTGAATTGGATTCCATGAACAATCATTTTACTCACATGTCCGCTTTCGAATTCAGCCGGCAACAATTTGGAGAGCATTGTATTGACCTGGGGAAGTTCGAAGGAGGTAAGGAGAGCCGACGGAATGGTAAAGCGATTCATCGGATCGCCGAACACGAAATTGATAGTAGCCTGTAATTTTCCTGTTCCCTGCAGATAAGCTTCAGCTTTTAACGGAGAGACTTTTTTCTCTGCCAGCCAGAGCGAGTCGTTTGTCAATCCTGTCAATGTGCCATTTAGGCGGTCAAAAGAGATGGTCCCCGGCTCCTTGGAAACCTGTTCCGAATAGTTGGCTTTTCCGCTGCTCAGCACCAGGGAGTCGATCCGGATATAGGTTTTCAGCTCCCTGATCAGCTGTTGTGGCATCGGAGGTTTGAATCCCGGCTTCATGGGAATCCGTTTATCCCGATAATCATCCATCACCAAGCTGTCGATCTGTAATTTTCCGGCTATCAGTCGCTTGTGAAGCATCAGCTCACGCCAATCGATCCTCAACAGGGAGATCTTTTCAATTTGAATATCCAATCGATCAGTTTGAAAACCCAGTTTTCGGGTAAAATCATATCGGTTGTACAGGGGTTCCAGGTGGAAGTTCTTCACATAAACCTGATTTTGCCGGGTTGATAAACCTATTTCACCTGCATTCAACGCATACATCCCATTACCGGTTTTTTGCCTGATCCCGCGAAGGATCACCTCTATGTCATCTGTGTTGTAAATGCGTGGATCTGTTCTCCAGGTGGAATCAACCCACAAGTTGCTGATCCTGATGTCAAACGAAGGAATCGTAAACTCTTTGACCGTGTCGGAGGATCCGTCGATGAATCCAAGGCTGCCTGTTTCCAGTAAAATCTCTCCGATCGTTACGAGTTTCCAGCCTTTCGGAAGCGGAATTGATTGCGTTGTATCTATTTCCTGACGAGCTGTATCCGCTTCCTGGATAGCCGTATCCTTTACCGCTTCCTTCATACGCATGATTTTCAAATCCGGCGATTTGATCACGATGCGCTTCACATCAACAATCTTGCGAAAGATGACCTTCTTCAGATGGAGGTCATACACATTAAGCTTGTCAACATGCAGCTGGATCAACATCGGTGGAGCTGAATCTGCCGCTTTCATATCATTGTAAACAGCAGTATCCGGAATGAGAGAGAAATCACGTATATAGAGATGGCCTCCGAAAATGCCATAGTCAAGCTTGCCAATATCAGCCTGATACAACCCTTTACTCTCTTTATGAATGGCATCTTCGATGGTTCCCTTAATCAGGTTTCCCCAGTAGAAATAGCCTACAACAAACACGACCAGGATGATACCAGCCAGGATGCTCAGTATCCAGATAAGGATTTTTTTCCATCTGGGCCGTTTTTTCTTTTCCATTGATTTATTTTTTTTGCGATTTCATCTCCCGCTTATATTCCTTTTTAAATGCTTTTTGTTCCCTTGAATTGATTCCTTCACTCGATTTCAATCCTTCGAGAATCGACTTCCAGAAAAAATTAAAATATCCTTTTTCCTCATTCCGGTGATTCCAGATATATCCTCTCCGGTGAATACCAAAGTATCCCGGATTCTCCTGCGGGACAGCCATATTTATCAGGATTTGCATTATGTCTGTACCCACCTTGTTCAGAAAATTTTTCTTCACATGCAGTAATTCAATCTGGAGGCCCTGATAATAAAGATCCAGGATGCCTGTTGCATAGGTGTTGTTTCCTCGCATCCAGTGGATGTTCACACTATCAACCACACCGCTCTTGATCTTTACCGGAGCTACTTTTGAAACCATCGGGTTGAACAGGGTCATATCAACACGACCGGTTTTCCCCTTGAAATAAAATGTATCTACCGGGGATTGCATCGGGAACCTGAACTCCCCTTCCATCTTAGCTTTTCCCATCATGTAAACAGATCCGCCTGCAACCAGCTCATCTCCATCGGAAATCATCAGCGAGTCGGTAGTGAATCCTTTAGCCAGGAAATGCATTTGATTGAAAAAGATCATCCCCGGTTCCTGCTCAGTCTGCTCCCTGTAAGTCACCTCCCCGTTGGTCAGTAGAAGGGAATCGATATCCATAGGGACCGGAATATTATGGATAGCTTGCTGAATCATGGGTGGCCGTTTCCAGTATGGGAATTTCACCCTCTTGTCGCGGTAATCGTCGAGTGACAACCAATCTATTGCAATGAGGCCGACGTGTAATCGCTTCTCATTCAATAATCGTTTAAAATTCAGCCGCTTCAATTTGATGGTGCCTGTCTGGATTTCCATCCTGTCAGTTTGATATCCCAGTTTCCGTGAGTACCTAAAATCTGAATAGTTTGGCGTTAGTGCGAAGGAGTCGATCTCCAGGATGGATTGTTGGGTAGATAGATGCAATCCGGCAAAGGAGATTGTATTCATGCTGTCTTTGGTAACCATGGCGTATCCACCCGTTCTGAGATCGATATCCTGACAGTGAAAGATCGCCGCTTGATCCGGAAACTGATCTGATGTATCGTAACTGAATCCCCTGATCATTGCATAGATATTATCCAGGGAGAGTGTGGTAGTGGTTGTATCTCTATGGTCGATATAGGTAATATAGTTGATTTTGCCTTTGTCCAGATTCAGTCTGGAGATCGCCATTTTGTTAAACGGGCTATTAATTTCCGGGTGAGTAAATTGCCTTTTTTTCTTATCGGGATGGCTCTTTTTCGATTCCTGTCTGACAAGGGTGACCTCCGGCTCTTTGATGTCGATAGAACCAATTGCCAGCTCTTTGTCAAACAACACTCTCTCCAGATTGAGGGCGTTTAGTTGGAAGGAAGGAATCGAAATGTCAATTTCAACAGGAGGAGGCATTTTCTGGTTTGGCCTTTTCATCGGAGCAATGCGCAGGTCTTTTATAGCCAGGTCTGGTGGATAAGAGTCCGATAAAAACCTCGAAAAGTTGATGGTATAGGCGCTATCAAGAATAAGTGGTGCGTTAGTATCGAGTTTAAAAGAGAGATGATCGTAACGGAATATTTTTATTCCTTTATCCCATCCTGAGAGATCCATCAGAAATCCGGACAGCTGGTAATCAAAATTCTTTAGCCGAATACACCCGGGCTTCTCATGGTGGCGCTGGATCATATCAAGTGTACCCTGATTGATGTTCAACTGCTCCAATTCGATCCGGTTAACGACTTCATGAATCACGGCGAATAGAGCCCTCTGTTGATGTTTCTTCTTCGTCTTTTTATTTAAGTGAACGAATACACGGGGTTTATCAAGCCGTATATGTTTCGCATAAAAGTGCCTCGAACGGATCCAGTTTATATGATTAAATCCATTGACATCCAACGCTTCAATCCGGATACTCATTTCCTCTTTGATTGTATCCAGCTTAGATTTTCCGGTGATATCGGCCATGTAGGTAAGGCCTTTAACTTCCAGATTTGCCGCCAGTGTGTTGAAATAGAACTCGTTGAAGGATACCTGATGCTGGTCATCCCGTGAGTTGTACCGGAAATCCCTAGCCTGTAGATCCAGGTCGAGTTTCCCCAGGATCTCTTTTTGATCCTGCCATTTCAACGAATCAACATCTATACCGGTCAGATAGAGATCGATCAATCCGGATATCCGCTCATCTTGCTGTCCACGGGTTTTATCCAGAAACCTGATCTTTCCATTGCTGATCTCCACGGAACCTGCCCGTAATGATTTCATATAAGGCGATACCAGGTGAGGAATGATATTGAGTTTCGTAATGAATGTCTTCTTCTTCTCTGCGCTATCTGACGGAGGCTCTCTTCCTCTGTATTGAATAATGTCGAGGTCAGGTTCCAATACGGATAACTTAGCGAAATTCAACCTCCTGAAGTTGAACATTTTACTTATATCAACCTGGTAAAACCGAACTTCAGGGAACATCAGGTGGTAAAAAGAGTTGCTTTTATATCTCACTGTTTCATCCTGATGTTTGGAGATGGAAAGTAAGGTATTTAAGACCTCAATACTGGATTTCCGGGTATTCACTTTTACCTTATATGCACGTAATTCATGCAGCTTATCCTCCAAAGCCAGGGTGAAGTTAGTCAGATCCAGTTCAATATCTTTGGCATAGAGGATTTTGGTGGTATCGAGATGAGCCAGCGAGTCGATTTGAAACTGATGAAACTGAACATCAGCTTTGGAAATATTGACCTCCGGATAAGGATCCCTGATACTGGCAAAATAATCAAATGAGGCGTTTTTTAGTGAAAAGGTGTCGATCTTGAAACTTCTGATCTTATTGTCGAAGACCGTAAAGAGGTTCGCGATGGTAATCTTCTTTTTCGCTCTGTGCCTGACAGGATCTTCAGGGTTCCTGTGTTTGAACACTTTCACAGATAGATCTTCGATTTCAATCGCATTGATCCATATCTCCTTGTCAAGCATTGCCTTGAATATATCCACGTCATCAATTGAGAACTCAGGAAGGTAAATCTGGAACAACTGACCTGCTCTGGATGCTGCAACTCTCTTTTCGGTTAAATTAGGGGTTAGGGTTAGCTCTTTTCCAAATAACCGTGAACCTTTTAACGAAAATCCTACTTCATCGGCATGAAGAAAATAGAGACTGTCGGCCAGGCTGTATTTAAAATTCTTGATGATCAGCTCAATATCTTTGGAATAGAAGACGTGGTCTTGTTTATAATACTGGAGCGCATTGAGATCAAAATCCCTGAGAATGGCTGAGAAAAGGTATTCTCCTTCGTTGATTTGTCCGGATTTAATGATCTGCTTTCCGGTAAATGATCCATCGCTCACACTGATCGAATCAATTTTAACTTCCGAAAAGAAAATCGACATCATGGGGTAAATATCCTTGTATATCCGCTTGAATTTCTCCTTTTTCTTATGGATTGTATCAGGATAGGCTACAAAATTGATGACGGGTTTGCTGAGTTGAATCTCCTGCAGATGAATGATACGGGCAAAATATATTTGTTTAAGATCCAGTGATTTAAGAACAAGTTTTTCGTAGGATAGCCCATACAATGAACTTTTCGCTTTTCTCTCTTTTTTCAACTCCTGGTAGAGTTTCTCATTGGGGATCAGCTTGAAATCTGTGACCGTTGCCTGGCCCGTGAAAATATTATACCGGAATTTGTCGAAATTGATCTCATAAAGTCCGTTGCTGGTTTTATGAATTTTATTTTGAAGAAAACCTTTGATAAAATATTCCCCAAAATAGCCGAGAGCAATGTACAGCGAAAACAAGATTACAAAACTCAAGACAAACAGAGTTGTCAGAATTTCCAAAACAATTCTCGAAACACTTCTTTTAGTGGTTTTTTTTTGTCGCCGGCCATGAACCATAGGAGGGTATGAATCTACGGTAAAGATAGAAAATTCCCTCTAAATTGCTATCTTGCACACCAAAAATAGGATAATTCGTTTTTTCAATTGACAATGGAATACAACTTTTCGGAAGTAGAGAAGAAGTGGCAAAAATACTGGCTGGATCACGGAACATTCCGGGTTGAAATAGATTACTCAAAACCCAAATTTTACGTTCTCGACATGTTCCCATATCCATCCGGGGCAGGCTTACATGTAGGGCATCCTCTGGGATATATTGCGTCAGACATTTATGCACGATTCAAGCGATTAAAAGGGTTTAATGTTCTGCATCCGATGGGATATGACGCCTACGGATTGCCAGCTGAACAATTTGCCATTCAAACCGGGACCCATCCGTCAATCACGACCGAAAAGAATGTCATTCGCTACCGTGAACAGATGAGTAAGATCGGTTTTTCCTACGACTGGTCACGAGAAATAAAGACCTGTGATCCGGATTATTACAAATGGACCCAGTGGACTTTCATCCAGCTATTCAACCATTGGTACGATCCGGATAAACAGAAAGCTGAATCGATCGAAACGCTGATCAGCAGGCTTTCAACGGAAGGCTACGATGAGGTTACGTCAGCTCAATGGAATAGCAAAACAAAAAAGGAGCAACAGGAGTTTCTGATGAACTACCGCCTGGCATACCTTTCCGATGCTATGGTGAACTGGTGTCTGGAGTTGGGAACGGTTTTGGCCAATGATGAGGTGAACAACGGAATTTCTGTACGGGGAGGGCATCCCGTTGAACAGAAGCTGATGAAACAATGGTTCTTACGTATCACCCCTTATGCTCAACGCCTGCTGGATGGTCTGGATACGATCGATTGGTTTGAATCCCTGAAAGAGATCCAACGGAACTGGATCGGTCGTTCGGAGGGTGCGGATATTTTTTTCCCGATCCAGGATACCGATTACAAACTGGAGATCTTCACTACACGTCCGGATACCATTTTTGGATCAACCTATATGGTTCTGGCTCCTGAGCATGAGTTGATAGAGAAGATTACCAGTGCCGACCAGAAAGAGGAGGTGATGGATTATATTGAGAAAGCAAGAAACCGTTCCGAACGGGAACGTATGACCGATGTCAAACACATCACCGGAATATTTACAGGCGCCTACTGTCTTAATCCGCTAAACGATCAACCGATTCCCATCTGGGTAGCCGACTATGTGCTTGCCGGTTACGGGACCGGCGCTATTATGGCTGTTCCGGCACATGATCAACGTGATTATGAGTTTGCAACACATTTTGGTTTGCCCATTATTGAAGTGGTTTCCGGTGGTGATATCTCCGAAAGTTCCTACGATGCAAAAGAGGGGACCCTGATCAACTCTAACTTCATCAATGGCATGTCAGTAAAAGAGGCGGTACAAGCCGTAACCGAGCGATTAGAGGAGATGGGAATTGGCAAAGGGGCTATTAACTACCGGTTGCGCGATGCCATTTTCAGCCGGCAACGTTACTGGGGAGAGCCATTTCCGATCTACTACAAAGATGGGATTCCCTACCCTCTCAATGAATCTAAACTTCCGTTGCGTCTTCCCGATGTTGATAAATACCTTCCCACCGAAACGGGTGAACCCCCTCTGGCAAGGGCTAAAAAGTGGAAAACTAAGGAAGGATATCCGCTCGAAACATCTACTATGCCAGGATTTGCAGGATCCAGTGGGTACTACCTCCGGTATATGGATCCGAAAAATGATAACGAATATTTCTCCAGGGAAGCGGCGGAATACTGGCAGAATATCGACCTCTATATTGGCGGTTCAGAGCATGCAACGGGTCATCTAATTTACTCCAGGTTTTGGAATAAATTTTTATATGATATTGGATTAATCCAAAACGAAGAACCCTTTAAAAAGTTGATAAATCAAGGAATGATTCAAGGCATTAGTCAAAAAGCTAAAGGTTTTAAATCTGGATCCCTTGGTGATATGAAATTTTATATTATTCCACCTGATTTTACATATATAGAAGACAATATATCAGAAAAATACCCGCGTTGGCGTAATATTCCTATTGAATTTGTCAAGGATGGCAAATTAACTGCAATGAACCTTGAACTTATGAAACAGAAATATCCACTCTTTGATGACTTACAAATAGCTACAGTAAAGGATATTATTGATTTACCTCCCAAAAGGAAATCTAGATTACCACAAACCCAAGAAAGTCTTATTCATGATGGCTGGGTGGAATTAAAGCCTGAAGTGGAGAAAATGTCAAAATCAAAATTCAACGAGGTGAATCCCGACCAGATCATTGAAGAGTATGGCGCCGATACCCTGAGGATGTATGAGATGTTCCTGGGCCCGCTTGAGCAATCAAAACCCTGGGATACACATGGTATCGAAGGCGTATTCCGGTTTATCAAGAAAGTGTGGCGGCTCTATCACGATGATTCTAACCAGTTTCGCGTAACCGATGAGGCCCCTACAATGAAGGAGCTCCGGGTATTACACAGAACCATTAAAAAGGTACAGGAAGATATTGAATGGTTCTCGTTCAATACCGGAGTAAGCACATTCATGATCTGTGTAAACGAGTTGACCGAACTGAAGTGCCACAAAAGGGCTATCCTTACCGATCTGGCCATCATCTTATCGCCATATGCTCCACATCTGGCGGAAGAACTATGGGAACAACTGGATCATAAGGAGAGCATCTCCAAGGCCTGTTTTCCCGATTTCAACGAAGAAATTCTAAAAGAGAATACGTTTGAGTATCCTGTTTCGTTTAATGGTAAACTTCGCTTTAAGATCACGCTTCCACTCGACCTGAATGTGGCCGATATCGAAAAAGCAGTCCTTGAAGCTCCGGAATCAGCAAGATGGTTGCAGGAAAAACCTCCAAAGAGAGTCATTGTCGTTCCGAAAAAGATCGTCAACGTGGTGATATAAATAGGAACACCTGTAGGGGCGACCGGGTTTATATGGAAGATTACATCTGTAGGGGCGACCGGGTTTATATGGAAGATTACATCTGTAGGGGCGACCGGGCCGGTCGCCCCTACAGAATGATCGTCCTTGCATTTCTCCTAATCCAATCCACATTCCTCATTGGACAGGATCTAACTCCTGTGAAGAACGAAGCCTTCACTCAGGGCGAATTCCTGAAATACCGTGTCTATTACGACTCCTATGTTACAGGAAAGGTAACTGCCGGAATAGCTACGGCGGAGGTTAAATTTGATCTGGAAGAGGTGAACGGAAGGCAAACTTATCACCTGGTTGGCAAAGGCAAAACCCGGGGAGCGTTTAACTTGTTTTTTAAAGTAAACGACCGGTTTGAAAGTTTTATAGACAAGGAATTGCTTGTTCCATGGAAATTCATCCGGCGAACAAAAGAGGGAGATTACGAATACGATGATGATGTAAAGTTCAACCAGTTCACAGGAACTTATTCGAGCACACGCAAGAATAAATCAATGCCCAGAGGAACGCAGGATCTGATCTCTGCATTATATGCTGCCCGAACCTATGACCTTTCTAACGCTTTGCCCGGAGATAATTTTCCTATTACCTTTTTGTTGGATGATTCGATTTACGTTTCGGCAATCCTGTATATGGGAAAAGATGATGTGGTGACTGACCTTGGGACATTCCGTTGTCTCCGGTTCCAGCCTATGGTCATATCCGGAAACGTCTTCTCCCAGCCCTATCCCATGGATGTCTGGATAACGGATGATAAAAATCACATCCCTCTGCTGATTAAATCTGCTGTCATTATCGGATCTATCAAGATGGAGCTCATGGAATACAAAGGGCTGGCAAATCCCATGACTTCGATGATTAAGCCTCCGAAGAGAAAGAGATCCAAAAAGAAGAGAAAAAACTGAAATTCAGTATAACGAAAAGTACCTGTTCAACTGGGAGGAGTGTTAATTTTACTCTTTCTGCGTTGTTTTTATGGAAATCTCGGAATTCGCTTATCTTGATACATGAAAATCAAATCGCTTTCTTATATTCATCTTTTCCGATAATATTGTACCTTTAATGATTCCAAATAAATAATTATGAGATCAATCGCTATTTTCATTATCCTTTCGTTTTTATTAACTGGTCATCTGGTCTCCAACTCACTAACTCACCAACTCACCAATTCACTAGTTCACCAGTTCACCAGTTCACCATTGCCACGTCACTTCGTTCCTCGCAATGACACAATTCATCGGCCTCATGATATTAATTACGAAAAGCAATGGGCAAAAGTCGACTCGCTTACCGAATCGGGACTTCCCCGGTCAGCTCTGAAAATTATCGATGAAATCTATTCCCTGGCGAATTCAGAGAAAAACAATCCCCAGGTGGTCAAAGCAATCCTCTACCGGATTCGGCTGAACTCCGATTTTCAGGAAAATTTTCCTGTTCATGCCATCCGGGAGATTCAAAAGGAGATTGCCATTTTACAGAAGCCTGTTAAACAGATCCTGCACTCCATCCTTGGAGAGCTCTTCTGGAACTATTTCCGGATGAATCAATACCGTTTTCAAAATCGAACCTCCATTCCCGGTGATCAATCTGACGATCCGGAAACCTGGGATCTCAACACGCTGGCCTCCCATATCATTCTCAACTACAGATTATCCCTATCTAATGATATCGTATTGCAGGATATCCCTATTGAGCAATTTCAAGCTATCCTTGATCGGCCTGTTCTTGCTAAAGGAGGAGCAGATCCAATGCCTGAGTTTCGTCCTACTCTCTTTGATTTCCTGGCTCACCGGGCACTTGACTTTTTTACTACATCGGATCTTCTTTTAAATCAATCCGTCCATACATTCAGCCTGGATAATGCAGCTTTCTTTGATCCAATTCAAAAATTTATCAACAACCCCCTCCAACCCAAAGGGATTCAGGCCCGGTCTGTTGATGGTCCGTTTATTCCGCCAGAAAATGATACTTTATCGGTACCCTGGTATGCGATGCGGATATTTCAATCACTTGATCAGTTTCACGTTGACGATAAAAATCCCCGTGCGTTGATTGATGTTGAGCTTGACCGCTATGCATATGTATTGCGCGAAAGTACTCTGCCTTATAAAGATAGTCTATACATACAAGCCCTGATGCAATTTGAACAGGATTATGCCTATTCTCCTTTTTCAACTGAAATTTCATTTGTTATCGCAGAAAAACTGATACAAGAAGGTGCAACATACGATCCTCTGATCTCAGGTGCTCATAAGTGGGATCTGAAAAAGGCCTTGCAGATATGCATGCAGGCGAATGAAAAATTTCCCGATGCAGCTGGGAGTAAAGCATGCCGGAGACTCATCAAACAGATCAAAGAGCCTTCCCTGAATATCACATCGGAATATGCTATTATCCCCTCCCGGCCGGCGCTGATCTCATTGGGATTTAAAAATGTTTCAACCATACACTTCCGGATGGTAAAAGCCAATCCGGATCAATTTCCGTCTGTTCTTTCTGGATTGAAGCAGGCAGAGATTTTCAACCACCTGACCCGTTTGGAAATGGTATCCAGCTGGTCTGTTTCATTGCCGTCCGACGGCGATTACCAGGAGCATCAAACGGAGATGTCAATCCCTGCCGTTGAGCCGGGTTTCTATGTCCTTTTCTCCTCATCTGACTCCTCCTTTCAAAATCCTGAAATGCCTTTTACCTATCAATCTCTCTGGTCATCACAAATTAGTTATGTTACCCAGCGTATAGCCAGTGGAGGGGTCGATGTTTATCTATTGAACAGGGAAAGCGGCAGGCCTTTACCAAACTTGCTTGCCGAAGCCTATTCCAGGAGCTATAACTCCAGGGAGAGAGTTTATACCACAACGAAAACAGGCGAATATCATTCAGATGCTTCCGGATTTTTCTCAATTCCGGCTCCAGAGAAACGAGGCATTCATACTAATCTTTACCTGAAGATCCACGAAAAAAATGACCTGTTGATCACCGAACCATTTTATCTCTATCCCGCCGTTACACGGGCAACCAGGACCATTGAACAGACACGGTTTTTCACCGACCGTGCGATATACCGGCCGGGGCAAATTATCTATTTTAAAGGGATTATGCTTGAGCGGACTGGAGATTCGTCCTCTTTGAAAACAAACAAGACAATCCGGGTTGCATTCACTGATGTGAACGGACAGGAGATTTCAGAACAGACCTTCACGACCGATTCTTATGGTGCATTCAATGGCTCCTTCATTGCGCCAACCGGCCTATTATTAGGTGACATGCGCATCTTCAATAAATCGGGCTCAATTACTGTCTCAGTGGAAGAATATAAAAGACCCACTTTTGAAGTGCTGTTCGATCCAGTAGAAGGAAGTTATAAACTGGGAGAGCAGGTGACGGTGGTTGGCAAAGCAATCGGGTATGCCGGAAATGCTGTTGATGCCGGTACTGTCAGTTATCGTGTAGTACGAACCGCTCATTTCCCCTTTTGGAACCGGATGTGGTACTACCCCTTTCCCTCTTCCCCCGAAACAGAGATCCTCAATGGTACTGTCATCACGCAATCGGACGGATCGTTTACCATTTCCTTTGATGCGATCCCTGACCTCATCGTGCCAGCCCAAACCAAACCGGTATTCACATTCCAGGTTTATGCTGATGTAACCGATATCAACGGGGAGACCCGTTCGGGGCAGGAGTCAATATCCGTTGGTTATATTTCACTGATTATCGATTTCGAAGTTCCTGAAAAACTGAATCTTACAAAAGTTAACGCGCTCTCACTCAGCACAACCAACCTGAATGGGAGGGCTACTCCTTCCGATGTACAAGTTGTCCTATCCAGATTGGATGAGCCGGAACGACCGTTCAAAAAACGTCTTTGGGGTCGTCCTGATCTTACCCTCATGTCGGAAGAAGAATTTTATTCTCAATTTCCAAATGACATTTACAACAACGACGATGACCCGGCGACCTGGGAAATATCATCAACGGTATTCGACAAGGTGTTGAACACTTCCAGAGATACACTGTTGAATTTCACAGATACCGGATACCGGATACCGGATGCCGGATATTATAAAATAGAATTGAGTGCGACTGACCCTTTCGGCCAGAAAGTTGAAAAGATCGTCTACTTCATCGCATTTGATCCGGATAGCAAACGGGTTCCTGTTCCCGAAACGAACTGGTTTGTTCCATTGCAGGTTGAGGGAGAGCCAGGAGAGTACGCCTCCTTTCTTATCGGCACCAGTGAAAAAGATGTACAGGTTATCTGGGAGATCCGGGTGAAAGATCAGCTCCAATCCAGGGAGTGGATCAAACTCAACAACCAGCAAAAAAAGATCGAGATCCCAATCCTTGAAGCATATCGTGGTAATTTCTCGGTGAATTTTCTCTTTGTCAAAGATAACCGGGTATACCAGAACAACCAGGTAATCACAGTTCCCTATACAGATAAAAAACTCGACATCACATTTGAAACATTCCGGAACAAGCTGATCCCGGGACAACATGAAGAGTGGAAGATTCGAATCACCAATGCAGATAAAAAGGGTGTTGAGGCCCAATTGTTAACCACTATGTATGATCGTTCCCTTGATCTCTTCAGGAGTAATACCTGGACCTTCGATCTCTACAGAAAATACTATTTCAACGATCCGTGGGAAATCCATGATGATTTCAGAACCTCAGCAAATTCCTGGTACTCAAGTTGGTCCCATGAAGTTGTCTCTCCCCGTGAATATGACCGGTTGAACTGGTTTGGACTTCGGGTAACACAACCTTTCTACTCGCGATCGGGAGGATTAAAAGGAGTATATATGGTGCATAAGATGGATGCCCCGGAAGGCGAACCTCCCATGGCCGGCAATGAAGATCTTCCGCCACTACCTCCTCAAGATGAGGGTATCACAGAAAAGGGTGAAAGCCTGGATGTACCTGCATTTCCCATTCGGAAAGATTTTCGTGAAACAGCGTTTTTTTATCCCTCATTAACCACCGATTCCGAGGGGAGCTTATATCTGAAGTTCACCGTACCGGATGCCTTTACCTCCTGGAAATTGCTCGGCCTTGGCTACACCAAACAGCTTGATTACGGGTTGATTGAGAAAGAGCTGATTACCCGGAAGGATCTGATGGTATTTCCCAATCCGCCCCGTTTTCTCAGGCAGGGGGATACCATTGTGTTCAGTGCAAAAATAGTCAACCTGAGTAATCATGAGATCAGTGGTGAATCAATGCTCAATTTGTCGGAAGCAGTTACGTTACAACCACTGGATAATTTGATCCAGAACCCGGTATCAGGCATCCGGCATCAGTCATCTGGAAATCACAGATCGTTTACCATTCCCGCCGGTCAGAGTGCCGGTGTCTCCTGGACCATCGCTATCCCGGTTACGAATTTCATAAGCCTGTTGAAATATCGTGTCACAGCACATGCAGGAAATTTCAGTGACGGAGAAGAGAACACCATCCCGGTGCTCACCAATCGAATGCTGGTCACCGAGTCACTCCCGTTACCGGTCAGAGGGCAAGGCACATTCAATTTCACATTCGATAAATTGAAAAACTCCGCTTCTCAGCCCGATGTCACTCTTGAAAACTACAGGTTGACACTTGAATTTGCCTCGAATCCAGCCTGGTATGTAGTCCAGGCATTGCCCTCTTTGAATGAAGTGATCTATAAAAATGCTGTTGAGATCTTCGGGGCTTTCTATGCGAATGGTTTAGCTGCATATATTGCTAATTCCCGGTCGGAGATCCGACAGGTATTTGAGAGCTGGAAAGCCTTGACGCCAGATGCCCTGCTGTCGAATCTGGAGAAGAATGAGGAGCTCAAAACAGCGATTCTGGAAGAGACACCCTGGGTGATGGAGGCTAAAAGCGAAACCCAGAGCAAGCGTCGTATCGGATTGTTTTTCGACATGAATAACCTGGAAAACAACCTGAAGCAAAACCTTGCGAAGCTCATCGAGATGCAGAAGCGTTCAGGTGGCTGGCCATGGTTTATAGGGATGCGTGAGAGCCGGGTGATCACATTAAACATATTGACCGGTCTTGGTCGCCTTAAGCATCTGGGTGTCAGATATCCCATGCATGAGGCCCAGGTGTCTGCCATGATCAAACGTGCTATTCAATACCTGGATGAGGAATTGGTCAACGATTATGAAAAACTGAAAAAGAGATTTCCTGATAAGATGGAGAAAAATTACTTGTCGCCTATTCAAATTAAATACCTCTACGCACGAAGTTTTTACAAACAGATGCCGGATGCCGGATACCGGATGCCGGATTCCTCGTCCAGTATCAACCAGGCACTTCAATACTATACTATCCAGGCTAAAAAGTTCTGGTTAAAACAAGATATCTACTCCCAGGGGATGATTGCACTTGCATTGAATCGCCTTGGAGATCGTGATTTCTCTTTGAAAATTCTACAATCCCTGAGCGAAAAAGCGTTGCATTCACCTGAAATGGGAATGTACTGGGCAACACAAATTGGCTATGAGTGGTACCGGGCTCCAATTGAAACCCAGGCCTTGTTGATCGAAGCGTTTGATGAGATTGTTGATGACCGGAAATCTGTTGAAGAGATGAAGATCTGGCTGTTGAAACAGAAACAAACCCAGATGTGGCGAACCAGACAGGCCAC
>JACKQG010004919.1_pt1 | contig 15122 bp, 10 predicted proteins | sample 8237621 | NCBI WGS metagenome assembly JACKQG01 (sample SAMN15677084, study PRJNA649215) | marine metagenome | biome: marine; feature: Black Sea; material: saline water; isolation source: suspended particulate matter (SPM) from the Black Sea western gyre | collected 2013-06-09/2013-06-10 | depth... | reverse complement strand
CCTCGTGCTAGAAATTTGGAAGGCCGAGAAGAAGGGGCGCAAGGAAGTGATCGGCGTGGTGGGGTGGCGGCGGAGTTGCCGAATTAGGCGTTCTTGGGAGCCTTGTACCCAGTCGGAGTCCGCCAGCGGTGGAGCTAGGTTTTCCGCTCCTTTGCCGTCGGCCAGGTGACAGGTGATGCACAACATGTTGTAGACTTGGACGCCCCGCTTGACTGATTCGCCGTGTTCGCCCTTGGGCATTTTCTTGATCTTCGGGGGACCGCCGGACTTGGCGATGATCTCACCATTCAGGCGCTTGATCATTTGGTCGCTCAGCTTGGCCACTTGTTCAAACTTGCTCTTTGTCAGAGGTTGCAGGGCGGCAATCGCCTTGTCCTGTTCCGGTGTGGCTCGCAGTCGTTCGGAGACTACTAGAGCAGTCATTTGTACCTTCTCGTGTTCATCCTCCAAGCCGTCGGAAATCGTTGCCAAGTTGAGGGAATTCATGCCTTCCAAGGCCCACAGGGCATGGACCTTGGCCAAATGGTTTTCGGTCGAGTTGATCACCTTTTGGAGGACGGGGATCGACTTTTTGTCGCGGCGCTCGACCAGCAGGCGCTGAGCGGTGTCGCGCCACCATCCGTTGGGATGTGAAAGGGTCTTTACCAGTTCCCCGACGGAGGCGCTTTGCAGCTTTGGCTGCGTCTTGCTACGCCCTTTGGCCTTGTTGACGATGCGGTAAATGCGACCCATTCCGACCGGCACCTCCAGTTTGCGTTCCAGAATGTAGGGCTTCAGGTAGAAACTGGTGACGTACACTTTGTGCTGTAGGATACCGCGATAGAGGTCGACCACGTAGATGCAGCCGTCCGGTCCGTTGTATATGCTGACGGGGCGAAAGCGCTCGTCGGTGGAGCAGAGAAACTCGCGCTTCTCGAAATCTTTGTCCGGAAAAAGTTGGTGAGTGCCTCGGCCAAGGCCTTTCTCCGTTTCCTTGAACCAGTGGCAGGTCACCGCATTGGCGGCCGGCTCGGGTATGAAGGCGGCTCCGGCATACCCTTCGGGGTAGCGGTCGGAGCGGTACACTCCAGGACCGGAAATCGCGGTGATGCGGGCGAGGCGGCCGTCCTTGCGCAGCATCTGCGGTTGGTAGCCACGGTTGATTCCTGGGTTGGGTCTGATCGAGTTGATGTCCACCGTGCCCACCGAGGGGTTGGAAAAGGCGCCGGCTGCCCCGTGATACATGTCCCAGTCGCTATTCAGGTAGCGCGAGTTGCTGGTGGAGTAGAGCCGTCCGTAATCGTCTTGGCAAATACCCCATTGGCCGCGGAAGCTCGAGTTGCCGGTGATCAGGCTACCGTCGCGGAAGATGAAGCGCTTGGAACTCTTGGCGTTGTACATCCAGTTGTCGAGGCAAGGCACGAGGCCGTTGTCGGTGTGCTCCACCGGGCCTTGGCGGGCATAGTTGCCGACCTTGGTCTTCTTGTCGCACTTTAGGTCGCCGTCGGTGTCCTGACAGTACCAGATCACGGGGGGTTCCGCCACCAGTACGCCGCCGTCCACCATGGCGATGGCCCGGGGCATGATTAGCTCGTCCAAGAAATCCGTCTTCTTGTCCGCCTTGCCGTCGTTGTCGGTGTCCTCGAGCACGACGATCTTGCCCACCTTCAACTTGTTCTCGTCGGTGCCTGCGACATCCGGCATGTAGCCGCGCATCTCGACCACCCATGCCCGACCGTCGCCGTCCCAGGCCATCGCCACGGGATCCACCACCATGGGCTCGGCGGCAAAGAGCTGTAGCTCGAAGCCCGGGGCGATCTTGAAGGTGTCGAGGGCCTTGTCTGCTGCGATCGTGTCCGAGGGACCCAATTCCCATTGGCGCCACTTCGGCGGGTCCGCCAATTTTTCGGCGAAGGCGTTAATGCCGACAAGAAGGGATAAGGCGGTTAAGAATTTCATTTTTTCCTTTTGGCTAACCTATGCAGTGGTTGCGATGCAAAAATGATGCAATTAGATCTTGTCGCCTAGCAAGCGAACATTGACCTTGCTCATTAAAGAAGCCAAACAGGAACGCCTCTTTACAAAATGAAAAAGCTCCTCCCCTCCCTTTGCTTCTTGTTCACGTGCTTGGCCCAAGCGGCCAAGCAACCCAATATCGTCTTCTTTTTTGCCGACGACCAGACCTCCAGCTCGCTCGCTTGCTACGGCCACCCCTTGGTCAAAACGCCCAATATTGATCGCCTAGCCGCGGAGGGCACGCGCTTCGCCAATGCTTTTGTCAGTCAGTCCATTTGCTGGGTCAGCCGAACTACGATATTGACCGGTCTCACGGGACGAAGCTACGGTACCCCGGGTAGGCATGACGCCGCTCGTCCCGAGATCGTTGAGGAACTCTACGTCGACCTCCTGCGCAAGGCGGGCTATCGCACCGGTTTTGCGGGAAAGTGGCACGCTAAGATGCCTAAAGGCTGGAAAGCCGCCGATCACTTCGACGTGTACCAACCGATCGGCCGCAACCCCTTTTACAAGAAGCAACCCGATGGCTCCCTGCGCCACGAGACCGAGCTGATCGTGGACCGTGGTATCGAGTTCATCGAGAACCAGCCAAAGGACAAACCCTTTGCCCTCAATATGTGGTTCAACGCCTGTCATGCAGAGGACAGCGACCGTCGGCCGGGCATCGGGCACTTCCCGTGGCCCCGGGCGGTAGACGGTATGTACGAGGAGGACGAGATCGCACCGCCCCGACTGAACGATTCCTATATCTTCGAGAAACAGCCCGATTTCCTCAAGACCACGATCAACCGCGAGCGCTTCTTCTGGCGTTGGAATACCGAGACCAAGTACCGTACCAACATGCGCGCCTACCTCCGCATGGTGAGCGGCATCGACAACGCAATCGGTCGCTTCATCAAGGCCTTGGAAGCGAAGGGATTGGCCGACAACACCATCATCGTTTACACCGCCGATAACGGTTACCATCTGGGCAACCGCGGGTTCGCCGGCAAATGGTCCCACTACGAGGAATCGCTCCGCGTGCCCATGATCATCCACGACCCCCGCGCTCCCAAAGCCGCCCGCGGTCAAGTAGTGGAGCATGCCGCCCTCAACCTCGACTTGCCGTCTACCTTTCTCGACTGGGCCGGGGTCTCCGTGCCCGAGCGCTACCAGGGGCTAAGCCTCCAGCCCATCGTTTCAACCGGCAAGGCGGATGATTGGCGCAAGCAGACCTTTCACGAGCATTTCGCGGTGCGTCATCGCATCCCCGCCTTTGAGGGCCTGCGCACAGACCGCTACAAGTACGTCCGTTACGTCGACGAGGACAACTACGAGTTCCTCCATGACCTCAAGAACGATCCCGACGAATTGACCAACCTCGCCCAAGATCCCAAGCATGGCAAGACGCTCAAGCAATTTCGCCAGCTGACGGATAAGCGGGTGGCCGAACTGGGTGGGCCTCTGTCCCCCATGAACGGTTCCTTGGGAGTTTCCACGCCTCCGCACCCCAAGGCGGCCGCCACCGTGGCCAACCGTCCGGGAGCCAACGGTTTTTCCAGTCTCCTCGGTGGCGGAATGCGCGGTTGGTCCGGTGACTCCAAGTTTTGGTCGCTTAAGAATGGAGTCTTGACCGGGAAGGCCGACGGTACGCTCAAGATGAACCATTTCATTACCTGGAAGGTGGCCACCGTGCGCAACTTCGACCTCAAGGTGAAGGTGCGAGTCTCCGCCGGAGGCAACAGCGGTATCCAGTACCGCAGTGCCCACGCCCCCGAGTTCGGGCTCGACGTGGTGACTGGTTACCAGTGCGACGTGGTAGCCGACAAATCCCAATACAACGGTATGCTCTACGAGGAAAAGGGCCGACGTATTCTTTCTCACACGGGGGAGCAAGTTATCGTTGACCCAAAGGGTGAACGCTGGATTGTGGGAAAGTTCGAGGTCAAGGAATTCGCACCCGGCGAATGGCACGAATCCCCCACCCTGGTCGATGTCACCCTCCACCTTCACTGGATCGACTTTCCCCCCACTGCCTTTCTCATCGCCCTCGACGAGAAGGGCAGGGCACTCGTCGGCGTGCTCGCCATGCAGTTGCACCGCGGCCCACCCATGACTATCGAGTTCAAGGATATGCTCATCAAGCACCTTCCCGACGACCTCCCACTCCTTCAGGTCAAGGATCATCCCATCCCCGCCGACGCGGTCGGCGTACGCCCCCAAGGGCGGAGGCAAGGGGACTGGAAGCCGCCGGTCTATGGGGAGCGTTGAGGGTGAAGCGCTGGAGCGGTTGACTTCAACTTTTCAATCAATAACTCTCATTTTCCGTCATTGTACTGGAAAGAACGACTCAAATGAAAAAATCACTCCTTCTTTCGCTCACCCTTTTTGTTCTTTTTCTTGCCCAAAGCATGGCCAAAGAGGGCGTGCAGGGGAAGGAGTTGCCCAAGGTTCTGATCATCGGGGACTCGATCTCAATCGGGTATACTCCACACGTCATCGATAACCTCAAGGGCGTGGCAGAAGTCAAGCGTCACAAGGGAAACGCCGGTCCAACCATCCGTGGGGTTGCCAGAATCGAGGAGTGGCTAGGGAAGGAAGAATGGGATTTGATTCATTTCAACTGGGGGTTGTGGGACATGTACGGCTGGGAATATCACAAGGAGGATCGTTCCCCGGAAGCCTACGGGAAGAGACTCGAGTCTCTGGTCGGTCGCTTGAAAAAGACGGAAGCAAAACTCATTTGGGCGACCACCACGCCTGCCTGCCCGGCCAAAGAGAAAACGATGGAACGAAGGTTTAATCAAAACATCCGGATATCTCCCGAACTCGAGCGCAAGTATCTCGATGTCGCCCGTGGTGTGATGACAAAAAACGGCGTGGAGGTAAACGACCTGCATGCTTTCATGAAACCGCAGTTGACCAAGTACGCGATTGCCGCCAACGACGTCCACTTCATCCAGCTGGGTAACCGGAAACTGGGTGAGCAAGTCGCCAAGGCAATCGAGTCCTTCCTGCCGGAGACGACGGCGGATCCTAAAAAATAATCTTCTCGCTCCGCTTTTTCTTCAACGTCTCTAGAAATTCTCTTTTGTCCGCCATGTTGCTGAGAGCGAATGTAATGCTTTTGCTGACCGCCGTGATCTGGGGGTTCGGCTTCATTGCGCAGCATATGGCGATGGATCACATGGGGCCTTATTTCTTCAATGCCCTGCGCTTTCTCCTTGGGACTGTCTCGCTTCTTCCCGTTTGTTGGTTTCTGCGCAAGAAAAGTACCCATCCGGTAGCCACCGGAAAACAGTTTTGGATTCTTGGAGGGGTTGCCGGGTTCGCCTTGTTCTGCGGGGCCGCCCTCCAGCAGGTCGGGCTCCAGTATACCACGGCGGGCAAAGCCGGGTTCATCACCGGGCTATATCTCGTCATCGTGCCGATCATCGGGTTTTACCTTAGGCAACGCATCGGATGGTTTACGGTGCTGGGTGCAATCCTGGCCACGGTAGGCCTGTACTTCCTCAGCGTGACGGAAGGGTTAGTCCTCGGTGAGGGCGACTCCTTAGTGCTCGTCGGGGCATTGTTTTGTGCGATTCACGTCCAGATCGTCGGGTATGCCTCCAAGAGGTTTGACCCCCTGAAGCTGGCCGTGGCTCAATACGCCATTTGCGCCGGGTTGATCTTTATTCTGGCCCTGTTTCTCGAGGACGTCTCCATGGCCCCGATGGTGGATGCCGTTGGCCCCATCCTTTATGCCGGACTGGTCTCAGTCGGAATAGCCTATACCTTGCAGATCGTGGCTCAACGTCACGTCGAACCCAGTCGGGCGGCGATTCTGTTGAGCTTGGAAGCGGTCTTTGCGGTGATGGCTGGCTGGTTGATGCTGAACGAGATCTTGAGCAACCGCGAACTGTCCGGTTGCATTCTCATGTTTGTAGGGATGATGCTGTCTCAATTCTCTGGTCGGAAGAAGAGAAAAGAGGATTCTTCGAAATCCGTGGGTGATGGACCGACAGGTTAAATGTCTTTGCCGTTTACTCGCCGAGTTCGGTTTGGAGTTTTTCACGGACAGTCGCCATTTTGTCGCGCTCGTTCTGGGGGAGTTCGGGATACTTGAGGTTCATTGCCTTTAACTGGCGGATTATAATGTCGGCTACAGTCATGCGCATGAACGGCTTGTCGTCGGCGGGAATGGCGTACCACGGAGCGTGTTCCCTCGAGGTGGCGTTCAAGGTTTCCTGGTACGCATTCATATAGCTCTCCCAATGATCGCGTTGAGCAACGTCATTGGCGGAGAACTTATAGTTCTTTGCAGGGGTGTCGAGTCGCCTCAGGAATCGACGAGCCTGTTCGTCAGGACTTACGTGAAGGAAGAATTTCACGATGTCGGTACCGTTGTGGGCAAGGTGTTTTTCCCAGTCGCAAATGGACGCAAAACGCTCGGTCCAGAGATCGCCCAGATCGTTGGGTACGTCTATGCGTTGGCTTCCGAGGTACTCGGGGTGTACTCGCAATACGAGCACTTCTTCATAATGGCTGCGGTTGAATATTCCGATACGTCCACGCTCAGGCAGGGCACGGTTCAGTCGCCACAGGAAGTCGTGATCAAGTTCTTCCTTGCTTGGCGCCTTGAAGGAAAACACTTGGAAACCAGCAGGGTTTACACCGGAAGTGGTGGCCCGAATTGTTCCATCCTTGCCCGCTGCGTCCATCGCTTGAAATACCAGCAGCAGTGATCGTCGGTCTTCCGCATAGAGAGCTTCCTGAAGTTCTCGCAAATCGCCGATCGATTTTTTGAGGGCTTTTCTGCAGGACTTTCGATCAGGTGCACCCTCAGGGGGATTCATGGAAGCATCAGCGATGTCAAAGCTACCGTCGAACGGCACTAGGTAAGGGCTGTCAATTTTCATCGTTTGGATGAGTAGGGCGATCCCTTAGGGAAACGCTCAATCATTATGGATTATTTATGATCTGGCAGCCTCAAGTGCCTTGAGGATTAGCTTCTTCGTCATCAGGGAGCCTTCAATCGGGTCGATTCCGCCCCCTTCGAATTCGATTGATATGACGCCTGAGAAATCGGAGTCATAGACAATTTTGAGCATCTTAAAGTAGTCGGTGTGGGTCTCGTTTCCCTTTTCATCGAACTTGATGGCCTTGGCGCAGACCGCAGGGGCGAAGGGCAAGCTCTTGGACACCCCGTCGTAGCGGTCGTAGCGACCAAAGTTATTGAAGTCGGGAAGGATGCCGGCGTTGGAGCGGTCCAGAGCATCCATCGCCTTGAGGAGCCAGTCGGGGTTCTGGGAATGACCACCGTGCGGCTCGATCACCACCTTTACCTTGGTGCCTTTGGCGTAGTCGCAGAGTCGACCTACGCCGTCGGTCGCGTTTTTCAGGTTGGCCTCGGGGTTTCCGCCCGAGCGGCAATTTACGCGGATTGCATCGCAACTGAGTTGGGCGGCGCAATCGATCCAGCCTTTGTGTTCGTCGACCGCCTTGTCACGTTGGTCCTTGTTGGTCGCGTCGAGCTGGTTCTTGGCATCGACTAGGATGAGGACGTTCTTCATGCCCTCGCCAGTGGTACGCTTAACCAATTCCCCGACGTATTTCTTGTCTGTGTGTTTGCCGCCGAAGGGTCGGTTCCAGTACTCGATGTGCGTGATGCCGAGTTTCTCTTTGCAGAGGGCCGGGTAGTCGAGGTGGTCTAGCTTGCGACCGATCCAGCGGTGGAAGGTGTACTCCTGAATCCCGATCTGGAATCGATTGGGGTCGTCCTTTGCGATGGCGAAGAGCGAGGGCGTTAAGGTTACCGCGGCGCCACCGAACGCGGCGTTGCGGAGGAAGGAGCGTCTGTGAATGTTTTGCATGATAGGCAGTGTTGCCTCCCATCACTGAAAAAGGAAGCCTGTTTTACAGTTGCGAAGCAATGTATTGAACTTTTCGATTAGCTTTGATGAAAGTTTTCTTTTTTTGATAAATTCAAAATGCCAAGTCCATTTGCGGGAATTCATTTCTTTGATTTTGACAAATTACGCTCGTAAAAAGCTTTTATGAATCGCTCGTTCAAGGCTATTTGGTTCGGTGTACTTTGGGCTTTGGTTGTTCAATGCCAAGCCGCTGAGCACCCCAACGTCCTTTTTATCGCGATCGACGATCTCAATGACTGGGTCGGTTGCCTTGGTGGGCATCCCCGGGCCAAGACGCCGAATCTCGATCGTTTGGCCGCCTCCGGGGTTTTGTTTAACAACGCCCACTGTTCGGCGCCAGCTTGCAATCCATCGCGCACCGCGGTATTTACCGGGATATCGCCGCATCGATCCGGACTCTACCGCAACGGGCAAAAGATGCGTGAAGCCCTGCCCGACGCCGAGTTGTTGCCTAAGACCTTTTCCAAGGCGGGGTACTGGTCGGGTGGTTCGGGCAAGATGCTGCACTACTTCATCGACGCTCGATCCTGGGACGAGTACTTCCCTGCCAAGGAAACCGAAAACCCGTTTCCGGATACTTTGGGCCCTCCTAAACGCCCCGTCAGCCTGCCGCGCGGCGGTCCATGGCAATACTATGAGACCGACTGGGGACCGCTCGATGCCACCGACGAGGAATACGGCGGCGATTACTCGGTCGCCAAATGGGTTGGTGAGCGCTTGTCCAAGAAACAGGAGAAACCATTCTTTCTGGCCTGCGGCATTTATCGTCCGCACGAGCCGTGGTTCGTGCCGAAAAAGTATTTCGACGCTTTTCCACTGGACAAGATCCAGTTGCCGCCAGGCTATCGAGCGGATGACCTCGAAGATCTCCCGAAGGCAGGCAAGGACTTGGCCCGCAATCGATACTTTGCCCATATTCAAGCTCACAAGCAGTGGAAGCAAGGCATCCAAGGCTACCTCGCCTCGATCTACTTTGCCGACGCCATGCTGGGACGCGTCATCGACGCGCTGGAGAAAGGTCCGCACGCGGACAACACCATCGTGGCCTTGTGGTCTGATCATGGTTGGCACCTCGGGGAAAAGGAACACTGGCAAAAGTTCACCGCATGGCGGGCATGTTCCCGTGTGCCGTTCATTCTTCGCGTGCCCAAAGACGTTCCGGGTCTGCCCGCTGGGACTCGTCCCGGCACTTGCTCCAAGCCGGTCAACCTGCTCAGCCTCGCCCCGACCTTGCTCGAGCTGTGCGGTCTGCCGCCACGTGAAGTCCATGATGGACCAAGCCTTGTTCCCCTCCTTGCTAAACCCAAGGCCGAGTGGCCTCATGTTTCCATTACCCACCTCCATCACCCGGGCAGCTTCGGCCTCAGCGCCGAGCGCTGGCGATACGTTCATTACGTGGATGGTGGCGAGGAACTCTATGATACCAAGAACGATCCATTCGAATGGAACAACTTGGCGACTGAGTATAAGCACCACGCAACTTTGGATCGTTTGCGCTCCCTCGCGCCGAAAACCTTCGCCGAGCCCGTCGAACCCAAGCTCGATTCCTTGCCGGCCCTGCAGTGGAAACCACTCGCCAAGGGAGCTAAGGCGCCACCTTCTAAACCGGACGGCGGATCTTTCGACGTCGCGTTCGTGAACCGCAGGAAGGGCAAGGTACAACTCTTGTGGATGGATCAAGCCGGCGGCACCAAGCCCTATGCGGTGATTGCTCCCGGTGGACTCTACCGCCAACGCACTCGCCCCGGAGCAGTCTGGATGATCGCCGATGCGGAGGGTGGGGCAGGGCGTCCGTTGGGATACTTCGAGGTCGGCGACCGGTCGGCCCGGGCCGTTGTTCAAGAATAGCTGATGGCGACTTTCTTTCGCTGACTTTTTTAGAGATGCTCACCCTTTGTTCTACTTGGTGGGTGAGTATGCCGGCTTCGTCAAAAGTGCTTACTTGTGCTTCAAGCTTACAATGGGTCAATTTGAACTGACCGTGAAAAAATCCTTTCTGCTTCCCATCTTGACTTTACAGGCGTGTTTGTTCCATGCCCCTGTCGTTTTGGCCGAGGCACTCCCAAAGCAGCCCGAAGCACGAGCTTGAGATCAAGCCCCCGGGCTTCATCAACGCGGACTAAACGTCACACAAGCTACCGGCACTTAGCGACGGTGGCCTCAGTGGCTTCCTAAAGTAGTCTTAGCGACGGTTTTCTCGTCCCTCATGAAGCCGACCGACAACCTCTCGCATTTCGTGCAGGGCGCGTCTCAATTCATCCACTTCACCGCGCAATTGATTCACTTCGTTGTTTCCGTGATCACGGTTGTTCTCCTGGTGGTCGCGGCGGTTGTGGTCGCCATGAGCGCGTCGCTCCACTTCCTCGGCAATGTCATGCATACCAGCTGCATGGAGATGTTCGATGGCTACCATTAAGTGCTTTAGCTTATCTTCCATGTGCCGATCGCCTTCGTGGTGTTCCCTGTCACGCTGCTCGCGCTCGTGTTCGTGATGGTAATGCTCTATTTTCTCCGCGAGTTCGTGTTCCAGACGTTGGGCTTCCTCCCGGCGGTTGTTCTCGCGCAAGTCATGGATGCGGCGTTTCTGTTCGTCTACCCATCCCTCGAACCTTTTGCCTTCTCCTTCATTGCGTTCGCGATGTTCCACTTGCACCCGATTGTGCCGTTCTCGCTCTTGGTTGCTGCGGTGGCTCAATTTTTCTTCCACGATGCGTCGCGTTTCCGCCTGCAGTTCCCTAGCTTCCTCGTGTTGGCCCGACTCAGCTAGTTCGTGAATTTTACGTTCCCTTTGTTTGGCCCAAAGCTGGAGTTCGTCTACTTCACCATGATCCCGTTCCCCTCGCTCGGCGTGCTGGTGCCCGCTATGCTCGTTGGTTTCGGAGCGATGCCTCATTTTTTCTGCCATTACTTTACGTGTTTCACTAATCAGGTGGGCCGCTTCTTCGATACGCCCACGCTTTTTCAGTGACTCGATTTTGTGCTTTTGTTTTTCAAGCCATTCCCGTAGTTCGCCATCAACGTGCTCTCTCTTTTCACGATTTCCGTCTTCACGGTCGCCTTCTCTCTCGTCTTCTCTCTCGTCTTCCGCTAGAAGGAGAGTGGTGGTTATACCGGCAAGCAGAATACCGATGAATACGTATGCTTTTTTCATGATGATTAGGGTTTAATGGGAGTGACGGAATATAGAAGAACCACCTGTCGGTCGGGTGCTTACTTAAGGATATGTAGATAAATTCATGATCATCGCAAGACGAATGGGGATGATCTGTTACAACTATAATATGAATACGGGATTGGCTTGGGATGAAAACTGATCTTGCTTGTTAATCTATCTCTTTTCCCCAAACATAAACTAATCTTATCCATGTTTTATAACAAATTCCTGATTGTTTTTTGGTGTCTTTATGTACCGTCTGCTTTTCTTTTAGCTAAGTCGGCCAAAACGACAACCAGTCTACTGGTTGAGGGCGTTGTTGATTCATTCCTGGGAGAACCCAGGCTGGATCTTACGAAGGTTCACAAAGGCGGGCGCTTCCCCAATGTCGCGATTGCGATGGACGGTACGGTTCTTGCCGTGTGGAACGGAGTCGTCGTGAAGCGAAGTGAAGACGGAGGCGACACTTGGGGACCTGTGATCTCCGTCGGCAAAGGATTCATGGGCGGAGGTGTCACGGTGAACGAACGCAACGGCGAGATCTTTGCCTTCGTGGAGAAGCATCACCCCCCCGCCGATTTGACCGTCTACAAGAGCAAGGACCACGGCAAGAGTTGGAAACCGTTGGAGGTGGAGATCAAACCAGACAGCAAAGGGAACGCCCCGTCCATGCACATGAACGACCACGGCATCACCTTGCGTCACGGCAAGCATGCGGGCCGCCTTATCCGGGCCTCTCGCTTTTATGCGGGCAAGAATCATAGCAGCAAGTGGCCCCAGCACTACACCAATGCCATTTACAGCGACGACGGTGGCAAAACTTGGAACACCAGCACGCCTTTTCCTGCCAATGGAACGGGCGAGGCGACCTTGGCTGAACTTTCTGATGGTCGCGTTTACTATAACACACGACGGCATTGGGCGGAGGAGGGAGCCAATCCTCGACGTCGCTGGCACGCATGGAGCGAGGACGGTGGTGTCAATTGGAAGGACTTTTCCATTTGTGAAATCCTTCCTGACGGGCCACAGAGCACGAACTATGGTTGCATGGGTGGGCTTACGCGCCTCGCGGTCAAGGGAAGAGACATTATGATTTACTGCAATTGCGACAGTGCGGGTGGTCGTGACTATGGAACGGCTTGGGCCAGTTTCGATGGTGGCAAGACCTGGCCCGTTAAGCGTCTGGTGGAAGCAGGACGTTTCGCTTACTCATCCATCACCTCGGGCCGTCCCGGGACGAAGTCCGAAGGACAAATCTATCTCCACTTCGAAAGTTCGGGAGGCTCGACTGTGGCCCGTTTCAACCTTAGCTGGTTACTCAAGGGCAAAGATACCGGGGACGGCAAACTTCCGGACTGGGTGTCCAAGTAATTCTTCCTCCGGTAGGGTGATGAAATGAAGCGTTCTTCTCATATGCGCCGGCTGTGGATTCTTTTCTTATGGATATTGTCCATTTCCGATTCCTTGGGAGCAGGCAAGGGTCGCTGGCTTGAGCGGACCGGTTACGGGCTCATGTTCCATTACGAGGCTTTCCGGAATCACACTCCTCAGTCCTACAACAAGGCGGTCGATTCCTTCAATGTCGTAAGGTTCGCCGACTCGGTTAAAAGTAGCGGTGCCGGCCACGTTATCTTTGTCGTTGGGCAACACTGGGGAAAATACTGCGCTCCAAACAGTGCATATGAAAAACTGCTGGGGGTTCCAAATGGTGTGTGGACCTCTAGACGGGATCTTATCATGGAGATCGGCAAGGAGCTTGTGAAGCGTGACGTCCGACTGATCCTCTACATGACCGCTCGCGCACCGATGCGCCATTACAAGGTGATCAAGTCCATGGGCGATACTTTGCCTAGCATAAACGGCAAGTCCGTCGGGCCGGAAGTGGATCCGATGTCGCATCCTCGTAAGGTAAAGGGCTTTAGCCGCAGTGAGAATCAAGCTCCCAATTCAACTTTCCTAAAGAACTGGGGCGATGTCTGTGGAGAATGGTCGAAACGCTATGGCAAGCTCGTTTCCGGTTGGTGGTTCGACGGTTACAAGATGGAAATGAAGGACGCCTACGAGTCCTTGAAGAAAGAATCCTACAATATTGACACTTGGGTAACTGCCGTTCTTTCAGGCAATCCGGAAGCCGAACTGGCATTTAATGCCGGAGCTCACCCGATCCTTTCTCTCTGTACAAAGGGAAAGTTGTGCCCCCACCAGACCTTTACCTCGGGTGAAAATCATGATTTTCATCAGAAGACGAAGAAAGGTAAGGGCAAGGCCCTGACCCCGAAAAACTTTCCCGCTCCGAAAGGGGTTGTCTGGCATCTTTTGTTGCCTTTGGCTAAAGGCTGGGGCGCCGGAACCGAGTCAAGATTCCCCATAAGCACCTTAAGGGATCGTGTTGATCTGATTAACTCGGAAGGCGGAACCGTTACCTTGGATTTGCCAATTGCTTCCAATGGAGCGATTCCCGCCGCTATCCTCCGCACCCTTGGGGAACTGGGGAAGGAAAGCCATAAGCTCAAGGATGGTGTCAGATCGTATTGACGTCTTTTAGTTAGACCTTTGAAATTGATAATAATTTAATACTTGATAAATGAAGATTCTGATTACCGGAGCGAGTAAAGGCATCGGTCTTGCCACTTCGAAAATGCTTGCCGAACAAGGTCACTTTGTAGTCGGTCTTGCTCGTACTCAACCTGACGATTTCCCCGGATCGTTTCATTCCGTCGACTTATCGGATGAATCTGTTCGAAAAGAGCTTTTTGATGAGCTTGCCGCTGAACATAAGTTCGATGGTCTGTTGAATAACGTAGGGCTTGTGAATCCCGCTCCTCTGGAGGAAATCACTCTCGATGATTTCGATGGCTGCGTGGACGTCAACCTGCGCTGCTCCCTACAAGCCGCTCAAGCCGTCGTCCCTCACATGAAGGAACGTGGCAGCGGGCGTATCCTCTTCACCTCCAGCATGGTCGTGGCCGGCGTGCCTTTTCGTAGTAGCTACGCCGCCGCCAAGGCTGGCATGGTGAGCTTTACCCGAAGCTGGGCCCTCGAGCTGGCCCCTTTCGGCATAACGGTCAATGCGGTCGCACCGGGTCCCGTCGAGACCGAGCTTTTCAATACCAACAATCCTCCGGGCAGCGAGAGCCGGGCCCGCTACATTGAAGGCGTGCCCATGAAACGGGTCGGTTCGGCGGAAGAACTGGCGGCCGCCAACTGCTACTTCCTTGTCGGACAGTCCGGGTTCACCACTGGGCAGACCCTGTTCGTCGACGGTGGGTACATGACGGGGAAGTCCTCGCTTTAACCTCAACTTCATCCTCATGAGAAACTGTATCCTCTTCCTCCTTTTCCTTAGTTGCTTGGCTCCTGCCTATGCCAAGAAGCCCAACGTTGTGTTCATCTTGGCCGATGACCTCGGGTGGCGTGACCTAAGCAACGAGGGCTCCACCTATTACGAGAGTCCGCATATCGACCGGATAGCCAAGGATGGCATGAAGTTCACCCGTGGCTATGCCACCTGCCAGGTCTGCAGCCCATCACGGGCCAGCATACTGACCGGGAAGTATCCCACCAATCACGGTATCACCACCTGGATCGGCGACCGGGCAGGAGAGGCTTGGCGGGGTACCCAGCGAAACGACAGCCACCTCCCGCCGGAGTACGACCGCAACTTGCGGGCCTCCGAGATCACCTTGGCCGAGGTCATGAAGAAGGCCGGTTACAAGACCTTCTTTGCGGGCAAGTGGCACCTCGGGAGCAAGGGCTCCTGGCCCACTGACCACGGCTTCGAGATCAATAAGGGCGGCTGGGACGTCGGCAGTCCACGCGGCGGTTTCTTTTCCCCGTGGCAAAACCCAAACCTCGAGTCCGGACCCGCAGGCGAGTCGCTCACACTTCGTCTCGGTCGCGAAACCGCCGACTTTATCGAGGCTCACAAGGACAAGCCCTTTCTCGCCTACCTTTCCTTTTACACCGTGCACGGTCCTATCCAGACGACTCCCGAGCTGTGGAATAAATATCGTGATAAGGCGACCGCCGCGGGCTTGGCCAAGGAGCGCTTCCTGTTCGATCGCCGCCTCAGCGTGCGC
>JACKQG010004918.1_pt1 | contig 15126 bp, 11 predicted proteins | sample 8237621 | NCBI WGS metagenome assembly JACKQG01 (sample SAMN15677084, study PRJNA649215) | marine metagenome | biome: marine; feature: Black Sea; material: saline water; isolation source: suspended particulate matter (SPM) from the Black Sea western gyre | collected 2013-06-09/2013-06-10 | depth... | reverse complement strand
CCGGGGGATAACTTCTGTTCTCACCGGCATATCCTCAACAATATGAGGGGTTCCGGTTCCTGTCACCACAACTGCCCCCATTTCAAGTATCGTTGGTTGAAGTTCAAAATTAACAACAACAGTTTCTTCGGCTAATACTTGAATTGTTTTATGATTTATCTTATACCCAATCATCGAAGCAACTAAGTGAATATTTTTTCCAATTGACGCTTTGGTTATGTGATATTCACCAGCAGCATCAGTTGCAGCGCCAACAGTTGTGTGTTCAATAAAAACATTGACGCCGGGTAATGGCTTTTTTGTAGAGGCATCAATAATTTTCCCTTTTATTTCTCCTTTTAACGGTGAAGGTGGTTCTGTGGTCGATGCAAGTGTGAGATTAAAACTGAATAAGCCAATAATTACAAACATAAATATTTTTTGAATTAAATTGTTTTTCATTTTGATTTCTCCTTAATAATTTGCTACCTGACACTTTTTGAAAATGACCATTTTTCCATCTTGGTTAAATTGAGGAAATTCCCGCTAAGAACATGTGACCGAAGGGAATGCCATTTGGTACGGGAATGACAGCATTTCCAGTCATATTATAAAAAGTGCCGATAGTGAACTAAATAGTGTCTGAACGAAAAGTACCAAAATTTAAAAAAGCGACAGTCATTGCGAGCGACGAAGGAGCGAAGCAATCTCTTGATTATTAATCGCTTATTGATGGGATTGCTTCGTCGCTTCGCTTCTCGCAATGACAGAAAATTACCAAAATTAGGGGTTTTCGTTCAGACACTAAATACAAAATCACAAACATCACTATTACTATGCTCATGCCAAAACACACCGGACATTCACATTGAAAAGTCACGCCGATTTCTTCTTCATGAAGTGGCTACTACTTTTTTAGAATAGACATATTTATTAAAATTGATATATAGTGGATTATAAATTGAAAAATTATGAAAGGGCAGCAGCAGGTGGCGCACGATTTGAGACGAAATTAAGTAAGCTTTGAGAACAAAGTCTTTCAAAAGAAGGAAAAATGAAAATAGCTGTCACCATCAAAATTGTAAAAAAGGCAACAGCAATCGTCAAAAGATTATTTGACGTATTTGACAAAAACAGGTGCAAAAATTCTGATTTGGTATGCGAATGGGTCGCAGCTTGCTTTTCTGTCGAAGCATCAGAATTTTTGCTGGTCTTGAAAATATGACTATGGGAAACGACCTGTCCGTCTGAAAGCGTATGAAAATGTAAAAAAGCAAACGAACCAATCATCCACACAGCAAAGGAGATCAGCAGAAACAGGGCGGATAATTTAATAAGCGGCCCATTTCTGCTTTTTAATTTAAACAATTTACATCCTCCCCATTAATTAATTTGATTATACCTTATTATTTGTTACTTTGTTCATAGTTATATCTAATATAAACAAAATCTGAACTTAAAAGAAGAGCAGAATTTACAATATAATTTGTCCATTTTTATTTCAACTCTAATTGAATTTTTATAGCTCTTTCCACAACTTTCATCTCATTATCAGATATTTCACCATATTTTTCAAGTAACCGTGTCTTGCTCACAGTAGTAATTTGATCTGCCATTGCTTTGTTCTGACGATTATCGACCTTAACATAAGCCTCACTTGGATAAATTCGATCTATATTAGTAGTAAGGGGTACGACTTGAACTCTGTTCAAATATTTATTCGACGCATTATTACTGACAATGATTGCTGGTCGTTTTTTACGAATTTCACCGCCAACTGATGGTTCAAAGTTTACCCACCAAACCTCACATCTTTTCATTATTAATATCTCCAATTAGACCTTCTGACCATTCGAGGGCATCTTTTTCTCTGACGTCATCTTTTGCCATTTCACGGTAAGCGTTAACTAATGATTTATCAATAACGTACGGGCGCACTAAATTTTCAATAAATTTACTTATTCTTCGCTTTCCTATTATTTCGTGAAGCCCTAAATAAACCATTTCATCAATTGAAATTGTTAATTTTTTTTGCATTTTAGAATCTCCTTTATACGTATTTATATACGTATATAAAATACAAAATTAATTTAAAATTGTCAAGTTTAATATTAAATGTAAGGCATAACTAGTATTATGAATTTAGAGATTATTTTTATAAACTTTACAATAAATAACTCAACCATTATTCAGTTCCTGGTTTAACCACTCCAAATGATTTCACGACTAAAGCGAGCAACAAAAATACACCCAAAAACAAAATAACAGCCGGGCCGCTGGGCACATCCATTTTCCACGAAAAAACTAATCCTAACATTGTTACAATTGTCCCACAAAACCAGGCAATTATTATCCGGGTTGACCATTTTTTTGTAAATAATACGGATATAGACGCTGGAATAATTAAAAATGCAAATACAACTAAAATCCCCCCAATTCTGACAGAGTGCATAACCACAATGCCAAGAGTGAGATAAAACAAAAAGTCCCAGAGTTTTACTTTAATACCCTGTTGTTTGGCTTTATTATAATCTTCGGATATGGGCAGGAATTTATCCCGGAACCAATAATGGAAAACCCCGATTAAACTGTAAACAACAAATGATTTCAGAATTTGACTCCATTTAACCCATAAAATGGAACCAACGAGCATCTCGTGAACATGAACATCTCCACCGGCGGCTTTATCAATAAAAATAACTGCTCCAGTGGTTGCCACAGCAAAAGTAATTCCGATCAATGCTTCAAGTGGTACATGCAGTTTTTCACTTTTTAAAAATGTAAATAATAGTGCAGCCACCGCAACAAACGCGAAGGAAAATATATAAATCAGGTAAGCTTCTTGTGTATAAGCCACTATGCCATGTTCAACCGTAACATCAGGTTCAAATAAAAGATGCAGTGTGCCTCCTAATGCGGCAATTTGGGCCATGGCAATGTCAATAAAGATTATCTCTCGTTTAAGTACATGTATGCCAAAATACCCATGAATCCCGACCAGGGTTAAACAGGCAACAAACGGCGCGAACATAATTTGTAATGCAGTTTCCATAACAGCTCCTCTAATCCGTAACTTTCTCCAACACTTTTTTCTTACCAAAAATTATTTTTGCAAATGCCAGGATAAAAACCGAAATCCCCATTAAACAGACAATGGCGGGCCCGTTAGATATATCTAATTGATATGAGATAAGCATTCCGCCTACTGAAAGAATTATCCCAATTATCCAGCTCCAGATGAAGCGGTATTTCCATTTATTCGTAAAAATTGTGGCAATGGATGTCGGAGCAATCAGCAGGATAAATACCAGAAATATTCCAGCAATGGGAACAGCCTTGAACACAACAATTCCAAAAGTGACGTAAAAAATTATCTCCATTATTCTTACTTTTTGGGGCGAAAAGGGAAATTTATCGTTGGCATCGGTTATTTTAATAAAGTTTTTACCCAGGAAAATGTGCACAATACCAATTACAACAAACAATAAAAAAGCATAGATAATTTCATCCCAGGTGCACCAGAGAATGTTGCCGGTAATTGTTTTGCTAATATAATTTGATCCCCTGGGAATATACTCGGCAAAAAGTGTGGCAATGCCCAGACCGAGACCGTAAATAATTCCGATGATGGCTTCCTGGGGTATCAGTTGTTTTTCAAATTTAGTCAATGCAAAAAAGATAACAATAATAAGTGTAAAAATTAGTGATACTATTTGAACGGCAACCGAGCCTTCGGCAAAACCAAATAGCAAACCGATCATGGTTCCCAAAGCGACAATTTGAGCCAGCGCAATATCGATAAAAATAATACCACGCGATAAAATGTGATTTCCGAAATAACCCAAAATGCCAGCTAACAGAACACAGGCAGTTATAGGAGCTGCAAGAAATATCAAATTTTCTACCATAATATATGAACCTCAGTAATTATAAAATTTTTACAGCTTCATTAATTTGGTTTATCCAGTAATCCATTAATTGAAAACTATTTGTGATTTCCGTTATTCCTGTCGCATGTACAGGCAGAAAAAGAGCTTTTATCCCTGTTTTGTTTTCAATCATCTGGGGAGATTTCCTCTCAAAATAACTGGCAACAAGCATTAATTTTATTTTCTGATCCTTGATAAGTTTAATCATTCTCTGAACGTGTTTAGCAGAAGGGGGGATTCCCGGTTTTGGCTCGATGTAGTCGGCAACGTCTATACCAAACGTATCTGCAAAATAAGTCCAGTTTTTATGATAAGCCATAACTTTAATTCCCCTGAACGGCAGTGCTTTTTTAAGCCAGCCACCTAACCTGTCTATCAGCTTGCCTCCTTCAAATTCACGTTCCAAAAAGGAAAACAAGGTTTTATTTTGAAGCATTTTACATAATGTCTCTCCGCCAAACATATCCACTAAATCATTACCAAAAAGCGCCCTGTCCATTTTAGAGAGATATTCATCCCTTCTGCTTTGGTAAAATTCCGCGTTCTCCGGCTCAACTTTCATTAAGCCAATAGTAATATTTTTAGCCACAATTTTCATATTCAGAGGACCCGTTTGTATATGCGGATTTCCCATGGTGTGTATGTCACCTTCGGTGCGGCTTACTTTGTCCGGAACCTGTAATTTTATAATACCATCAGATACCGACACAAAACCGACTTCGCCATCCATGATTGTTTTGTTCCTCGCTTTGTCCAGCAGGGTAGTTGACCATTGTTCGAGGTCCATACCTGTAGTAACCCACATATCTGCATCCTTGAGCAGTACTGCATAACTGGGTTTTGGCGGTACAAAATGTGGGTCCTGATCTCCATGGGAAATGTGGTGTATTTCGGCTTTACCCGCTGTGATAAATTCTGCAACAGCGGCATAATCAGCAAAAGAGCAAACAATTTTTAATGCTCTGTTTCCACCTTTTCCGCGGCGATGTCTATGTTGCTGCGCAGAAAGTTGTGAAAATAAAAAAAGTGCTATAATAAGCGATAAACCTATTGTTTTGAAATATTTTGTTAACTTCATGTCTCACTCCTACCTTTAAGTTTTTGTTTCATTAATAATTTGATTCATGACTTGAGATTTTTATTAAATAGAGTTAAACGATCTATCCGACATTTTTTCTGATTTTCGTTTTTCTTTGTTCTTTTTTAAACTCATAGAGAAATTCCTTTAGGATAACAATAATAATTTAAAAAATTGGATGGGTGGTTCATTTTTTAATAAGTCTTCTTATGATTCCCTGAATAAAATTATACCTGGGCACTTTTTTTATGTATTGCTTATAATCATCACCAAATTTCTCAATAGCATCCTTCTCTTCATCAAAGGCGCTCAAGTAGTAGATGATAATTAAAATTGCACCCAATATCCCATTTTATTATAAAGGATGAAACATAACACAATTTGTCCGACAGCAACTATGGTCAAAATGATTTCTATTAATATTACCTTTATATCTTTTTCTTTCATTTTATTTTTTGATTTTCTTCAAATATACGTTTTAAGTTTGATTTGCTTTGTAACTGAAACACACAAGCAATATTGGAAAAATGAGATTATTGAAAGTGACTAATGTATGAAACGACTAAAATTATTCAACTTTAGATCACTTTAGGCACTTTAAACTTTTTTTAATACGCTTCATGTTTGTGCGGTCCCATTGCCCAGTTAATTTGAGCGATAAACGAATGATCATTTGGCAGTTTGCCAGAATAAATAGTCATATTATTTATGTCTCTCAAATTATACTGATACTGGAATCTCATAAAAACAAACTCGCTCTGCCATAAATCCAAACATGCTGTAAAATCCCATTCGGACTGCGTATTATCATAAGGCAATTCGGAATATCCGATTCTACCAGTTAGCCAGTATCTTGCATTTAATTTGTACTGTAATGATGAATAAGATCCTTTGCTGCTGACATCTTTTAACACTCCTTCACGATAACCATAAAGAAACTCAGTTCTCCAATCAACGGTTCTGTATTTTGATCGTCCGACCGGTACCCATTTTAAAATCATGCCCAAACTGCCAACATAAGAATTATATTTTTCATCGGGGTCGTTTCTTCCAGCAGCGCCGCTCAATCTAAATTCAAGATAAGTATCTCTTGATAAATCATAATAGTTTTTAAACTGTCCCACGGTCATCAGATTATATTTTCCTTCGTTGGTAAAGCTAAAATTATTCCCACCGTTTATTACGGCAAAATCAAAGGTGCTGGCATCAGCAAAAAACAGATTAGGCAACATAAAGTTAAAGGAGAATCCACAACCGCCTAAACCACCAGTGGTAAAATAATTTACCAATGCTCTGGGTCTGTCGAATTGCGGCAGCGCATGATCATGATACCTGTTTAATGGTCCAAATTCTGTGTAGAAAATTCCTGCTTTCAAATTCATATTCAACGGTAAGTTTAACCATTCCATGTAGGCTTCTTCTATTGCGATTTCTTCTTTAGTAATAGAGATGAATGTTTTCCCCCTGGTAAACGGATCAAGCGGAGCAAGCAGAGAGAATTCAATCTCACGCATCTCAAAGCGGTTGTTGCCATAAGAAACATCGCTTGGTTCATTCACAAAATCACTTTTTGATGAGCTAAATCCAGCAAAAAAATCACCGCCCAGGCTAATATTTGGATTCAACTTTTGTTGACTTCTTGCTCCGCTGTGAAATCTCTTGGAAACAGTAATTTTCTCCTCTTTAGCTTTGGTGGACAACTGGCTTGCTTCTTCAAGCAGCTTTTTTAGCTCATCTTGTTTTTCTTTTTTTTCAATTTTAGCTTTAAGATCATTAATTAACTTTTCTAACTCTTTCAGTTTTAAATCTGTTGAGTCATTTTGTTCAGATTGAATTTGTTTTGTCTCCTCCCTTTTAAGCAAACTATTTTTTGACGCATATAAATTGCTAAAACCAACAAGTAGCGCTAAAACGAAAATTTGCAGAAAAAACTTTTGAAACATAACGCCTCCCTAGATTTAATTGTTTGTAACTATATTTTTTGTGGTTTTTGTTTTCCAACTAAATATTCAGTAATACCGATTTAAAACAAACGAATTCCAGCCATACCCCTCGTAAGTTTAAATCTCAGGGAATAATCACAATTCCATATAAAATATGAATCTGATTGTTTTGAATTGTATAGCAAAGATTCATAAATAAATCACGTATGAAATAATTGAACAGGGAAACTTCAAAAATTTCCGTGTACTTTATTCTCTGAATTGAAAAAAGATTAGAAAATATAAATTAGAAAATTGCAGGGGGTGCGCGAAGACAAGGGATTATAAAGAAAGGATTGTTGTAAAAGAATAGCTCTGTTTTGTTTTTTATAAAATTTAATATTTTGACAAAAAACATTATGGAGATAACGAAAAAAAATAATGTTTCAAAATTGATGGTTGATGAGTAATACAAATACTCAGAAGATGAATGAGTGTGTGTTTGCAGCGGAGAATTATTGTCTTGAGTAGTATCGTAAGGATGACCGTGAACAATGAGAAATCCATCAAATACATGAAAATGAAGATTTGAGAAAATAATAAACGATGAAATAATGAGGAAGAAAAAAATTGCACCGATTATTAGGTGTATGGATTTCTTTTTTTTCATTGTGTGGCACGCGTCTCTTGTTTTCACAGAAAATTCTATTGATGAAAATAAGGTTTTATTTCGTAAATGTCAAGAATTAATTTTCTGCTTGACATTTTATATAATTTATTGTACGTTTTAGTGACAATAAAATGCGTTCTTTATTACTGAATAAATCAACAAGATCATTAATCCAACTCAAATTTTATTTATGGGCTAAATATTTTTCCTGTCTTATCAATACAAAGGTTTTAGAAGGGCAATTCTATCAACTGCACGAAATCTTGTCAACGCACATGTCGTTGAACAATACGAATTATTGGCAAATAAAAATATTAGAATACAACTTTTATGGAGTGAAGAAGATAAATCAATTTCAGCCGGAGATATTCAAAAATTGAGAAACATCATTCCAAATATGGCGTTTCAAATAGTTGAGAACGCAGGACATCTTTCTCCTTATGAAAAGCCAGACATTGTGAGTCGTTATTTGATAGATTTTTTAATCGACAAAACCAACTACTAACCTTACAAATAGGAGAACATTATGAAAAACATTAAATCATGGAAACAAATTTTTCTATTAATGGCATTCCTTTCTACTTTTTTGTTTTCAAATGTTTTTGCCCAGGAAATTCAAGACCTGCTTCGTATTCCTGATTCAACGCATGTTCAGGTAATCACCACCATTGATAAATCCAAAAACATTGGCAGAATAGTTAAAATCGGGGAAGTTGATATTGTTTTCAAGGCAGAGTTCGGTACAATTATTATCCCGATTGCAAAAATTAAAGAAATCAAGGAAATACCTGCATCGTCTATCAAAGATGGTGTTTACTGGTTTCCCAATCCCAATGCAACCCGACTATATTTTTCACCAACTGCCCGAATGCTGAAACAGGGCGAAGGCTATTTTGCCGATTATTATCTTTTTTTCCCTGCATTCGCTTATGGGATTACAAATAACATTACCATTGGTGGAGGCATGTCGCTTATTCCCAACGCAAGCTTGGATGAGCAGATGTTCTATTTCACTCCAAAAATAGGATTAAAAGCAACGAAAACTTTCAATATTGCTGCCGGTGCTTTGGTCGTAAAAATACCAAATTGGGACGATGAAAACGGTGATGCACCGCTTGTTGGCATCCTTTATGGCGTTGGGACAGCAGGTACTCCTGATGCAAGTTTTACTTTTGGATTGGGGTATGGATTTGTAGATGGTGAATTTGCAAAGAAGCCAATGGTAGTGATCGGTGGTGAAAGACGAATTTCACGGCGAACCGCATTTGTGACAGAAAATTGGGTTATGCCAGGAGTTGGTGACCCGATTATTTCCTACGGTCTTCGATTTTTTGGTGAAAAAATGAGTGTTGATTTAGCGCTCATAAATACATTAAGCGATGATATTATTTTTCCTGGTGTGCCCTATATTGATTTTGTGATTAATTTTTAGCTTTTAAAAAGTTATATAGAAATTAAGTTCCTTAATATTTCTTATAGCCTTTTTTATCTGTTAACATAAATGCATGGCGCAAAGAGCAGGGCGCATGGCGGTAAAACATGCGCTTAGCGCCATGCTCTATGCCTGTACTTTAGTGCGCCTTGCTTTCATTGACAGGCATCTTTATTTAAAAGTAATGTTTTATATGTTACAAAATAAACCTTAACGAGTATATTCAAGCAACTTCTGCATCTTCCCTAAAAATTTATCTGCCGGTACAAAACCAATCTCGCGCAATTCATTCACTTCTTTTTCATCTTTATCTATGAAAATAAAAGTTGGCATTCCGGACGCTTCGTGCTTTTTCATAAAATTTTTAACACTCTCACTCGGTGCAGTGCAATCAATCTTAATCATAGTAAACTGTTTTGCCAGTTCAACAACGCGTTCTTCTTTAAACGTTTTTCTGTCCATCTCTTTACAAGGCGCGCACCAGTCCGCATAAAAATCAAGAAATACCGGTTTGCCTTCTTCCTGCAATTCAGCGACAGTGCCTTCTTCATAATGAATCCAATTTATCGCCGATGGTTTGGCATTGATGGCACCATGAACAAGCATAATGCCTAACGCGATCATAAGTATGCCAAAGATACCTCTACCGATTTTGAATCCTTTTGTATACCCCGGTGCATGATCCAAAAATCCGAGCAACAGTCCACCAAAGATTGCCAGCAATCCAAAGAAGAATCCCTGCTGATCATAAATATGTTTTGCCTGGGGCAGGAAGAAATACAGCGCAACACCAATCAACAGCACGCCAAAAAGTTTGCGCACCCAAACCATCCACATACCGGATTGAGGAAGTTTGTTTAACAAGCCTGAAAATGTTGCCAGGAATAAATATGGCATCCCTAATCCAAGCCCCATGATAAAAAACAACATCGTACCTTTTAAAACAATCCCCATTTTGGCAACAAGTCCCACCAACCCGATGATGATGCCGGCAGCGCAGGGAGCGATAACGATTCCTACGGTTAATCCCATGATCAAGGCGCCAATATTTCCCTCCCGGGATTTTCCGAGTTTTGACATCAGCCCGGCTGGAACAGTTATTTCAAAAGCGCCAAACATACTGGCAGCCATCGCTAAAATGATAACCGTTACCACAACCACAAACCACGGATTTTGAAACAGGAAGCCCCATTGTTTGCCTGCTAATCCGGATATTAATCCCAGTCCGGCAAAAACAATTGCAATCCCGACAACATAAAACAGCGCCATCACAAAAGCAGCGCCCTTTTTCTTGTCGCTTTGTCCGCCAAAATAACCTACAGTGAGCGGAATTACAGGGTAAACGCACGGCGTTAAATTCAGTGCTAATCCAAAAAGAAAAAATGCGAGAATCGCATAGGGAAGTCCTTTTTCAAGAATTTTTTTCGCTCGCAATTCATCGGCAGTGAATTTAACATCTGTTTCCGGGCTTTCTTGTTTCACTATTTCTTTCGTTTCTAAATCACCACCGGTTTCAGTAGCAACATCTCTTATGGTTGACTGAGTTTCTAACACTTGTTTTCCGGCTTCCCCGGCGGATACAACTTCAAATGGAATTTCAAACGACACATCCTGGGGCGCAAAACAATTCACGTCGTTACAGCCCTGAAAACTGAGCGTCCCTTTGACAACGTTTTTACCTGTTTGTAACGCTGAATTTAATTTGAGTTCAGCAGTGAATTTGGCTGTTCCCTCATAAACCGCGATGGCTGATTCGGAAAAAGAAAATTTTGCCATTTTCGGTTTGGGATAATTGATCTCACCAAAAGTCGCATTTTCAATTGGCTCAAATTTCAATACTGTGGGAATAAGATATTCTTCACTTGGTTTGTTGGCGTTAATGTGAAATTCATGTTCAATATTTGCGGTTACTTCAATATCAACTGATGCACCGGGTTTGACTTGTGTTTGAGATAATTTCCCTGACACGGTAAGGATTTTGACATCAAACGGATCCTGACTAAAAACTTGCTGAGATAAAGAAAAAGTCATTAATAGAATGAATAATAAAATAAAAGTTTTGTTTCTCATTTTTTACTCCGGTTAAATTTCTCACTTGATTTTAATTATTATTTTACTCATCTTTGTAGCTGTTGTTCCTATCAACTTTTAGATGTGTTCCTTTGCTTTTGGATTCTAAAAATTTGTTGATGCCTTGCGTGGATGCTGGATTCTTGATATTGGTTTCTGGATACTTGATAATAATGTCAGGATACTGGATGGGAAATCAAGTATCGAGAATCCAGTGACTAGCATCATACAGCTTTCTACCAACATCTTGACAAAATCCAATTAAAAATGTAAGGATATATTAATGAAAAATATTTTAGTCATTACCACCGGCGGAACCATTGCCATGAAATACGACCCGGTTAAAGATGCTTTTGTACCGGCAAAAAGCGGGAAGGAATTGCTGAACTCGGTGCCGGGTATTAATATGTTTGCCCAATTGAAATTAGTAGAGTTTTCAAATATCGACAGTTCCGAAATGACACCGGAAATGATGTTCCGGCTAACGCAAACAATTAACCAACACCTTGTCAGGGATGAAGTTGATGGGATCATTGTTACTCACGGCACAGATACACTTGAAGAAACCGCATACATAATTGATCTGTTAGTGGATTCGGAAAAACCAATTGTGCTTACTGCTGCCATGCGCGGTTTTGATGAACTGGGCACTGATGTACCAACAAACCTGCTTGCTGCTGTTAAAGCTGCCAGTTCAGACTCCTGCCGCAATCTTGGTACACTGGTAGTAAAAAACGATGAAATTCACGCTGCCCGGGAAGTGATTAAAACTTATACCAGCAACGTGGCAACGCTTGAATCCCCGGGTTATGGGCCCCTGGGAATTATCGACCCGGATCATGTGATTATTTTTCGAAAATCGATAATAAGAGAGACGATTGTAGCAAAAAGAATTGAACCTAATGTTGCATTATACAAAATGTCAGCCGGTAACGATGGTTCATCAATAGACTATGGATTGAAAAATAACATTAAAGGTTTTGTCATTGAAGGACTGGGCAGGGGGAATTTGCCAACCAAAGCCGCAGAAAAAGTTTTACGGGCAATTAATTTGGGATTGCCTGTTGTGCTCACCTCCCGCTGTTTCAAAGGTCGTGTGCTTGGTCTTTACGGCGGCACCGGTGGCGGGAAAAAACTTCACGATGCCGGCATTATTTACGGCGGTGATCTTTCCGGGCCAAAAGCTAGGATTAAATTAATGTGTGCTTTGGGGAAAACCAGTGATATGTTGGAGATTAAGAAGATGTTTGAGGGGGGAATGTATGGGTAAAACCGTCTGTTTAAGAGTAAACTTGGATTAAGACATTGTCAATTGACAATTCTCAATTATCCATTGACAATTTAATTCGTTTTGAACTTAATATTGAAACTAACATTCACGAATAATTGACAATTGTGAACTGCTAATTGTCAATTGTCAACGATTCAAACAATTACAATTTTCTCTACTGACAGATAATGGGATGTAAGGTTCGCCCAGTATAAGTAGCGCCCCGCTAATTTTCAATTTTATATGGTCGCTGCCCATATCTAACTTTTTTCCAATTGCCGTAATGTCTCTTCAAGCACAGGGAGTCGTTGCTTGTCTATTGGGTCTTTGGAGATCCTTTTAAGTTCTATCAAAATTTTCAGATCAAGGACTTGAAGTACCTGACCTCTGAAATCAATTTCTACCGTTGGATTAGGATTTAAACTAACTTGAAAAAAGTAATAAGATAATACCAGAGAAAATTTATTCCCCCAATTACCTTATTACCCATTCCACTAATTACCCAATAATCTAACCAAACTAATTTCTTGAAAAGTATTAATGCGTCCCTTGTTCACCTTCAAGCTTTTTCATTTCAAAATGATCTTTAGTTTTATTAACGATATTGCGATACCACGATTTCGGATAACCCGGATGAGTCACTTTACCTAATTCATCTTTGACATTGCCATCAAGATATTTGTAAATCAAAAACTCACCCAATTTTTTCCATCTTTTGACAGTAGAATTTCCCAAATTTATAGAATAATTTGTTAAGTACTCAAAAGCAAGTTGTGGAGATTGTTTGTACAAAGTTAATGCGGCTTCTTCAACCCCGGGCTGGTCAGCCAAAAATTTACTCTCCAATTCCCTCTGCACTTTTTGCACATCGATAATCATATCGCTGTATCGTGAATAGCAATAATTGGAAACGAAATTAAATACCCAAAAAGCAGATTCCCAGGTAAAGTGCTGGAAATCTCCTGTTCCGACAGCATAACTTTTCGGCACTTCTTTAATTCCGCAGTACATGGGAATATAAACAGTACTGTAAGTGTCATCAACACTGAACCAAAGCACACCTCCGATGGGATCTGGCAGCCAGGAGCGGGCTTGAGCAACAAAAGAAAACCCGGTTTGCTGGGTAGATGTCGCACGTTCATTACAGTAGCGGACGCTATCCACTTCCCATGTCAAGGGACGCCAGCGGTAGGGAAGCTTGTACGGTCCTGCGCCAATGTCTTTGGTCATATCAAAATCAGATCCTTCAAAATGGTCGCGCATCAGTTCCATCACATCACGGACGGAAAGCTTTTCATCCGGCTTGATCCACAACGGCAACTGTTTAGCACCTTTCACACCTTTGACATAATCCATGGAAAGATTTAATGACGGAGCAGCACGGCGAAACATGCTCCAAACCCTGGCTTCGCAAAACCGCAAAGCGCCATAATCTAAAGGTGCATAAGTATCAGCAAAACTGAAATCTTTATCCTCGCCATCGAACCACCCTTTTTCCCTGGCTAAATTTATCACATCCTTTTCATAGAGACAGTTTTTAGAATCACTCAAAGGGAATTGCCGGATTCGCGCCTGGTTGGCATGACCGCAAACATATCCATCTGGCACCCGGCGTGCTACCCAAACAGCTCCTTTTTTGTCGGATCCTTTTCCGATTATTTCCACAATCCAAACCTCATCCGGATCAGCAATGGAAAAAGATTCACCGGAACTGTAATAACCATATTCAGCGACCAGTTCACCCATAATTTTTATCGCTTCCCTGGCTGTTTTTGCGCGCTGAAGCGATACATACATCAAACTGCCATAATCCATGATCGCGTCTTTATTTCTCAGTTCACTTCTGCCGCCCCAGGTTGTTTCACCAATTGAAACCTGGTGCTCATTCATGTTTCCGACAACGGTGTATGTGTGAACGACCTGTTTGATTTGCCCCAGGTATTTCCCTGAATCCCAGTCGTAAATATCCAGCATCTCTCCGGGGAGATGGTCGCCAGCTGGTGTGAAATAAAGTTCGCCATAAAGCACGTGTGCGTCAGCAGCATAAGTGATCATAGTTGAACCGTCCTTTGATGCGCCTTTGGAAATTAAAAAATTGGTACACGCATTTAATGAAAAATGGGTAAAAATTAGGGTGAGCAGAACTCCAATTATTATTAAGTACTTTTTCATGAAATTTTTCCTCCAAATTTAAGTTAAAAAAATACGTTTTTAAACTTTTTATCCATAACCACCGGTCTTCCTTTTTCGTTAATAAAAACGCCGACCACGGTAGCTTCAAAAATATTTTTCTTTGTTTTCGTATTAAAAATTTCTTGTTTAAAGGTCATACTTGTTCAACCGGCTTTAGTTCCTTCGAGTGTAATTTCCAGTTAGTCGCCTAAAAAAGCCGGCGCGATATATTTTATATTTGCACCCGCAATCAAAATAAATTGCCCACGTTTAATATATTCATCAAAGGACAAGCCATGTTTAGATTTTGTATATTATCGTTATGGAATTCAAGTTAGGTGCTAATATTAATGTACTACCATCCCCAATAGACCTACCTGATGAATTGATTTCAAAATTACCAAGGCGTATTGACCATCCTTTAGCTTCTCCCACAATTGAATTTTTGGTAACTAACAGATGTAATCTCAGATGTCAATATTGTTACAGTTATTCTGAAGATATCCAAGAGGATTTATCAATGGATGTAGCCGTTTCCTTTTTAGATGCTTATAGTATTACAAGTCAAATCTTCGTTTTTTGTGCAAAAGAATTTCTAACCCAG